>Ga0224501_10001543_pt1 | contig 17830 bp, 16 predicted proteins | sample SF_Oct11_sed_USG_4_FD_169105 | JGI IMG/M metagenome (GOLD analysis project Ga0224501, IMG submission 169105) | Sediment microbial communities from San Francisco Bay, California, United States - SF_Oct11_sed_USGS_8_1 | ecosystem: Environmental > Aquatic > Marine > Sediment | place: USA... | reverse complement strand
CACCACATTGGTAACCCGGTCTTCTTCCGGAAGATCGTCATTCACTGCCATATACTGACCGATAATTTCTGAAGCGCTCAGGTTTCCTTTCAAACCCAGAGTAGCGGTCAGGCAAAACGAGCAGGCCAGTCGACACCCTACCTGGCTGGAGATACACAGGGTATTGCGGGCTTTGTCGGGCATCCAGATGCTTTCAATTTGGGAACCGTTATCCAGTTCAAACAGATATTTAATGGAACCGTCCTTGGAATGGGTTTTGGCGGCTATCCGGGGCAAAGAGATGACAAAATGGTCCGCCAGGCGGGCTCTTAACTCTTTGGAAAGATTAGTCATTTGGTCGAATTGTCGGACGTGGTGGTGGTATATCCAACTGAATACCTGCCCGACCCGATAGGCGGGTACCCCCCAGTCGGAAAACAATTGCTGTAATGTCTGTTCTGAACAACCGATTAAATTTCTCATTGGCGAACCGCTCCTTGTGAGGTTATTATCATTCGATTCCCGTTACAAAACAAGTAGAGGATTCATAAGCGAGGGTCGATCCAACGTTGTGAATTGTTCCTGTCCGGTAAATTTTTTGTTTCCCGGTAAGGCTTTTGGGAAGGAAAAATCCAACCGGGTTGGTTCTTGGGCCTTCGTATTTTCAGTAGACCCCTTAAAACCTGGAACCCATTTATGAAAAACCGAGGAGGCCCGGGCATTCAGGAATGTTATCGTATCCTGAAGGTGAATCCGGGGGCGGACTGGTCGGTAGTAAAGAAATCCTTTTACGCGCTGGCACAGGAATATCATCCCGACCGCAATGCGGGAAGCCGGGTAGCCGAGGAAGAGTTTAAGAAAATTTCATGCGCCTATGAAACCCTGGAACGATGGACCGAGAGCCGCATGTTTTCTTACCGTGTTTATTCTCATGCCGCATCGGTTAAAGATCGGGTGGCTCCGTTTGATGAAGAGGTGAGACCATTTGATTTTCTTCCAGAGAGAGTCGAAAGAAATCTGAATCGATGGACTCGACAGATATGGAATGGGTTGCGGAGGTTTGAGGAAAAATGGCTGGAATTGGATGTGAAGAAGGAGGTTGCCATCGATCCGGTTACTGCTTGCCAGGGCGGATCCATTAAAATCAAAAACTCCGCAGGTAGTTTTCTGGTTCAGGTGCCGCCTCAATCCGGAGATCAAACGGTTCTCCGAGTTCCGGGGAAAGGAGAAAAGGGTTTCTTCAACCGCGTTCCGGGAAATCTTCTGTTAACTCTTCGGGTAGACTCAGGAAGACAGAAGCCCGCGAAAGTCACTGAATATTTTTATCAGGTCAAAGTTGTTCGGGACGGATTCCAACGCAGGAAAGTGAGAACGATTGAGACGCCCGAGGGACCGATCCAATATCTGCTTCCAAAAAATATTAAATCCGGTCAGTCGATCATCTTAAAGACAAAACCCCGCCCCCAAATCGGAAAAGTGAGTCATCACATCCTGGTCATCGAGCTTCTTTGAAATAAAGCGTGTTGTTGGTTTTGGGTTGAGAGTAGGTTTGGTACGAGTTAAACAGCACAAAACCATTGAACAAGGAGATAATAATCGTACATATAGCAATTCCCATTAGAATAGGGTAATCCCTCTGGGAGGGAATTTTAGCCATTCCAACTCCTGACAGGATAAGGCAAATGACCGAAACACCGAATCCCGTTCCCATAATTATCAGCAGGTCAGAAGACAGGGAAGTATTCCGATCCATATGATTGAGTACCGTAACCGCGAGTGCCAAAGGTGCGAGGCAAAAGAAATACGGACCCCACACCCAACCCGATCGCTGGCCCTTATTCCGGGCAAACATACGAAGACCGAACCAGAACAGGCAGATGAGCATACCGATTGAGAGATAGTCGAAAATGGCTTTCTCCCTCTGTTCTTTTCGGATATGGTTCAGAGCGCCGAGAACGTATTGCGCCACCTCTTCATCTCCCATCTCATAAAACCCGCCTTTATCCGTATCGTAGGCAAATACGCGCGCAGTGGTCGATTCTGCCGGCAGGGAAATAGCCCGGTATTTGTTTTTATCGGCCGATTCGATTTCAAGATAAACAATTCCAGTGTGATATTTTAAATTGTACTTTTGGATTTCCACCAGGTTTTTGGCATAGCGCTGGTTTTCTTTGTGGAACTGTTCCTGGATAGCCATCAGGTCCTGCATCGCTTGCCGGGCCTGAACGTCCTGGTCGTTTTCGAAGATGCGGGTGCATCCGCTTGCATAAAGGGCTATGATAATCAGCCACAGCCATGACTGCTTTAGAATTGGATTCATTTCGATAATAGATTCTTTTGAAATTAAAGGACAGGTTTATAGCACACCAACCCGGTTACGGCAATACAGCTGGTTCCGGAAATCGGATCAGGAAGCATTATGAAGCATCACCCTATATGGAAGCAATTGAAGTTTGTTACCGGTAATCCCAATAAATTGCGTGAAGCGCAGGAAATACTCGGGATTGAGATGGAGCAGGCGACCGCCGATCACCTGCACGAAATACAGACCAATGATATTCGGCAACTGGTTGAGCACAAGGTCACCGAAGCCTGGCGCGCGTTTCAATGCCCGGTCCTGGTAGAGGATTCGGGATTGATCTTTACGGCGTGGAATGGTCTGCCGGGTGCAATGGTCAAATGGTTTGAAAAGAGTGTTGGATGCGAGGGCATGTTGAAAATGCTGGCGTCATTTGAGGACCGTCGGGCTGAGGCTGTCTGCCTGGCCGCGATTTACGATGGCACAAAAATGATTATTGGAGAGGGCAGGGTACGCGGGACCATTGCTCCTCAAATCCGGGGCAGTCAGGGATTCGGATGGGATGTGATATTTATTCCAGAAGGTGATAACCGCACCTATGCCGAGATGAGTCCGTCGGAAAAAAATTCGAGATCTCACCGCAGGCGGGCGTTTGAATCCCTGAAGAGTCAATTATGAGTCGAGGTTCAATGCTGTCAGCCGGTCAAACAACTGTTTCAGGTATTCCCGGTAAACTTTAAGGTTGGCGAAAACAGCATCAGGATCCTTGGAGGAGGACTCAGGTTTTATTTTTTCGAAGTCCCCTACCATATCCTGCCAGGGAGTTCCCTTGGGGAGCCACTCCATTCGCTCTGCCAGTTCAAAACATTCTTTGGGCGTGGCGCAGGTGATGCTCTGTAACTGAGCGTGAGCCCGGATGCATTTCATGGCTGTGTTGCAAGTGAACTCGAAACGCTGAAGGGCGGCATCCCGGTAATAATCCGTAGGCTCGTTTTTTCCCATCTGCTGAAGCCATTGCAGATTCCAGTCCAGCTGGTTCAAAAGAATGTTTAGTGGTGGCAGTTCCGCCGGTTTGTCAGTCATGATTCAAATTTATTTCACAAATTCAAGGAAATGGGAAGAACTTTTGAATTGGCAATTTTATAATGATATTCTTTACCGTCAAATTTCAAAATCCATGGTTTTAATGAATCAGGTGACGGCTTTATGACCGAACAGGAACGCTTTATCGATAATGGGGACGAAACGGTTACCGACTGTGAAACGGGATTGATGTGGAAAAAAACCGATACCATGATCGATCTGAAAAAGTGGGTCAACTATCAGGAGGCCGTAGATTACACGCGCGAGCTTAACCAAAGCAGGTTTGCCGGGTACGACGATTGGAGACTCCCCGCCAAAGATGAAATGTATTCTTTGTACAACGAATCATTTTCTCTGAAAGACAAGTTCGGTAAGACCATTCACATCAGCGACAAATTTGCTGAGGGATGCGGTTTTTCAATGATTGCAAAGATGGTGGACGGCCGGATTCGTACCTGGGTATTGAAACTAAGGGACGGGGAATATGATCACCCTGATGGCTTATGGACCCTGGCTGAGGCCGCCAGGGCGGTACGCTCATTTAAATGAATCAATGGGAGTAATTCTTCATGCATGATATAGAAATTTACAATCCACCAGCAAACGTTTCCGAAACCGCCTGGATTCGAAACATGGACCAGTACCGGGAAATGTACGAGAGGTCCATCAAGGATCCGGAAGGATTCTGGGCTGAGCAGGCAGAACAGTTCATCTGGTTTAAAAAATGGGACAAGGTTCGGGATTATAATTACAACGTTAAAAATGGAAAAATATTCATTGAATGGTTTCGGGGTGGCAAAACCAACATTACAGTTAATTGCCTGGACCGCCATATCGAATCTCGTGGAGATCAGACTGCCATTCTCTGGGAGGGTAACGAGCCAGGGGAAACCCGAAGTCTGACATATAAGGAATTGCTGAATCAGGTATGCCGGTTCGCAAACGTATTAAAAAATCATGGAGTCAAGAAGGGTGACCGGGTATCCATTTACATGCCGATGATCCCGGAACTGGCGGTTGCCATGCTGGCCTGCGCGCGTATCGGGGCCGTCCATTCCATCGTCTTTGGCGGGTTTTCGCCGACCGCGCTGGCTGACCGGATTGTCGATTCCAACTGCACTGTGATCGTGACCGCCGACGGTTCCTATCGGGGTAGCAAGCCGGTTCCATTGAAAACCAATGTCGATCAGGCCGTCGACCTTGCCCGGAAAGAGGGTGTCACGGTGAAATCCTGTATCGTTGCCAAGCGTGTCGGAGATAAGATTGAAACCAGGATGACTGCCGGGCGCGATACCTGGTGGGATGTGGAAATGTCTGGCGTCGATGACGGTTGCGAGGCGGAAGTCATGGACGCAGAAGATCCGTTATTCATCCTGTACACTTCAGGGTCGACAGGTAAACCCAAAGGCGTTCAGCACAATGTCGGCGGTTACATGATTTATACCGCGATGACCCACAAATACATTTTTGATTACCACGATGGCGATATCTGGTGGTGTACGGCAGATATTGGGTGGGTAACGGGACACTCTTACATTGTGTACGGTCCACTGGCCAACGGTGCCATCACCCTCATGTTTGAAGGCATTCCCACGTATCCGGATGCCGGGCGTTTCTGGGATGTGGTGGACCGTCACAAGGTTACACAATTTTATACTGCTCCGACAGCGATCCGCGCCTTGATGTCGCATGGGGAAGAAACTCCCTCGCGGTACAACCTTTCCACGCTGAAAGTTTTAGGGTCAGTGGGTGAGCCCATCAATCCGGAGGCCTGGCGGTGGTATTACAAGCATATTGGACGGGGGAGGTGTCCCATTGTCGATACCTGGTGGCAGACCGAGACCGGCGGTATTCTGATCACACCTTTGCCCGGTTGTACGCCCACCAGGCCCGGCTCCGCCACGTTTCCATTTTTTGGAGTGAAGCCCGTGATCATCGAAGCGGAAACCGGGAAAGTGATGGACGGTAACGGTGTTTCAGGAGTACTGGCGATTGCCGAACCCTGGCCGGGGCAAATGCGGACGGTGTACGGGGACCACGAACGTTTCGAGGAAACTTATTTCAAAATGTACCCCGGTTATTATTTCACCGGAGACGGCAGTACCCGGGATAAAGACGGTTACTACTGGGTGACGGGCAGGGTGGATGACGTGATCAATGTTTCCGGACACCGTATGGGTACAGCGGAGGTGGAATCGGCCCTGGTGCTTCACGAAAAAGTGGCGGAGGCGGCGGTGGTCGGTTTTCCCCATGATATCAAGGGCCAGGGTATTTATGCCTACATCACCCTGATGGAAGGGGTTGATTATGCCGACGAATTGAAACAGGAGCTCATCCAGTTTGTACGGAATGAAATCGGTCCGATCGCCGCGCCGGATGTAATCCATTGGGCGCCCGGTTTACCCAAAACGAGGTCGGGGAAGATCATGCGGCGCATCCTGCGTAAAATTGCCGCGAACGAAGCGGACCAATTGGGAGATGTTTCAACGCTGGCGGATCCATCGGTGGTGGATCAGTTAAAAACCACCTATCAGGGGCTGGACAAAAAATAAGGGCAGGCAGGCGTGTAAATTAAGGGATCATGGAGCAGATAGCCTCCACCCCATGATTCTTCGCTAATCGGCGAAAAAGGAAAGATCCCCCTTCCTCCCCAAATGTATTGAGCTGTATTGGAAGCAATAACTTTATTCTAATTCTCTGATGTTGTCAACGCAATTCTTCTGATTTCTTGAGACTTAGGGGTTTTCCCGAAATTTAATCCACAGGAAACTCACAGTAATTTCACACCTTTAAAGTCCCTCAGGCCCAATTTACATATGTTGCAGGGCCAGTCGGTATTTAACCTCCCTCAGTCCTTTGTGGCTTAAAGGATTGAGAGGTTGATTGCGAAGGGCCTGGTTAAAAGCCTCCCGTGATTCGTTCAGCCGGTCGAGGTTCAGGTAAACCCAGCCCAGTCCGTCGTGTACCTCCGGCCAATCCGGATGGGTGTTCAATTCCTCCAGTAGATGCTCCAGAGCTTCCTTGTATTGTCTATTCTCGATGAGAGTGCGGGCCAGTTTTGTTCTGGCGCTGGTGACCATTTGGATTTCCACGCCGGGCTCGGAGCCCTGTATTTTCTCGGTGACGGGGTGGGTATCGGGATTGCGTTTAATACTCATTCTGAGAAAATCTTCGGCATCCTTCCAATTCTTTTCCTGGTAGTAGTTGTACCCCAGCCCTTTCATCGCTTCCGAAGACCGGGATTGGGTGGCCAGAGCGGTTTTGAACATTTTGACGGAGTCGGTATAGTTATGCCGGTGGTAATAGGCCCAGCCAATGTGATTGTAAACCTGCCATCCGAACCGTTCTTTCGCCAGGATGCTACGGAAATCGTCCGAGGAAGCGATTTCGGGATCGAGCGAGATGGCTTTTAAAAAATATTCCACACCCAGGTCGGGATCGCCTTTTTGATACTCAATCCAGCCGATTGCCATGTAAATGGATGCCCTGAGGGGCTTGCGGCGGGCTTTGGCCAGGAAATAGTCCCTGGCTGTTTCTGAATCCCAACTTCTCAAGATACTCCAGTCCAATAAGTACACGATATCCTTCTGATTGGGTTTAAGCGAATCCGCGATAATCAGGTTTTTGGCCGCGTCTTCGTACCGGCCGAGATGGTAATAGGCCATTCCCAGCCCCTTGGTCCAGTGCGATTGATATTCCTCGCGCACCTTGATTTTTTCAAAATTCTGGATGGCCAGCCGGTACTGCATTTTCCCTATCTGACTGAACCCCAGACCGCTGTAGGCCTTGGCCAGCGCAAAGGTGACCGGGCTGGATGGATTCTCATCGATGTAGTTGAAATATAAATAAGAGGCGTTTTTATAATCGCCTTTTTTCATTTTCAAGTCGGCCTGATAGAGTTTGGAGACCAGCATGCCTTTTAAATGGCGCATTCCCTGAAGGGCGGAAGTATCACGAGGGTCCTTGTCCAGTGCACTCTCAAACCAGTTCAGGGCATCATCCTGCTGTCCGCGTCTCAGGGCGATCCATCCCCGCATGGTGTAGGGGTAGGACCAGTCCGGATAATTCAGGTTCAATGTTTCGAATTGTTTTTCAGCAATACGGTATTTGTGGATGTCAAAATAGTGCCTGGCGACGGAGGCTTTTTCTTGAAGAGTTTTGTGCACCTCTTGAATTCCAAGGCGGGTCCCGATGAACCGCCCACGATCCTTCAGAGTTTCCTTGAACAATTTTTCAGCTTCGGCCACGTTTCCGGTTTTAAGCAAACTCCAGGCCAGTCCGTTGAGGGCGTCCAGGTTTTGGGCGACCTCTTCGGGTAGCCTTTGAAAAGAGTCCAACGCCCGGTTGAAAAGTTTTTTCCGGTAGAGCCGCCATGCTTCTTCCAGCGCGGGATAGTTTTCAGGCTGGTAATCCGGATATACGGACAACATGCTTCGATAGCGGGGTGCTTCGATATCCAATGTGAACAGCGACGCTGTCTGGATGCGGGAAGGGGCTACTTCCACCGGTTTGTCAGGCAGGCCGCGCCACCATTGTTCCCATTGGTCTTCAAGATCGTCCCGCTCTCCGAAAACATAAATTTTCTTGAAGTGGTATTGTGCGGATTTCTCTCTGGCCAGGAACAGATTGGCAAAACCAAGTCCCTTGTGGACCTCGTAGGAATTCGGAGATAAGGCTTCCGCCTGTGTGAATTTTTCCAGGGCCCGTTCATACGATTTCATCGCCATGTACGACCAACCCAATCCGATCAGGGGTTCCTCCTGTTTGGGGAAATGGGTGTAAGCGTTTTTGAAAGCAATGAGGGCTTTGTCATATTGTTTTTGAAAAAAATAAGCCCAGGGAAGAAACCGGATGGCTATGGGGTTATCCGGGGATTCCATCAGCGATTTTTTCAGGTAATATTCGGCGACTTCGTATTCATTGGATTTGAATTGCTCGATAGCGAATTCCAGATCCAGTTGGGATTTCGCTGTATTGGGATCCGTAGCGCCGGTGGCGTCAGATTTTATAAGGGTCGGGGCAGGGGCGACAGAGGGTTTGGCTGGAGATGCCGATTTTTTGAACCTCTGATCTGCGGTGACCTTGGGCTGGCCGGGGTTCATTTGGCAACCGGCTCCTGAAACGAAGATCAGGATGAACAGGATTAGCGCTCCATATCCTAGGGGTTTTTGATACAATGGGGTCACTTTAAATAAAGGGAATCGGAATTTCAGGGCCATAATCTTTTATCGGCATATTTTTCAAATATTTTAGCTGTTTAAGACGATAAAAAGGCTTGTATTAAATTTTTCCCGAATAATGAAAGAAATAGTGAAAATCGGTATTAATGGGGTATGATGCCCCCTTTTCCATTTTGAGGCAATATCCAGAACCTAATGAGCATTTATAGAATAACAGCAATACTTTTATTTCTCGCTTTACCCATGGGTTGTTCCCAGTCCAATGACGGGAAAGAGGGGGATCAGGCACCCTCAATTTCTGAGATAGAAGGGGTCAAGGACGACAAAGGTCCCGCTACTCCGCAAGGCGTTATTCCCGTTGAATTGTCGGAGGAGGACAAGATTAAAGCCAAACAAGCGCCCGAAGGCATGGTATTCATCAAAGGCGGGTGCTTCATCATGGGTAACGACGACGCCCAGGCCGATGAAAAATACGAGCACGAAGTATGTCTCGATGATTTTTATTTGGATCAATACGAAGTGACCCAAACCCGCTGGGAAAAAGTGATGGGGTTTAATCCCTCAAAAATTGTTAAGGCTGACCACCCGGTGGAGCAGGTCAACTATTACGATATCCAGAAATTTATGGAAAAATCCGGCGGCGCCTGCCGTCTGCCAACGGAAGCGGAATGGGAATACGCCGCGCGTGGCCATGCCCAAACCCGGTATTTCTGGGGGAACGTTATGGACGGCGCTTACGCCTGGTTCGAGGACAACTCGGAGAACTCCACCCATCCTGTAGGGCAGAAAAAACCCAATCAGTTTGGATTGTACGACATGATGGGGAACGTCTGGGAATGGACGGAAGATTGGTTCATTCCCTATTATGTGGGTAATAAGGAGACCAATCCCACCGGACCAAAAGAAGGTGAGAATAAGGTGATTCGCGGAGGATCGTTCGATTCGTCTGCCGGCGCATTGCGGATCACCAACCGCACCTGGCTGAATCCCAAGAACCGGGTATTCTCCAAAGTGGCCACGTACGGCGGCAGTGTCGACGAAAAATACAACTTTATAGGATTTCGATGCGCCAAGTCTATTGCATCCACATCCGTTGAAACATCTCCCGCCAAATCTGCGGAAAAGGAAAAAACTCCCGCCACCCAGGCAGGAAAGGAAAATCCTGCTGACGGATAATACGCAAATTTCTCCTGCAAAAGTCCCCTGATATATCTCTTACTTGGAATTTTGGAATAACGGACTAGCGGCAGTCTTTGCAGATCCCGAACATGTCGAGTTTGTGGGTGGTTATTTCGAAGCCGTGTTCCCTGGCTACGTCTTCCTGGAGTTTTTCAATCAGGGGATTGTGGAATTCGATGATCTTGCCGCATTGGGTGCAGATCATGTGATCGTGATGGTCGTGTTCGTAGTTATGCTCGTACCGTTTCTGGCCGTCTCCAAAATCGAGTTCGGCAGCAAGCCCGCTTTCAGTTAAAAGAGAAAGGGTACGGTAGACAGTGGCCAGGCCGATTTTCGGTTCCTTGACCGAAACAATTTTATAAAGATCCTCAGCGCTGACGTGTTCTTCACTTGCAAGAAACGCTTCCAGAACAGCACGTCTCTGTTTAGTGATTTTCAGGTTATGCTGGGTAATATAGTTTTCAAGAACTTCGTGTTCTTTCGCTGCCATAAAACCTCCCTGTTGGCCGAAATTTATCACGGTGATTCCACAGGAGTCAATCCATCATTTGCGGCTTCTGATTTCTTTGCCAGAGCATTAATCTGTGGGCTTGAGCCGCGAGAGCACTTCTTCAGCCAGTTGGTCTGCGGGTATTTCCCACTGGTCTCCGCCGTCCATGTTTTTCAATACATAGCGTCGATTCAGGATTTCATTGTCGCCGACGATCAGGGCGAAACGTGCCGCGAGTTTGTTGGCTTTTCGCATCTGACTTTTCATGCTTCCGCCGTCGATCTCACGTTCCACATACAGGCCAACAGTCCTCAGTTGATGAGTGATCTGAAAAGCCAGATTATGCGCCTCCTCGCCGAGGCAAACCAGATAAAGATCTGGAGACTTTTCGAGATGATTCAGTTTTTCCTCCGGCAGAATCGAGATCAGCCGTTCCATCCCCAGCGCAAAACCGAAACAGGGGGTGGGAGGGCCTTCGAAGTCTTCCACCAGGGAATCGTAGCGGCCCCCGCCACACACGGCATTCTGCGACCCCAGTCCGGTTTTAGCGATCACCTCAAATGTAGTTTTGTTGTAATAATCCAGGCCGCGCACGATTCGATCATTCACGCGATAAGAGGTGTTGACAGCATCCAGGTGCTTTTGAACCTCCGCAAAATCCTGTTGGCATTGCGAACAGAGATGGTCTTTAAACTTGGGCAATCCTTTGGCGATCTCCACATCGCGCTCAACTTTGCAGTCGAGAACTCTCAAGGGGTTCCTTTCATAGCGCTGGGTGCAGTTGATGCATAATTCCTTTAAGTGATTTGCGATCGCTAACTTGAGTGTCTCGCGGTACTGCGGCCGACATTCCTTGCAGCCCAGCGAATTGATTTGCAGTTCCAGTTCCTGCAATCCCAATTCCTTGAAAAACTCTATGAGGAGAGTCATCACTTCTGCATCGATAGCCGGGCTGGAGGATCCCATGGCTTCCACGCCAATCTGGTAAAACTGGCGGAGCCTTCCCGCCTGTGGCCGTTCATACCGGAACATCGGGCCAAAGTAGTACAACTTGGTCAAGGGGTTCTGGCCGTGCATGTTGTGTTCGATGTAAGAGCGGACAACGGATGCGGTACCTTCCGGTCTCAAGGTAATGTCATTGTCACCTTTATCTTTGAAGGTGTACATTTCCTTTTCCACGATATCGGTGGTATCGCCGATACTTCTTTTAAACAGATCGGTATATTCAAAAATCGGGAGTCGGATTTCCTTGAAGCCATACAGAGAAAATAGACGCTGGGCGACGGACTCTACCCACTGCCACTTTTCGATTTCACCAGGCAGGATATCTTTGACGCCTTTGATGCTTTTGATTTTCATAAGAGAGGCTGTGGGAATGAGATGAATAGGAATTATGTTTTAAGAAACTTGGAGGCCAGATCAACCTCCCGGGAACTGCCAATAAAGAGAGGGGTCCTTTGATGGATTTCTGAAGGTTTGATTTCCTGGATATTGGTTTGTCCGTCGGTGGCCTTGCCTCCGGCCTGTTCCACGATGAACGCCAGGGGCGCGGCTTCAAAAGCATATCGTAATTTTCCACGCGGATTTTTCTGATCGCCGGGGTACATGAAAATTCCTCCTTTGAGGAGGGTGCGATGGAAATCCGAGACCAGGGTTCCGATGTATCTCAGTTTGTAAGGCCGCTGAGTTTCCTTGTCTGTTTCTTTCATGTAGTCGACCAGGCTTTTCTGAGGCTCTTCCCATGTTTCAATATTGCCCTCGTTGATACTGTATGTGGTCCCTGATTGGGGAATTTTGATATCGCCGTGCGAGAGAAAAAATTCTCCCAATGAAGGATCGAGCGTGAACCCATGGACCCCTTCGCCCGAGGTGTAGACAAACATGGTGCTGGAACCATAGAGGATATAGCCCGACGCTACCTGTTGGGATCCCTTTTGCAAGAGGTCCTCATCGGTGACTTCCTTTCCGGGGCTCTGCTTTCGGTAAATGGAAAAGATGGTTCCGATGCTGACATTGACATCGATATTAGAGGACCCATCCAACGGATCCATGGTAAAAACGTATTTTCCCGCTTGATCGGGAGGAATAATTACCGGCTTGTCCAATTCCTCTGAGGTGATAGCGCAAATGAGGCCGGAATTTCCAAGTAATTTGATGAAAATTTCATTGGCGTATTCATCCAGCTTCTGGACCTCCTCACCCTGGATATTGACTCGACCCGTCAACCCGAGAATATTTTCTCCCAAACCCGCATTATTCACCTCGAGGGAGACAAACTTTGCTCCCACCATAATTTCCATCATCAGGCTGGTGAATTCACCGGTTGCGCCCTCGGCCATATTCTGGCGCCGCCGCAGGTGTTGAATGAGCGTAATACGTTCCATATTATTTTCTATGTTTGATTTATTGAGTATTTAGGAAAACGAACGAGTTAGCCGTGCAGGCTGGGGAGATTCTAACTGATTTAGTTGTTTTCGGCAAATGAAATGACTAGGAGGGCCAACCTTAATATTTGATTTTATTAAGATTAGTGAACTGGTTGAAATTCACTGGAGATTGGAAGATTTAATCAGAAAATCGCAATTCTAAGAGAAGCCGATGGCAAGTATCTCGGAATTTTAATTGATTATTTCCATAAATGTTGCATAATTTATTGAAAAATATAATCTTAAAGGTTTGAGCATGGAAAATCTGGTACGCGAATTTAGCGAATTTCTTGCGGTCGAAAAGCGGCATTCTCCCCATACGGTGGCGGGATATCGGAGAGATATCTCCCGGTTTGCTTCTTTTGAGCCAGGATTACCTTTAAAATCCGTTACTCCTTCACATATCCGAGAGTTTTTGCTAAGTCTCCATCAGCAAGGGTTATCCTCCCGTTCCATAGCACGGTCCCTTTCCTCTTTAAAATCGTTTTTTAAATATCTTGTGGGGGAAAGTCTGCTGGATGAGAATCCGGTGGAAACTCTGGAAACCCCAAAGATCTGGCGCAAATTACCCGGTACCTTGACTTTAAATGAGGTCGAAGCCCTTTTAAATCAACCGGATGTGGAGACTCCGCTGGGTCTTCGCGATAAGGCCATGCTTGAAGTTTTATACGCTACTGGGGTGCGGGTAAGCGAATTGATATCATTAAAAATAAATGATTTAAACCTGGAGGTTGGTTATCTCCGCTCCTATGGCAAGGGCGGTAAAGAGCGGGTGATTCCCTTGGGGGAAGTGGCACGATCATATCTTAAAGATTACTTAGAGAGAGGTCGCCCAAAACTCATTAAAAACAAAAGCCTTGCAATACTTTTTGTTTCACGCAGGAAAATGCCGATGACCCGGCAGGGATTCTGGAAAACGCTCAAGCAATATGTCTCTAAAGCCCATATTAAAGTAACTGTCTCCCCACACACATTAAGGCATGCGTTTGCGACCCACCTCCTGGAAAGGGGAGCAGATTTGAGGTCCGTTCAACAAATGTTGGGTCATTCTGATATTTCCACCACCCAAATTTATACGCATGTGGTACAAAGAAGGATGCGGGAGGTTTTTGAAAAGTGCCACCCGCGGCCATGAACAGAGATAGATAGGTTAATTTTTTCTTGACTCTTTACTTTATTAAAGCTAGTATTTTTAATACCTTACCCGCCTTAAAGCGTGACACCTTTGATTTTTATGATGTCTTTTAATTCAGCGGGTAGGCCATGAACCTGGTCGTAAAAATAGAAGATATTTCGGATGATGAGGAGTTTGTATTTGATCTCTCCGAAAAACCGGATTGCTTTGATATAGATCCAGAAGAGGGTGTTTTAAAGCAAGACGTCCGTGTTCAGGGAAGTCTCTCAAAGGTTGGTCGGGAGTTCTTTCTCAAGGGAAGTGTTTCTTCAGAAATAGAATTGACGTGTTCCCGTTGTCTGGAGCCCTTAATTTACCCTATTAGAGCCAAGTTGGAGTCTCATTATATTCCAGGCCCTGATGGTAAAGCGGGGGAACTGGATACGGATTTGGAGCTTCATGCTTCAGACATTGAAGTCGAGTATTACACTGATGATCGGATTGACTTGACTCAGGCCGTGTATGATCAGATGATACTAAGTTTGCCTTTGGTCAGGTTGTGTCAGGAAGAGTGCAAAGGAATCTGTTCTCATTGTGGGGGCAATCGGAATCAAAAGGACTGTCAGTGTTCGGAGGAAGGTGAGATCGATCCGCGTATGGCAGTATTGAGATCTTTAAAAGATAAATTAAAATAGTTTAAAAGGAAGCCAGCATGCCAGTACCTAAGAAAAAAACATCCAAATCGAGAAAAGGAATGAGGCGTTCGCATGACCATTTGAGCGTCCCCGCTTATAATGAATGCCCTCAGTGTCATGAGATCAAGCGGCCTCACCATGTTTGCCCTCACTGTGGATACTATAAGGATAAAGAAATCTTAGAGGTTGAAGCAGTTTAAGTAGCCTTTTAAATTCCAATCCAGGTCGACCGGTTTATTTGAATTTCAACCTTTGAAAAGGTTTTAAGTCATATCCCTAATAAACTGTCCAGGCATTTGCTCTTGTTAACCGCAAACTCTCCAATTAAATCCTGTAAAGGCAATTGGTGGATCCCCTTGGAAACCCGTCCGGAGGATAAAAATCTATAATGAAAATAGCTGTTGACGCCATGGGGGGAGACCATGCTCCGGAGGCCATTGTAGAGGGCTCCGTGTTGGCGGCGCGGGAATTCAATGTTCCCATTATTCTTACCGGTATTTCCCACCGTGTTCGTCAAGAACTTGAAAAATATGAGGACTGGAAGCACCTGGGAATAGATGTGAGGCATGCTGATGAAGTGGTCGATATGCATGACAGTCCCGGCAAGGTGATCCGATCCAAGAGAAAGTCCTCGATCAAAATTGGACTGGATCTGGTGAAGAATGGTGAAGCTTCTGCTTTTGTCAGCGCGGGTAATACCGGTGCTGTGCTTGCCTATTCCACTATCATTTTACGTCCGTTGAAAGGGGTCGACCGGCCTGCTATCGCTATTCAGCTGCCGAGTTCCAAGGGATCTTCGATTCTTCTGGATGCCGGCGCCAATGTGGATTGCAAAACCAACCAGTTGTTTCAGTTTGGAATTATGGGTCATTCCTATGCCAAGTACATTTTGGGGAATGATAATCCCAGAGTGGGTCTGCTGAGTATCGGTGAGGAGGATGTGAAGGGTAACGAAACCACCAAAGAGGCTTTTAAGTTGCTCAAGAAAAGCCACCTCAACTTTATTGGTAATATTGAGGGGAAGGAAGTCTATCGAGGTAATGCCGATGTGATCGTTTGTGATGGTTTTACCGGCAATATTGCTCTCAAGATCAGTGAAAGCCTTGCTGAAATGATAGGCGGAAGCCTTAAAGAACTTTTTAAAACAGGGATGACCACCAAGCTGAGTTATTTGTTGTTGAAGCCTCATTTGGCTGAGTTGAAGAAGAGAGTGGATTATTCAGAAAAAGGTGGCGCGCCGCTTCTCGGAATCAACGGGGTGTGCATTATCGCGCATGGCAGTTCCAGTCCCAAAGCTATCAAAAATGCCATTTACAGGGCCCATGAATTTGTCGAGAAAAAGATTAATGAACATATTTGTGAGGATATTGAATACAATTTAGATGGCAAGGGATCACTCTGGCAGCACATTAAAGAGATTGTTTCCGGCTCGGAAGATGGATCCCTGGATCCCGAAGCACCCAAGGACCCAATCGATCCTCCAAAAAATTAGGTTGTCGTTTAATAATCCGTTAGACAGAATTTCAGCATGAAAAAATCTTCATACTATCAGGCCAAAATTGCAGGAACCGGTATGTACCTTCCTGAAAAGATTTTGACCAATGCGGACTTGGAGAAAACTCTTGATACCTCGGACGAATGGATCCAAACCCGCACTGGTATTCAAGAGAGAAGAATCGCTCAGAAAGATGAGGCTTCTTCCACCCTGGGCGCTAACGCCGCGAAAAACGCCCTGAATGATGCCGGGTTGACTCCAGAAGATCTGGATTTGATAATTGTCTGTACCTCGACGCCGGATGTTCTTTACCCATCTACCGCATGTTTTGTTCAGAAGATTATTGGTGCTTCCCGGGCAGCAGCGTATGATATTTCTGCCGTATGTTCTGGCTTTGTGTTTGGGTTGTCCATCGCGGAGCAATTTGTTAAAAGCGGGCGATATGAACACGTGATGGTGATTGGCGCAGAAGTCAATTCCCGGATTATGGATTGGACCGACCGCAAGACTTGCGTGTTGTTCGGCGATGGTGCCGGAGCGGCTATTTTAAAACGCGTGGAATCCAGTGAGCCTTCGGGAATTCTTTCGACGCATATTCATTCAGATGGCAATCATTCCGATTTTTTGATTGTCCCCGGCGGTATCGGACGTGAGCCGGTCAATAATGATGCTGTTGATAATAAAATGTATTGCTTGAAAATGGCCGGGCAATCGACCTTCAAAATGGCGGTCAAGAGAATGTCCGAGGTGTCTGTGGAATGCCTGGAATATAACGGATTGACCACTGAGGATGTCGATGTCGTGGTACCGCACCAGGCCAACCGGAGAATAATTGAAACGGTATCCCAAAAACTAAATGTACCGTTGGATAAGTTTTTCATAAATATTCATAAGTATGGAAATACCAGCGCCGCTTCAATTCCAATTGCACTTCATGAGGCGCGCGAGTCAGGGAAAATTCAACAAGGTAACCTGAGCCTGCTCACCGTTTTGGGTGCGGGCTTAACATGGGGAGCGGCGGCGATTCGATGGTAAAAACTGCTTTAGTATTTCCCGGTCAGGGATCCCAGTTTGTTGGAATGGGAAAAGAATTTTTTGATTCTGATGCCGAATGCCGGGCAATGTTTGAAGAAGCGAATGAAGTGCTCGGTCAGGATATTTCTGAGATCTGTTTTAACGGACCGGAAGAAGCTTTGAAGCTTACCGAAAACACTCAGCCGGCTTTGCTGATCCATAGTAGTATAGCCTTGAAAAGGTTTATGGAGCATGATATAGAGTTTGTGATGGCGGCTGGTCACAGCCTGGGTGAATTTTCAGCGTTGGTGGCGGCGGGAGCGCTTCAGTTTAAAGATGCCGTGCACCTGGTTCGACAGCGTGGCCGATTCATGCAGGAAGCTGTTCCGGTCGGCGTGGGTGGCATGGCGGCCATCATCGGTTTACCTCTGGAGAAAATCCAGGAACTCTGCAATAATATTTCCGCGAACGGTAAAGTCGTTCAACCGGCCAATCTAAATAGTCCTGAACAAATAGTCATTGCGGGTCACAAGGAATTGGTGGAAGCCGTTTCTGAAAACGCCAAACAGGCGGGGGCCAAAAAGTCAGTTATCCTGCCAGTCAGCGCTCCTTTTCACTGCTCTTTGATGAAACCGGCAGAAATCAAACTTCAAAAGGAATTGGAGCAAACAACATTTCAGGATTTAAAAACTCCGGTCATTTCCAATGTTAAAGCCCAGCCTGTAACCCAAGGAAGTGAGGCGCGCGCGGCTCTGGTTGAACAGGTATGTTCCCCCGTACGATGGTTGGAGACAATGCAATACATGGTGGATCAGGGAATCGAGGCAATGGTCGAAATCGGTTCCGGCAAAGTGTTGTCCGGCTTGATGAGGCGTT
>Ga0224501_10001542_pt1 | contig 17838 bp, 19 predicted proteins | sample SF_Oct11_sed_USG_4_FD_169105 | JGI IMG/M metagenome (GOLD analysis project Ga0224501, IMG submission 169105) | Sediment microbial communities from San Francisco Bay, California, United States - SF_Oct11_sed_USGS_8_1 | ecosystem: Environmental > Aquatic > Marine > Sediment | place: USA... | reverse complement strand
TCAGTAGTAGAATAGCTCAGTAGTAGGATAGCTCAGTAGTAGGATAGCTCAGTAGTAGTAGGATAGCTCAGTACCAGGATAGCTCAGTAGTAAAATAGCTCAGTAGTAGGATAGCTCAGTAGTAGAATAGTTCAGTAGTAGGATAGCTCAGTAGTAGAATAGCTCAGTAGTAGGATAGCTCAGTAGTAGGATAGCTCAGTAGTAGGATAGCTCAGTAGTAGGATAGCTCAGTAGTAGTAGGATAGCTCAGTAGTAGGATAGTTCAGTAGTAGTAGAATAGCTCAGTAGTAGGATAGCTCAGTAGTAGAATAGCTCAGTAGTAGAATAGCTCAGTAGTAGAATAGCTCAGTAGTAGGATAGCTCAGTACCAGGATAGCTCAGTAGTAAAATAGCTCAGTAGTAGGATAATTCAGTAGTAGGATAGTTCAGTAGTAGAGCGCCGCGGTAAGTTCCGCGAGAACCTGGGTTCAATACCTACTAACAGAGGGATCCTATTGTGAGTGTGAGTTCCTCACATCAACCCTAGCTCCAAACAGGCGTATCTGTGGGGTGGAGCATTCGTTCTTACCCTAGGTGGTGCTCCATGCTAAGCTGTAACTGGTGGAAAACCATGTATCTAACCTGGCAGCTTTCCCGAAATAAAGCGGATAATTATGATTGAAGACAGACAATTCACCGAGTCTTTGATAAGTGGCTACATACCATCCACAATTATGGGAGGTTCCCTTATTTTGCGTTTATGTATCCCCTCAACATAACCTGCCTCCTGCAGCAACCTGTAGCCCAGCCGTTTTAGTTTTCCAACAGCGAAAATAGCAGTCACCATAGCATCGCTAAAATAATTAAATCGTATGAGTATATACGCAATCATTATCAAAAATTCCCCTAGGACGGACTGTTTTTCTTCTTTTGTATTGTGACGGTGTCAGGGTTATTTGGTCAGCCGAGTCTTTGACTCGGCGCGACCCTATGTGTCAAAAGGGATCTTTCTGTTTGAACCTGGGTGCACCATAAGGAAGGTAGCTCTATGGGCCGCAATCCAAAATTGTTTCAGATAATGACCCATAGAGTTACCGTTAGATCAAGGACTCTTGGTTTGATGAGGGTGTTGCGATACACCCAAGTTTCGACCAAACCGGAAATCAAACCTTGATCCGATGGACCCAGAACTCCTCTGCTAAAGCCATCGCTCTAACCCTTGTTGGATTGTTATTGGCGGGGACGTATTGAAGGTGTTGGAATGATCTCATCTTACTTGATATTGAGTGCTCTTGCCTCTATCTCTCTACCTTCATTGCGTAATGTGTGTTCAGACGAGGAATCCACCAGCTGCAAAGGAGCCTCAGCAAATGAAAAGAAATCCGTAGATGCAGTAGCTTTGATCATTTCATATGGGAGTATATTTTTGATGACAAGTTAAGGGCCAAAGACATGACTCACAGCAAAGTCCAAGTTTTTGAGGAACCAGTCATAAATCTCTTCGAGGACTCGACGTCTGTCCTGCGGGTCATGGTCTCGCAGCCGAGCGGCTAATTGCAGTCTCTCCTCCATAGTGTAAGCAAGTTGACGCGGATTCATCATTATTCGAATCTATATAAAGAATATCATAAGATGTCTATACAAAGAATAACATAAGATGTCTATATAAAATACGGTAACTACATTTGTTGTTGAAACTGTTGTTGTTGAAGTTGAAGTAGTGTCAAGTTAGAGTGCTTGCTGCCTTCATAGCTCACAAATTCTACAGGTAACTTGGGCATCATTCTTCGAATGGGTTATTAGTAAAATGATTGAATTGAATCTAAAATGAAACCAAACAGTTGGGTTGCACATAGAGCAGTGGCACTGCCCAGAAATTCGTGCATCATTTTCTCTGAGTGATTTATTATGCCACCTAATTAATAGGAAAACCTGTGTCAAACTACAGCACTACATCTTTGAAAATCATTTTTCTCACAATAACAACCACCATTTTCAAGTTGTTAGCTTGCTAAAACAAATGCAGTTCACAGTACATATAGTGGAGACATTGCGCATTAAAGATGACTCCATGACGACTATGATTACAAAGGCTGTATCTCTTACTATAACTCGATAATGTGTAACTATACCTCATCATCCATGTGCATCCCACAGTTGCTGAGTGATACAGAGACTCTTTTCAGAATCTGCTGAAGGCGACAGACCAGCTCCAGTCTCATTCGCTCCTTAGCTGACACTATTGTATCATCAAGCACATGCGCCACATGATTGGTAATATCATACTCTTCACCTCTAGGATCCAACTAAATAATACAACAATAATCACACAGTAAGCGAAGTGTTTACAAGTTCTTACAATATCTGTTTCTTTTTGTTGTTGCCATGAACCTGGTTGATCCACAGGCATCTCATGATCATGAGATTGAAGGCATTTTTCTAAGGGGGTGCAACTCTGCCTCTGTCTCAGTGGTGGTCCTAGCCTTTGGTCTGCTCAGACCCGTGTACAAGGCAGCACATGTCAACAGCCAGGGATAATCCTTTGAATTTCTCCACCACGACTACAAATTGAACCAGGGCTGTGTAGAGGACAGTGGGATACATTCATCCTCTCACTGGGCTATCAGCTGTTTACCATGTGTCAATTGCATCACTGAGACAAGCAAAAGTAACATACTGTGACAACTTTCATTTGACCCCACGTGGCCCGTGGTTGTATCTTTTCATCAGCGTCCACCCATTTAGCGCCAGCTTTTGCCTACAACAGAATCCATATCCAGTTGTTGATTAGTGGGAAAAAGAAAACAAAAGACAAATGCTAGAGTATCCGCCAAACATGAATGCACGGCATGCAGTGGTATGAAGAGCCAAAGAATATTATGTTTTCTAGAACTTTAATAAATAAGGTAAATTCATAAATTAAAGAGCAAATCAGTAATATGCGAAATAACAATGTTACCTTTCTTTGCTGGAAAAGCCAAGGCAGTTGGATAAAAGTATTGCACGCATCATAAATTGTGGTCAGTATTATATATCATCGTCAATCATTTTTGTGGTCATCCTCCCCAGGGGTAGATAACTCTCATCATTTGGTTTTGAACTCACCTGTCGACTGTATTGACTTTTAAATTGTTTGTATTTGGCTCGCCGAAGAGGGGACAAGTTTTTAACTCTCTCATCATACATGCTACCGGTACTTGTAGAGGAAATAGAAGAATTCCTGTCATTGGGTGTGTAGGTATTATAATCAACCTGAGAGAGTCTTCTCTGGGAAGGGAGTGGTGCGCCGGATGAGGCCCCAGGAATATGGTACCGGGATTCTGCAGTATTGGTAGCCGCACCACCCTGTTGAAATATAATAACACTTTTGTTTAAGGAAGGAAATCTTCTAATGACGCACCCTGGGAAATGCTGAATCGAAGAATCAGTAGGCCAATTTCTGCACATATGCCCGACATTGGTCAGGATACAGACGAGGAAGACAGCTCATAAAGTACTTTGATCTTCCCAACACTGGGTGTCAGCTAGAATGGGAGTGACCATATACAGAGAGAACATACCTGATGTGTATGACTGAGGTTCCCAGAGCGAGCTTCGAGTGGATCCTCTTTAGACCTCTTTTTTTTAGATTTCATTGTATACTAGTGCGTCTCAATTCTATGAAGTGAGATGTTCGTTACTCTTAGCTTAGTTTATGTATTATCACAATTCACATAGTACTTAGTACAAAAAGTAGCAAACAGGGGGTCGTTTCGCAGTAGTTTGCACCTTTATAAAGTTGCCGCGCTTGCAGCAAGTAATTTTTAGAAGTGATCGACTTAAAACTGCAAATCACACAGAGCAGACCTAAACCCTCCTGAGATTTACAGATCGATGTGCCCTTTCCCATCCTTTGGTTGCTTCATTCAATGTAGGTGTACTGTGACATTCACAACTATGGTAATGGGCTTCAAAATTGGTGCCTTGGGAGCTCACTGTTCAAAAGTCCTCCCAAACCATTTGCTTCAAATCAGTCAGAGACCCTATAGTCTGGGGTACCGATAACAGAATACCCTGCAGCTGTTTGTATTACTATACCATAGAGGTACTGTATTGCATATACTTGAAAGTGTTCAAGTAAAGTGGCACGGAGATGCAATGGAATGAAGTTGCGTAAGTAAAACCTACCAAAATTATGCAGTATACTGACGAGCGATTCTAGGTACACATGTAGAACCAACATTGCATCTCAGATATGAATTCCTAGCATAACCACTACTACAGATACTAAAGGATGTGACTTATGACTCGCCAATAAATGCTATATACAATCTTCCATAAAGCATTACCATGCTCTGCCCAAATCATGGACAAATTCAAACTGAATTCATCATAGCATTTCAGGATGAGGTGTTTTTGATTTACTTTTTTAACACATGACAAATGAGCCTTTTGCTTTCATTCACATCGATGAGGTGGCATCACCCAAGTTCTCACCAATTGACCAAATGTTTGACTCGGCAAACTACAACTTCACTGATGGCATAATTTACATGGTTGAGTGTCTGTTTCAATTCAGCAAGAATAACCTTACAATACAATACCCCCATATAGGCGAGAAACGGGAGCAGTAACGACAAGACTCGAGTGTCTGTTGTTATTGCCCTATGTCAGATGAATAACTGGTATACTATAGTAATAGTGCAATTATAAGAGATGTATTCGTAAATTAGTATATAGTTACCACTCACTAGATTTCACAGTTCACACTCACAGTTTCACCTTCCTCAGGCTGCACTAACCGATCAACGAGGTCAGAGCTAGTTAGTTATGATTCGCCAGTCAATATTTATTAGTTAGTAGTAGCAGGTACAGAGCAGACTTATGCTTGTGGCCTTGCAAGTTACTTTACAGTTCACTAGTTACTTAGAGTTAGAAGTTAGTTACTACTAGTTAGTTATATTTCATTATTTGTAATTACTCTTAGAAGTTAGAGTCTAGTCTAGTCTACGTCTACTGTACTGAATAAATTACTCAGATGTCAGCCAACCAGTCACTAGTCAGTGAGTCGTTGAGTGAGTGACTAGTCAGTCAGTCACGTCAGTCAGCCACTATCGGCTAGCAGTAGTATGAGTATGACTAGCCAGTCACTCACTGTCACTGTCAGCGTCACTCTCACTGTCAGTGTCAGCCAGCCAGTCTGACTCTGAGTCTCCAGTCAGCTGAGGCGAGTTACTCACATACACAGTCACATTCGTTTAGTGATTCACTAGATTACAGACTTGGGTTAGGAGTTAATTTGTTTCTGGTTTGAGCCTTGTATAGATTAGAAAAAGCCTATGCTAGATGGGCTCCCGACTGGAGTCGGAATAATTCTGCACGTTTGGGTGGGTACGAGTCACCGGAGAGATTTTGTCACCAGTCGCACGGCGATCCACTTGAGTTCCATTGAGCTGAGGGTAACTAGGCGAGTGCAACACCTCTTTGAGAGAAGGCTTTAAGCGGGCTCTGCGCGCCAATCAGCAGACGCCATCTTCAACAGTTCAATTCGAGACCGTTGGCGGTTGGCTTGAGAAGTGGCATTGATTGTGATACTGTCTTAACCCAGAATGACAAGAAGAGAAATTTGAAAAGAGTGGAAATAGTATTTAGCTTACACCAACTTATCTCTAAAGTGGTTGTAAGTTTCGACTGCAAATTCAATTTATATCAATGAGCTTAATACAAGTACTTAAGTAGTAGAACTGACAGAAGACGAGAAGTAGTCTTACTTTTTTTTAGTAAAACTGAGTTTTAGATTTAGAATTAGAAGTTAGTTAGTAACTTAACTCTTAAGTAAGTAAGTAACTACTAGTAGTACTAGTAGTTACTTAGTTAGTTACTTAGTTAGTTAGTTAGTAGAATTAGAAATAGAATACTCATACTCATACTGGAAGTGGAACTGGAATTGCTTAACTTACACTTACAGTTACAGTTAGAGTTACAGTTACAATGAATTGGACTGAGTTACATACAAGTTACTTAAAGTTAAACTTACAGTTACACTTACACACTAACAGTAACACAGTTAGTTACACTGTAAGTGTAACTGTAAGTGTAACTTACAGTTACAGTTACACAGTTAGATTTACTAGTTACTAACTAAGTTACTTACTTAGTTACTAGTTACTTGCAACGTCGTAACTCACGAACTGCCTAAACTTAACTAAAGACTAAAGTTTGATTGAGTAACTGTAAGGTAACTCACTTACTCAGTAACTGAGTAACTGTAACTGTAAGTAAGTTAGTTACTAAGTTAGTTAGTTACTAAGTTAGTTAGTTACTAAGTTAGTTAGTTACTGTTAGCTAGTTTAGTTATGTACTGTCTGTAGTTAGTTAGTTGTGACTTATGTAGTTAGTACTTAGAAGTTAGTTTAACTTTAATAGTTAGTTTGCTTTAGTTTAGCCTTTAGACTTAGAGTTAGAGCCACACTCACAATCAATCGATTCGAAATGAATGCAATGCTCACATTGACTTTGAGTGACTGCGTGCGTGAGTACCAACTGGCCGAGTGACTGAGTGTGAGTGTGACTAGTGAAGTGAGTAGTGTGAGTGAAATCAAATACCGAAACGGCGAAAGTGAAATATTCACTCACGTCACTGTTAATAAATAATCGATTAATTAATTAAATTACTAAAATAGTTAATTTAATTAGAATAAAAGAATCGTACATTACATTTAGTTTTACTAAATCACATTTACAAGTTATTTATTAGTTAAGTTATACTATACTCTATAGTCTAAAATGGTTCATTTACTCACTTACAGTGAGCTACAACAAATACTTCGCGAGTTAGTCACTAAGTCAATTTACTCATTTACTGATCTACTCTAGATTTCATTTTCAGAATACACAACGACAACAAGTACAGACAGTCCAGTGACTGAGTGACTGTGAGTCAACACAGTACTGAGTACACTCTCTTAGTCTCTACTCTAGTCTCTTCTCTTCTCTTGTCTCTAGTCTACATTACAGTACAGATAAAAAACAGAGCACTGAAAGTGAAAGCGAGTGCGTTGTACTATTATAAGCGCGTATAATTAAGTATAACTATAATTATAACCTAGTTAGCCTATTAACTTTATAGTAACTTGAAGATGAACGATTAATAGGTGGGGTAAATCGATGATTGACTTGTCTTGAGACTTGGCTTGACTTGAGTTGAGTCAGCAGAGGCTGTTACTGAATAATTCAATGAATGAATGAATTGAAAGCTAAAGTCACCCAACTCGTATAACTTATAGGAGATCAGTACACTGACTAACTTTCTTTTCCAGGAAACACATTAGCAAACCGAGAACCAGATTTATTCTCTATATTTCCTTTTACTCGGATCAGACCTCCATCCACCACCACCATGGCTGATCCAATGGTACTAGGCAGCATAAGTAACCTGGACATATATCACCAAGATTTTTTCAACGCTGCTAAGAATGGCAACAAAAAGATTTTGAAGCGACTGGTGGATGCTGGCAAGATCAGCGATGTTGATGTGAAAAACGACCATGGGCAGACCCCGCTCTTCTTTGCTTCGTTTGCGGGAAATGAGGACTGTATTCGATTTCTTCTGGAGAAGGGAGCTAATCCCAATGAGTAAGGACATCCTTATTTCAGTGTATTGTCATACGTAATAAAAGCAGATCTGGATTTATGGTGGCATGCATTCAGATAGCCGTATTCAGACCAACTATTCACACTCCCTTGTATGTTTGTCTTTGTGTGAATCCCATATTCTTCCATGATGATGTAGAGAATCTGATGAAGGCCACACACCACTGCACGCTGCTTGCTTCGATGGCTGCATAAAGGCAGTCAGTGCCTTGGTAGAGCGGGGAGGAGATTTTCGTTTACATGATAAAGAGCATAGAACAGCTAAAGATTGGGCTATGCTAAATCCAAATGCAAAAAAGAGGCAGCTCATGACTGAGTATATTGTGAAAACAAGAATGTTTGCTATGACACACTCAGGTCGAGATGTGCTTCTTGAACCTCAATCCTCTATGTACATGAGAAGGTATGCATTCTCTATTGAGCCATGGTAACCAAACCACACCAACCTAGTCTCCTACGCTCCTATAGGATTATCCTTGTTTCCTGTTCACTTGCCCACTTCTAAAATGGTTGTGAATATTAAGGCAAAGGACCAACTACACTTACTATGGTTGGGTGGCTGAGTTGCATCTTGAATGCAGGGATGTGTATAGTTAGAATAGGCGGTGATGCTGCCTAACTATTATCAGCTTGTCCTAAGCCGTTGAACGGGGATTTATGGGCTTAACCCAATCTGAATGAACGGGGTAAGGGAGTATGTTGATCGACTGCATTGGGTAAACTAAATTTTGATAGATTGCATGCATCCTTACCATTTTTCTCTGCAGAAACACAGACAATACTGGCTCTATGGCTATGCTATTCAGAAGATTAAGTTCAAAAGGAGGTGGGGGAGAGCACATAAAAACCAGTGCCAGCGTTATGAGTCTCGGTTATGGGAAGGTACATATCTGTATACATGTAATCAAATTCTTCATTTGGTCAGGCATAATCCAATCTGTACACAACCTACTAATTTATGCTTTGTTGAGAGCCGGAGGAGGCCCCGATATGGAATATTGGGGAGCAGATTTGAGATCAGCCTATTTGCAGGTGTATGGAGGAGAGAAAGGGGGAACGATCAGCACAATTCCCATGGTGGCAGAATCAATGCTGAAACATGATGACTTTACTACAACATTTTCCAATGGATCATTTTTTATCATGGAAGGGTAAATAGCTACACAGCCTGAAGATGAGATATGAAATATTTCCTTTGTACACTTATTTACTATTTCAGTGGATTTTATGCAAAATATGACTGTATTAGCAATTTGGTAGAAAAAGCGGTCAGCAATCATAAGGATGATACTTATTTTTTTGCATGCCTCTGCAGAATGCTTCTTGGACCGTCACGAGTTACTGTTAAGAGACTACATCATGATCCACCCAAAGGAGGAGTGATTGATCATCTTATCAGGGAATGTGAAAACATTGCGTGAGTCATCAGTCTATCAGAAGCAAATCGTATGGGCAAAGAAAGCAAATGAAGCCCATTTGTTGAACCTCAATCCGCGCATTAGTATATTATTAACATTGGTAGTATCCATCATACGCATTGCCGTTATAAAGTGAGTTTGTCTGTAGTAATATCAAGGATTTTTCCCACCAGTGTCAAACTTTATGTTGGCTAAATCTATATTGGACTAATCCTTCTGCATTAGTCAAATCCCATCAATGACTCCGAGGCCTAATTTTGTGCTGCGTTGGCTGAACTATTTATTAAAGCTACCTCTTCCAACCCCATGCAGGCAGCTTAAAGTAGCCGTTGAACCTCATCCAATTTTATTGAGTTGAGGAATTCACTAACAAAGGTAGAAATTGATAAATCGTTATTATGATATTGTTGCTTGTGCCCTACTAAAAAACCTATCGATAGAGTCTATTGAAATGTGGTTATTCAACCAGTTTGAGATGCAGAACGAAGTTGGAAACTTATTATGTTTGATTAACCTATAACAATTGTATTTTACGCTGACTTTTACAAAATGGTCCACAAATTTGTTTCTTAGTGAATATTATGCTAATGATGAATGGTTTACTTCCAGGCTATTCAGGCTATATGATCAAGCCATAGCTATCAGTTGCATTATAATAAGAAACCTATACTTGCGTCCCATCCGTATCACCTAGGCCTGTACGCAGTTGACAGGTGTTAAAAAAACTTGGGGAATTTGCAATCCTCTAGAAGGTTTTTGAACTTGTTTTTTATCCGTTATGCTTCACATTGACAAAAACTTCAATTTCTGAAGTTTGAAATTCACTAGACAATTTTTAATAGCGTTGCAGGTTCTGTCCAGTAGGTAGTGCAATACTGCTGGGAAGTCGCTCAATCATTGTCCATTCCTGTCGATTTTTATGTTTATGATCTCCCATCCCTTGATATTTCGCTACCCATATTGATGGTATTTTTTTGGAGACTTGATAGAACGATCCCACATGTTCACTTTTTGGTGTCAATGTATATGATATGCGGTATGCACAGGATGAGTTTCAATTTCTAACTTTTTAAACAAAAAATTCAAGGGTTTTCATCGTCTAGTTAAACCTATACAATGGATAGACTTTCGCTAGTGATGCTGCTGCGTTGACACCAATCATCATCCAAATAGTTTGGGCTCCTCTGATGGGTTTATGAAGAAATCACAAGTCTAATCTCTTTGCTTTCAATTGTCTATGTTGTGCATAATCCACTCACTGTGGTTGCCTTATTCCTTGTCACTCCTGCGTAAAAGTTCAAAGCGTGTAGTCAAGCTATCAGTTGCTCCGCTCCACTCTGCTCTGCAGACTATTTATTCTGAAATCAACCTCCTTTTCAAAATGAATGAAGGCAAGCCACACGGACTCAAAAGGAAAATAGAGGCTATTCTAGCTAATGAAAAAGGTAAGAGTATAGAAGAGGCACAGTGGATTCTTTTGTTATGTAAAACGGACAAAAAGTGATGATAATTTTAACTTGATGGCACATCTTGTAGTTATGGAGAGATGCAGAAAGAGGCAGGACGTTGACCCTGCCTTGATGATGATCAGTGGGTGCATTCCACTTCGTACCACTCCCGAGTGTGAGGAAACAGAGTCGGATGAATCTGTTGCTTCAGAAATTGACACTATGGTTAAAGAGGCCACTGTCCATTGGCATACAGCAACCAACCTGCAAACTCAACATACTTCTCAGTTCATAACTAACAGAGACTGCTTTAGCGAGCTACCTTCCTCTGAGGTGGATGGACCAACCGCAATATCTGCAGCTGCTCAACGTGCCCCAAACAATCAAAGCATTCAGCGGCCCACGTACACAGCGCCATCCATGCTACAAGCGTTAGCAGACAATTACAAAGGGGAGAGACCACTCAGCAATGGTCTGGTCTCTGACCTAAACACTTTCTTCAACACAAATCAGTTGGATGCAAATTATGGCTGTCCACCACTAGCAGTACCGAGCTGGCCTGCTTATGACTATATGCCACCAGATCCAACTCTTTATCTCAAGGAATATCAGCTATCAGGTACTGCATCTCAGCCAACGCACCAGGCCAACTACATGTACCCTCCTCATGTATTAGAGAATAATCTACATGGTTTAGAGAATGGACACAAAAACCATCAAGGTATGTTAATGGCTAGATTTCAGATTTAATCTACTTTTGTTTACAAAGATATATGTACATATATAAGCCATATTCGAGGAAGATAAGCTCCCTTTGGGCTAAACAAACCTACACTTGTTGCTTATGGCTGTCACCTCTGAATTGTCCGTTTCATCGATTTTTCACCGTTTCTAAATTGCTGACACAACCTTTCAGAGCCATCCCAACAACCTGAAGCAAAGGAGCATCAACAATCTGCTTCTGACTGTAGCAAATGTAAATCAAAGGATGCTTTGCTGGATGTCCAAAAAAATCTCATTCTGCATCTACAGACTCAACTGGCAGGTAATTTCTTGTCCCAGACAACAAAATCAACACGCTGTGCTAGAACATGAGCAAGCTATTTCTCTGAGGCTACCCCGGTCAATTGGCTTTCAAATTTCTGCTACTGAATTTTGTACATGGAATAGTAGTAGCATGCTGAAATTTGAGTGTTCTCCTGTTGCACGCGAAAACACTACATTCAACGATCTTCTTTTCAGCCTTTCAACTGAACAGACCACAGCCATTGATAAACAGCCAATATGTGCGAGTTGAACCGCAGCAGGGCATCATTCCGTCTGACTTGGCGAGAATGCATAATGTGAGTCTGCATTTTAACCAGAGCTGGTTGGAAATGTAATGGGATATGAGCAGTGTGACTTAACACACATGTTCTCAATTTTGACCAGATTGTTTGAACAGGTTATGCTGGTGGTTCGGGTATTGGTAAGATTTTGTCTTTGCATTCAAAAGTTATTGGTGAAACATTATGCTGTTCTAAATGAGAATTCTCCTTTTGGTTATTCCAAATGTGCCTATAACACCAGCCATGCCAGCATCACCTATCGCAAGCAACTACCTTCTTAGGGAACAGTGGGTGCCATTGACACTGTATGGCAAGAGAGCACCCCTTCGAAAGAAACTACGGGGCCAGCACAAACACGCACGCAAAGCGGAACGCTATGAAAACTAACAATCGAAAATGCCAAACGGCACACGCGCGGCCTTTGCGTAAGCCTGCGGGCTTTAGCCAATTGGTTCTAGTCCTTGACCTCTAACTCAGACTGTTGATACCACTGGCTATCAGTGGCAACGGTGCTGCGTTCCTACAGCTATCAACGACCTCTAGCGGAGAAGGCCGCTGGGTGAATTTGCAAATTTATCGCTCGCCAAAAATTTTTCACGAACATCGCGACAACCGCTGACTAGCTCAGACCGGTGTTGGACCTACTTCGAGCAAGCAGGCACTAACGGCTCATTAACTTAATGTCGCGATGCGCGGGATCTATCCGCTCGCGTGCCGCCCCAAGTGTAGCGTAATCCGTTTTCCTAGCCACTCCGTACATCGGACATTGGGGCACGCGCCGCTGTAGCCAGGTATGTTCTGCAAAAGGTTTAGCATTGGCTGGTTTTGGCACCCCTGTAGAACTAGGCCCCTTCTCAGAAACTAACTACATTACGTTTCCTTCGAAGGGGTGATCATTCACCTTACCAACAGCATAGTCTTGCTTTTAAATTAGTTCTGTATTGGGATTTTTCAGATGTACGAGATATTGTTGCTTTCACGGCCAACCGGAGTGTTCATCACCCAAGACTTCAAGTATGAGCTAGAAAGCCATATTCACGAGAGAGGAACATATATGGCTAGAAGAATGCTATACGGTTTTTATTCGAGTTATGACTTGGCTTATGCTGGCTCTCTTTCTGCCTCAGAGATAGCCCCGGGACTCAATCCACTCATTGTGACTGCAATTCAAGGTGGGTTGGTGCCTATTCAGAAAAAAACAATCTTCGTGAGATGATCCCCTTGTGCACAAGAAATGTCTATGTTATGAGGCTTTTGATAATCATCAAGTAGTAACTCAATGTTTCCTTGCAGCCTTCGTGAGCACTCGAGCAAAAACATTTGCTTCTTCCGCAAGCATACGTGGAGCACTGCTGAGTGAGATTAAAATGGCTGTAAAGAACAGGCAGGAGTTAGGATTCACGACCTTTCTTCAGGATAAGATCCGTGCAAATGTCAATAACATGTCCAGCGATCGAGACTGGCAAAGACTCGCAAAGTTTGGATGTGCAACCATAGTATCAGGCGGTACTACCTGTCCTGCACAACAGCATGCTCCGGACTCGGTCTTTTTGTAAAAGGATCCTGGCTACTTATACGAAGTGTGCTCCACTTATTATTTTACAGTATTATGCGGCGCTTCTATTTTAGTTACATACGATTACACCTATCGCAGTTCATAGTATACTACTGTTTTAGTCTCATCCAGCCTGGGATTCATGTGATATAAAGTAAACTACTTTATTCCTTACTCAATAAAGTATATGTACTATTGCTGGTAATAGATGTCTCGATTATTGCCATATTACCTCAATATGTTTTACTTACAGCCTTTGAAAATACAACCCAAATTAAAATATTTTGCTGCTTAGTGTGATGGTGTTTGTTGGTCCGCCAAGACTGTCTACAACCACACCTTCATCAAGTTTTGTTCTAAACAATTGATCGCTCTTTTCCAGCCACCTTCGTCACCCAAACATCTTACTGCTCATGGCTACATGTGCCACGGACAACATGTTGGGGCTGGTGCTAGTATTTGAGCGGGTCTATTTTGGGTCATTGTACAACTACCTTCATGAAAAGGTATCTATACAGCAGTTCTGTATTGCATATTCTGTACTGTATATAAATGCAATTGTTGTAACTTTGCTGAATAACTTAGTCTGAAACCAATCTACTGATTAAGCCGAAGTTTTGGCATTGTTGAGAAATGCCACAGACCTCTTTTATGTAGTGTTTACCTATAGCTGCGTCTTAATTCTGGAGCAAAAGTTTCAAATGAATTGTTTTTAAAATAGGTCTGTCTTGTTTCAGAGTCAGCATCCTGCAGCGCATGCTGTCATTGATGCTGGTCTACAAATCTGCGAAGGCATCATCTATATACACCAGAACAACTTTATCCATAACTATCTTTCATCACATTCCATATTTCTCACAAACTGCAATACAGTGAAAATTGGAAATCTGGAATACATGGTACCAATGTAAGTCCCTATCCAATCTGTTTACTAACTATTTCGGGTGTTATTGCTGACTGGAATCATCGAACACTGGTTACATTGTCCCCACCTGATATAAGTCATGCTTTTTTCCATGTTAAGATCATATTCATACTCTTTTGCATTTCTCAACTCCTGTGCCATCTTCCAGGACGATCGGAGGCAAGGCTGCCAGATTAACAGCTGTCAATCTAAACAAGTACCTGAGTGCGGCATATAATTGGTTGTCACCAGAAGTTATGAAAGGAGAGCTCTCTTCTGTCAAATCCGATATTTATGGCTTCTGTGCCGTCATGTGGGAACTCTTTACAGGTTTGCGATCTGATCTCTATTCTTCTAGCCGCTAATGAACAAGAATTCCGATTGCCAATGTGTAGTGATGTTGCCATATAGTATTCCCTCAGTTGCAAAAACTCAATGGGCTTGAGCGTTCTGTTCGTTAAATTAAAGTCCGTACTAGATGTATTGCCAAATATTCCATGCGCAGTTGTAAGTTCAAGTGGCACATTCTTCGGTCAGTTCCTTGTTGGCTACTTGAGGGTCCTCGAGAATCGACGGGGTTTTGGTATAACTCACTGGCCGTGTGTCTGTGATTCAATGATAAACGCTTATACTAACTACACAGGCTTCATCCCATGGGCTGGCCATGATGCTGAACAGATACAAAGACAGGTGTGCAATCAGAAGATGCTGAAAGTGAATGACTCGCGAGTTCCCCAGCGTTTTGTTGAGGTTCTCACATATGGACTCCAACCAAACCCCCACAACCGTAAAATGAATATGGAACAAATCAGAGATGTGCTATCATTGATGCCTCGGGTAGGTCATAGCTGTTATCACATCGGCGATTGCGCTTGTATGTTTTCAACTTGGGTATCTGTGGTCCATTATCCAAGTCTCGGACATGTCTCTTAGAATTGTGGTGTCATTCTAGTGGTACATTTTTACAGGGTCGCCTAAAGAAGACAGGAGCAACTGGAAGTACAGCTGTACAGCAGTCAAATAACAACAACTCTGTGGGGCTTTATGATAGTTACTCTACAAAAAGCTCACCAAGCACAGCTAGGTCACGCCGAACACAGACACGAGCCTCAGCTTTTCATCCCCATCAGCCTCATCTGTTTTGTGACCACCCCATACAGGTCAGCATTCGGAAATGCATATCAACAACAACAATTTGTGACTATAATTTCTAATTATTTGAGACCGGCTTTGTGAATCTTAGAAGGATTATGGTGCACCTTATGCTTCGATTCAAGGTTTGAATGAGAAAATATCTGTTGCAGACTAAGGAAAGTAGTTTCTTCACTCGACATAAATCCCGCAAAACTCAAACCAAGCCTTCAGAATTCCAGTCCGTGCCTCACCTATTGTGTGACCACCTGATACAGACTGATGAGAGTTCACTGGTACCCCAGTCCTGTCAGAGGTATGTGTTCTAATATTCACAGTAGTTTACTAACAGTACAGTTCTCGCTCAAAATCTCAAATAGAAAATTGTATCCAGCAACTCCTTACCTGTCCCATGAACTGGAAACCTCGTGAATCAAATTACTGTTTGGATATCATCTGTAGAAGTATGAAGTATGTAGAAGTATGCCACATGGATTAGAGTTCAGTTAAGATTTCCTCTAAGGTAATACTAAAAAGCAATGATTAAGACAACTGACCTTAAGAGAACTGACCTTATTTTGATTATCGATGCAGGACAGACGAGAACAATAGATTCACGCCTACACCACCTCCCCGTCGCAAGTCAAGGTCTGTGCCACAGCTTCTGCTGCCCAGCATCAGCACCTCTAGTCTAACTGTAGTCACTGATCTAGAGAGTCAGCGTAGCTATAGCAGCTTAGAAAGCGAGTCCAGGGCCAGGCGGAGACAAGTTCGTCAGCAACAGCGGGTACGTGTATTTGGTTGAATGACTGGACCACTATTGCAGAAACAACAACCAGTTCATCCAATGAAAAATAGTGTCACCATGGTGGTCAAACAGAATCCATGTGATTTTAGCTGGAGGCTCTTCTTAACCTGAAACGGCCGATGCATGCTGAACTAAAAGCTTATTGCTTGGAGCTAAAGCGAGAGGCGAACAAGGAAGATATAAAACCACAATATCACACTCTCCCTGAACGCAAAACGGATACTGATACACCTCTGTCCAGGGAACAAATGACGTAGGTTGCAGATTTAATTCAAATTTACTGAAAAATTATCCTTCGTTTATTCATTGTGGAGTAGCCTCACCTAGTCCTGTTGAATTCACATGCATGACCTCGATGCCCCGTCTGTTTCATACAGGATACAGAGACAGCTGAATGAGGAGTTGGCTCAAATATTCTCTCAATTTGATGATAATTTTGCCAGCATTGATATGTCTGAACTGACCAATGATGAGGTGAACTCCATCTGTACAGATAAACCAAACGCTTCAAAAAAAACCCAGCAAGGTTCGGTTATATACATGCTGTAAAACAGACTTTCCAAGCTCTTTTCCATAAATATGTACATGTATTTGCATGAGTAAATTCTGCTTATTGTCTGAATCCCAAAAAATATTCAAGTCAATGGTCTTGGTCTAATAACCCATGACACAGGCTTAGTTAGAAGTATAGGCTAAGTAAGCGGCTGATTTATACATGTATCACCCTTTCCCTTGACAGCAGATGAGACTGATGTTGATGGCTCTGGAAACTTTTCAAAAAATCAACAGGATATGATCCCAAAGCAGTCGATTGATGCCAATGATTTAGGGTAAGGCATTTTGATGCATGGGAATTAGAATTTTTAAATTTGTTCCGTATGGCTTCGATGAGCTCCTACTAGTAATAAATTACGGTACTACATGTATAATAGTATTTATAAATCATATTATTAAAAAGCTAAGTTCATAATCAATTTGTTAGTAATATCACAGACCAATCTATTGCAATGAAAAACCGAAATCTTTGTGTCGTCGAAAAAAAAGATGAATTTTGCTTCTTTTTGGAACCTTGGCCAATTCCTGTGGATGTTTTTTTTTCAGATTGCTTGCCGATCTAGAACAGTCTGAGCAGCTCCCTGAGAAGAAAAGCACTGTGGACCTTCCATCCAAACTATCAACAAGCTGGTAGGTCGATTTGTTATGCTATGTTCCTCTTCAGATGGTTTGCAACAACCTTTACTAGTCTGCTCAATTCACTGACAATGCGCTGATGAATAACTCCCATGACGCTATATATGCCATGACGCTATATATGCCATGACGCTATATATGCTATGACGCTATATATGCTATGATGATATATATGCCATGACGCTATATATGCCATGACGCTATATATGCCATGACGCTATATATGCCATGACGCTATATATGCCATGACGCTATATATGCCATGATGTTATATATGCCATGACGCTATATATGCCATGATGCTATATATGCTATGATGTTATATATGCCATGACGCTATATATGCCATGACGCTATATATGCCATGACGCTATATATGCCATGACGCTATATACGCCATGACGCTATATACGCCATGACGCTATATACGCCATGACGCTATAT
>Ga0224501_10001541_pt1 | contig 17846 bp, 22 predicted proteins | sample SF_Oct11_sed_USG_4_FD_169105 | JGI IMG/M metagenome (GOLD analysis project Ga0224501, IMG submission 169105) | Sediment microbial communities from San Francisco Bay, California, United States - SF_Oct11_sed_USGS_8_1 | ecosystem: Environmental > Aquatic > Marine > Sediment | place: USA... | reverse complement strand
GGAGCGGAGAGAAGGGCCGGTCAATCCCCTGCCGAAACCGCCGGGTCCTTCGGAAGAGGGCGGAGGGCCCAGGAGGCCGGAAACCGGTTCTCCTGAAAAGGACAACCTCCTCAAGCGAATGAGGAAGGTCGATCCGAAACAGGCTGAACGGTATCGACAACGAACCGGAGAATAATCATGAGGGGTAAAGAGTGAGGGGTGAGGTGGAATGAAGGATCATCTCCTTACCCCTTACCCTTCACTGTTCACGGAGCGGAGCGACATATGGGGATGCATAGCGATTTGTATCAGGTGCTCAAGGAGCAGGGCTATCAAATGGGTGTGCCGGCGGCCGCTGGTCACGGGGTGACGGTCCCGACAGCGACGACCATTCTGGCGTTTAAGTACAGGGATGGCGTGTTAGTGGCGGGAGACCGTCGTGCAACAGCCGGCAATATGGTGATGTACGATCGGACCGATAAGGTGTTGGAGATCGATCGGCACAGCGTGATGGCAATCGCCGGCGTACCGGCCACCGCCTATGAAATGGCGCGGGTATTGGAACATTCCTTCAAGTATTATCGGCGTACCCAGCTTCAGGAATTAAGCTTCGAAGGGAAACTGCGGGCCTTGTCCAAGCTGCTCAAAGAAAACGTACCGGCGGCCCTGTCGGGGACCGGCGCGGTCGTGCCGATCTTTGCCGGGTATGATGCCGAGCAGGAGGGAGCCAAAATCTATTTCTATGACATCCTGGGTGCGGAATTCGAAGGGGTTGAGTATGCCGTGTCAGGGTCCGGTTCCCCGACGATTCGCGGAATCATGCATTATTTGAACACTTGGGGGGAGCAGCCGCTTCAAGTGCTGCCGGAAGAGGAGGCTGCCGCGCAGGCACTTAGACTTCTCACGAGCGCAGCGGAATTCGATTCCGCGACCGGCGGGGTGAATCGTGAGTCGGGGCTCTATCCCGTCATCAAATTCATCACGGCGGCAGGGGTCATGACGATGCCGGATGCCCGATTACAATCCTTATTCGAGACGAAGGTCGCGCGCCATGTATGAAGAACCGTATAAATGGGTCGAAGCAGTCGGGAATCGCCGACAGTACCTTGATGAACAGTTCAAGGAAGGGAGCCCCGTCGTCGCCATGGCCTATGACTCGGGTATCCTCCTGTTGACGGTCAGCAAGGGAACACCCAAACTCTACGAGATCTATGATCGCTTGGCGCTGGGAGGCATGGGGCATCCTGCCGACTTGGAGAAGCTCCGCTTCAGTTTGTTGGAAACGGCGCATGTCGAGGGTTTTAATCGGTCGCCGTCCGATGTCACGGGTAGTCGCATGGTGAAGTATGGCATTGCTCCTATTCTGAAGCAGGCCTTTGAAGAGGTGTTCAAAGCGCCGTTTATCGTCAAGCTCCTGCTGGCCGAATTGGGAACGAAGGTCGGAGCCGGCTCGCTGATGACGATTAATTATGACGGCACGTTCGAGGAAACGTCCCGCTGTGCGGTGTTGGCTGCAACGCCGGCTGTACAGCAGTCCATGATTGAGTTCCTTCAACGAGAGGTGCCTGACGGGGCATCATTGGATCGTGCCGTGGTCGGGTCTCTTCTCGCTTGGGCTATGGGAGATCAGGCGCAACGTCGGCGCGAAGCCGATAGTCACGACACGAAAGAACATCAGGTAACTGTTTCGGAAGATCCGGTCGAATTGGCCGGATATTTGCGGGAGCGGATGCCAGGGAAAACACTCGAATGTGTTCTCCTCGACAGACATGAGCGGGGTTCGTCCAAGTATCGAACCCTGACGTCCGATGAACTGAGCCGGATGTTGCCGCCGGATCTGAAAGCGGCCCTGGCGTGACGACATGTTGAATAGGATTTTCGGACTAGAGACAGAATACGGTCTGCTTGTCCATCAGGATCATCCGGACCGTTCCCCTACCTGGTTTGTTCACAAACTCCGCGATCATATTTTCAACGTTCAACGTCGTGGCGTGATCGATCTGCATCACCGGGGCTATGATGAGCCGCCCGGGAACGGAGGGTTCTTGACCAATGCCGGTCGGATCTATCTTGATATGGGCCATCTGGAATATGCCTCGCCCGAATGTGAAAGCTTGATGGATGCCGTGGCGTCGGACCGCGCCGGGGATCGTCTGTTGCAGCAGGCCATCGACGAATTGGGATGGAGCGAAACGGTCTCATTGATCAAAAACAACATCGATCATGAGACGAATGCGACGTTCGGATGCCACGAGAACTATCTGGTCACGAGGCGATTTCCTTTTACCAGACGAGGTCTTGCTCCGTTGGTGACGTTTTTGGTGACTAGGCAGATCTTTACGGGAGCCGGCCGTGTGGGGTCAGCCGGGGTCCAAGATGCGTGGGTGCAGACGGATCGGTTGATCGTGCCTCGTTCTGTGTCGGGCTTGAACCGAGATGTCAACCTGCTGCCGTTTCAGATTTCTCAACGGGCTGATTATATCGTGAACGATTTTTTTGAATGGGTGCAGCAGAACCGCGCGATTATCAATACGAGGGATGAGCCGTTGGCGGATCCGAACCAGTATCGGCGCATTCATCTGTTATTGGGCGATTCGAATATCGCGGAGTTTGCGACGGCGTTGAAGCTGGGCACGACCGGGCTGGTGTTGCAATTGATTGAGGAAGGACATATTCCTACGGATCTGGTAATCGATGAGCCCGTGGAAAGCTTACAAGAGATTTCGCAAGATCAGGATCGTCGGTGGCTGGTCCGTTTGATGTCCGGCAAGACGATATCGGCGATCGATATCCAGGAACAATTTCTGAGCGCGGCACTGGAATACTGCAAAGGGCAAGACAGCGAAACCGATTGGGTATTGACCCAGTGGGAAGCCGTGCTGAGGGATTTGCGTGGGGAATATACGAATCTGGTCGGACGTGTCGATTGGGCGTCGAAACTGTGGTTGCTGGAGACCTACCGTGAATCCGAGGGGGTTGGCTGGGATGATCCCATGTTAAAAAGCCTCGACCTTGAATACCACAACCTGCATTCCGAGAAGAGTCTGTATCATGCGTTGGTTGAGGAGGGTCGCGTGCCTCGTCTGACGACGGATGCATTCATCGAGTCGGCAATGACTCATGCTCCCAGAAACACGCGCGCGTATGGTCGCGGTGAGTTGGTCAAACATCTATTGGCGGGCGCGCCGCTGCCGGGAGAAGACTTGCCTGAGAGAGAGGATCCGTTTGCCCCGTCCTATATCATTAATTGGTCCATCTTTAAGCTGCGCGGCTGCCCGCCGTTTCCCATGCCTGATCCGTTCAAAACCTATGTGCAAGATATCCGGACTCACACTGAGCGTAGACTCTCCTGATTCCGAGTTTGGACCATAACCCATTGTTTCTTGAAAGGAATAGCATCCATGCTATGCTTCTGGTCTGGCATGAAGCAGTCAGCTTCGGATGTCGTCCTGGAGGTGCTGGATGAAGGCTCGGAAGTGGATGATGAAGTACGGGGTGGCGATGATCCTGGCTGCCCTATTGGCGGCAATCATGGGGCAGATTCCGCTGTTTCGGGAAACGATGGTCGGGAAGCTTCGTGCATCAGACCTGGTCCAATTTATCGGCTATAGCGGAGCACTCGCGATGGTATGGATGGGTGCATACCAAGTGGCGAAAGAGATTCCTGATGAATGGAAATGGATCAAGCCGTTTCAGGGAATTATCTTGCCGTTGGCCACATTGTTGGTTGTCATCGTCTGGTATGCGGTGTTGCTGTTCCCGTTGGGCCCGTTTCTCAAGAAAACGGGAAAGATGGTCTATAATTGGTTCTTCATTTCCACGATCATTGCCAGCAGCGCATGGTTGATCGTGAGCTGGGTGAAGAAGTGCGCTCCCCTTGTTGAGGAGGAGCAGGAAGATGCGAAAAAGCTTCGAAAGGCGGCGTAGCAGGTTCTTGAAAAAGTCCACCAGGTTTTAAAAGGTTAAGGCTGAGGCTAAGGTTAAGAGAAATCCGGTCTCGCCGGAACTGAACCTGAGCCTTAACCTCAACCTCAACCTCAACCTCAACCTGTTCAGTTCTATTCACTCCGGTGTGTGCCATCTGCCATTCCTTCCCGCAAGAAATCCACGATCCGATTCTCCGCCCAGAATGCATCTTCTCCGTTCCGATTTCGCTGAAAGAACCCGCAATGGCCGCCATGACGTGGTGCAACCAATCGGATCAACGGATGGCGTTCGATGGATGGGACCGTGAACATCGAATACGGAATAAAGGGATCATCTTGCGCCGTGATGATGAGGGTGGGAACGGCGATGGACGCGATCACGTGCCGGGCTCCCGCGCGGTTATAATAGTCGGCGCCGTTTTGGTAGCCGCCGTCGGAGGCGGTGTATCGATCGTCGAAGTCACTGATCCGCTCGACGGCATCAAGATCTGTAAGATCCCACTTCCCCGGGAGTAGCGCGGCTTTTCGACGAAGCCGAGCCTTGAGCTCGGTCAAAAAATGACGGTGATAGATCCAATTCCTCGGCATCTCCAACGCGCGTGCGCAGACCGTCGGGTTGATATTGGGACAGACGGCTGCAACGCCGGCCAGCGCAGGCTGGGTTCCCCCCATCTCTCCTGCTGCTTTGAGTACGAGATTCCCACCCATTGAATAGCCGACCAGCCAGAGATGGTTCAGGCCATCTTGTCGAGCCAGTTGGTTCACAACCTCACAATAGTCGCCGCTGAGGCCGCTGTTATACAGGGTAGGTGTGAGGTGCTCGGTCCCGCCGCATGTTCTCTGGTTCATGCGGATCACGTTGAAGCCCAGGCGATAGGTTTTTGCGGCAATGCCGCGCATATATCGGGACTCGCTGGAACCTTCAAGGCCATGAACCAGGATCGCCGTAGGGGCGGCCTTTCGATCATCCTGCCAATGGCACCACCCCAGGAGCTGGGTGCCGGGCTCCACGGTAAAGAGGCGAGGCTCCTCCGGCAGGCCTGCCAGTGACGTATCCCGTGGGAGATAGCGGGGCACGAGGGTCATGAGATGCGCGTTGCGCAGTAGCAGCGGTGGCTCATAGGGAGAAGTGGTCTTCGGCATAGGTAGACACTATAACGCAAACCTGGTCCGGCCGTAGTACGGAATGAGGGGCACCCCGCCAATAAGTATGGCTGAAACCTGGCAGTGCATCCGAGTATAATGAGCGTCATGTGTGGCCAAGGCAATATTTTCATGAAGGAGGAATAGGTATGATGTCGTCAAAAGGTGGAGCGAGAAAACGTGCCTGGTTCAGTCTCGTCGGAGCGGTCGCGTTGGGAGTCATGGTGATGACGGTCACCCCGGCTTCGGCGGACGAGGGGACTATGAACGCGTCGAAAAATGTAGCGTTGGAAGTTTCAAGCTGGTTGCTCACGGCTCCCTACGGCGCGTTCAAGGCTGCGTATGCGTTAGGGGGAACGGCTGTGGGCGGTTTTGTCTGGTTGGTAACTGCAGGGGATACCGCGGTTGCGAAGTCGGTTTGGACACCGGCGATTACCGGCGATTATATCGTACGGCCTGAAAATCTTTCCGGGCAGAAGCCGATCAATTTCGTGGGGAAGGACTCCTGAGAGAAATCTAGCCTCAAGATGGCAGATCGTCTCGCCGATAACGAGTCTTGATGGTGTGACCTATATTAGGAGGGACCATGCTGACGGCTATCGGCGATGTGATGCGGCGTGTATATGAACGAGGCTGGATAACGACGAGAGACGGTAATATCAGTATGCGAAAACGGGAGGGGAGGTATCTCTATATCACCCCTTCCGGATGGCGAAAGACTATCGTACATCCGGAACATGTTATTCGGTTGGAGATTGTACGGGATCCGGTCACCGGTACGCTTCTGCCCAAGGTCGGCGATGGGCAAAAGCCGTCCGGTGAACTCTGGATGCATTGGAATCTGCAGCGAGACTCGAAGAAAACCAGAACCGTCGTCCATGTGCATGCCACGCATGTCGTGGCCGCAATCTACGCGGGAGTGGATTTGCAGGCCATGGCTGCGGAGTTTCCCGAGATTTCACGCTATACCCGTGTGGGGCGTACGGTCCCTGCGTTGCCTGCTCTTTCCCGTGAGTTGGCTGATGTGACGGCCGACTGTTTGGGATTGAGGGGGGACGGGACCTTGGAGTTCGATATTGTCGGTCAGGCCAATCACGGAGTCTGCGCGGTCGCGATGGATCCATGGGCGGCGTACGAACATATCGAACGGTTGGATCACATCTGCGAAATTGTCCTGAAGAGCGGTGTCACAGCCAGGTCTGCCGCTCCTCAACCGGCTTCCTCGGTGCAGTAGGAACAGACGGCAAAGCCAGTTTAATCCCCTGGGAATAAAATATACGGCTGCGGCGGTTCTTGCGTAGGCGGTAGAAACGCCGGTGCCGGTTCTCCTGCAGGTCCCAGATCTCTGATAAATCGGTAAATGGCACGCAGGTCCTGATCCGTCATTTCACGGAGAATGTACCAGGGCATTGGGGGGCGGAATTCGGCCGCACGTGCGATGGTAAGCCATTGCTCCTCGGAGATCTGCTGCATGTGGAGTCTGAGGTTGGCAGAATAGGTTGTGCCCCAGGGGCCTCGCCAGCCGATTCGATCACCGGTCAACCAATCCTTCTCCGGAATCTTCCCTGCCGCATCCGCGTATCCGGCCGTGTGGCAATCGTTGCACCCGGCAATGATGACGAGATACCGTCCGCGGCCATCGTCTTTTTGTACCGGTGGTTTGGACTTAGCGTTCACTTCTCCGGCGGCGATCGTTCCTGCCAGGATTCCCATCCCAAGCATACAGAGCGTTTTTCTTGTCATGACGTTAATCAATTTCATGATCTAGCCTCCATAGAGGATGATAGCGGTACTATGGGCTAGGCGCATAGGCTCGTCAAGACTCTATCGGTTCCTCTTGTCTTGAGCGACGTTAACCTGCCGGATGAGCAACCGGTCGAGTACACTCTTCTGTCTCATTCGTTTCAAGTTCTGTTGTCTATGCCGCAGCACGCGGACGATTGGCAAAGGCGAGTGATGGGTCCACTCGATCTGCGGCGGCGACAGTCAGCAAAGGCCGCGAGCGATACCCGGCCTGCTGCGCGACCCACACCGCCGGGATCTGTTCGATGGCGATGTTGTAGACGTTGACGGATTCATTGTAGAACTCGCGGCGATCGGCAATAGTACTTTCCAAGGCGGATATTCGTTGCTGAATCGCACCGAATTGTTGATTGGCTTTCAGATCCGGATACTGTTCCGCAACAGCGAAGAGATGTCCCAACGCACCGGCGATTTGGTTTTCTGCCTGGGCCTTCTCATTGATATTGCGGCCTGCACCATAAGCATTGCGGGCTTTGATCACGGCTTCCAGCGTCTCTCGTTCATGGGTCATGTAGCTGTTGCAGACCTCGACGAGCTTGGGAAGCTCATCATGTCGTTGCTTTAACATCACGTCGATATTCGACCAGGCCTTGTCGATATTGTTCGATAGGCGGACCAGCATGTTGTACACACCGATGGCATAGGCAATCAGTCCAATCAATCCGATGACGAACAGTGATCCAACAAGTAATGTGTTGTTCATAGAGAGGCTCCTTCACTCACGTGACGAACAATCGTGGCAAGACCGTTCAGTTGAGGGCCATGGCTGCACAGCCGGCGATGAGCGCCAGTCCACCGAGAAAACCGCCCCACATCTGCCAGGTCAATCGGGACAACAAGTTCTTTTCGCTGCGATCAGAAATAATAAATTCATGGTGACGGCTGCTGCCGATATAGAGTCGAGATTCGTTTGTCGTGTGGTGACTCATCCCATGATGTTCGAGTGCGGTTCCCAGCACATAGAGGGATTCTTGCGGCAAGATCAGAGACTCTCGGCATCGCAAGGTCTTGTTCCCTATCCAGCCGCGGGCGGCAATCCCCAAACGTTGCAGTCCGGCGAGGACAAGGGGAGGTAATTCACCGTGCCAATTTGTTCTTGCCACATGCTCATCCGGTAACATCAACGTCGCGCCGTCCGGAACCACAAGCACTTGCCCGGTTGCATCACGCACATAAAACGGCTGCTCCGATGTGCCGGAGGCGATCGTCTTCCAGCGGGAATTTTTATCCGTGCCGGTATGTTCTTCCACCTTGTAGGAATAGAAGACGCAAGGGAGTCCACCGAAGGGTGAGGTTAGGAGTTCCGCTTCGGGCTCTGCCTGTCCGTTGATCTCAACCAAGCCCAGGGCGAGCGATCGAATGGGTGACGTCGGGATGCCGGCAATCAAGCGCTTACGTTGCTGTGATGTCCAGCCGTACCACAACAGCCATAGGCCTCCGGCCGTACCCACCAGGAGGGGAAACAGTATGGCATCGGGTAGTTGGCTCAAGTGACTCGTGTGAGCGGTTTTCTGGATTCCCGCGACGAAGATAATGCCCGCAATGGCCAGCGCGAGTCCGAAGAAGAGACTCCAGAACCACAAATTCCCTGATCCGGTCTTTTCTGGCATAGGATCATGAGGGGACGAGTGCCGGAGAGCTTCCATGCGAGCCCTCGCGCGGGCATACAGCTTCTGTTCGTCGATTCGAATCGCTACCGCGGCCCCCTTATACGACTCGTTGAGCTGGGTGAGGCATCCCTGTGCAAGCCACCAACCGTGACAGAGGCTGCAGCTGGTGATGGTGGCTCCGGTTAGCGTCTCTGAGTCCATCTGAATCGCGCATCGTGGGCATGTGGCCTGGGTGTGGACCGCCACCCCTCCTCCACTGCCGACCGCTTGCTTCAGAGACAGGTAGTCTTCCACAAAGCAATTCACTTCTCCCGCATCCAGCCACAGCCCGTGGCCGGATGCGCAGACATCAAGGTCGGGACCTTGGGTCGTCGGGAGCCGGACAAGGTCGTTCTGGCAGTCGAGACATTTCATAGAGAATAGAGAAAGGTATCTATGAACTGTAGCAAGATTCGAGGGGCTGTCAATGCAATTGGTATGTAAGTGCTAGATAAACAAGGGCTGTTGAATCCAGTCCGGTCGCTGAGGCCCATTAATTACGGGAACGGTACTGTTGGTGGTGACGTGAATGTTCGGAGGCGGCTGGGTATCCCTTGGCTCGTGGTGCGGCTAGTAGGAGCAGGCTCTTTCGATACAACTCCAACACATGCAGGCTGTATTCAGGGATAGGTAAGGAGTGTCTCTATACTATTGGCTGTGGGTAAGTTGAGGTAGGGTAATCCGACTTCTTTTACTGCATCGCCTGTCTGACAGGGCAATAGATCCGCAAGAGGTATTTGTTCTTCTTCCTCCTATGTCCCTATGGACAATTCTTGCTGCACCATGTGCTTCTGCGAGGATGGTGTTCACATATAGCATCATAAGGGATGAAATATATTCGCGTTTAACACCTCTGAGTCGAATGTCCGGAAATGTACGACGCAACGAATTGCGCCATCTGCAACGCTTGCAGGAGCACTGTTACGTATGCGAGTTGCCGATATGCAATCCTGCGGTATCTTTGAAGGCGTGGTTCATGTGGAATCCGTGGAGTATAGGACGTGCAGTCTGCCACGCAAGACCAACTCTCGGCTGCATCAGTATCTGCAAGCGGACATGTTTCTTCTTCCCAATGTCCTTTCTGTCAATATACTTTCTCCTCATCGATATCGTTTCCTGCCGAAGATGTTCCGATAGCGACCTGTGCCCAATGCGGAGCCAACATCATCGTCGTGCCGGATGCCGGACAGTCGTGCGAGCCTAATGAACCGTCTATTCTTAGGCCTAATACAGCGAAGCCTTCGCCAGCATGGTCACGAACTCGCAAGTCAGGATTTATCACATCCGCTGCCTTGTGCCTCCTCAATTACATGTTCCTGGTTCTTATAGGGGCTTGGGGTTTGGATGAATACAGTCAACGTTATGATCCGTACGATATTGACGAGCACCTGTATGCCGGTATGCTTCTGGAGATGCAGGGCTGGACTGAGCTTCATATCGCTGCCGCACGGGGAGATGAACAGCGTGTGCGGGAACTCTTGCGGGATTCTTCACAATTGGAGGTGAAGAATCAACGAGGACGCACGCCGTTGTATGAAGCAGCGAAACGCGGGCAGATCGGCACGATGAAGCTTCTTATCGATGGTGGCGCCAACCTTGAGGCTAAAGCCAGACATGGGTTTACGCCACTGTTCCCAGCGATTCGGCGTGGCCATTTAAATGCCGTTGAGCTTCTTGTAAGCCGAGGTGCGCAAGTCAATGTGCGGTGTGATTGCGGCGCAACCGCCCTTTATGAGGCTGTGAAAAGTGGGGAGGAAGATATAGCGCGTGTCCTCCTTGAACACGGCGCTTCAGTCAATGCCAAGGTGAACGGACAAACCGCACTGGGTTATGCCGAAGAGCATCGAATGGACGATATGGGGGAAATCCTCCGCCAGTTCGGAGGGGTCAGTTTCGAAGAAAGTAAGAGGTTGTTTGAGCAAGGGATCGAGTCGTTTAAGCAGGAGCAGTGGGATCAGGCGTTGGCGTTGTTCTCCGAGGCGATTGCGAGTGACTCTGAAAACATTCCTGCGTATTTTAGCCGCGCTGCCACATTCGTCAAAAAGAAGAAATACGCTCTTGCGCTAGCAGACTATCGCCGAATTTTGCAACTGGATCCAACCCACTTGGATGCTCACGTCAATATCTCCTGGATCTATTCGCAGAACCAACAATGGGATTTAGGTATTGAGCTCTGGTCCAGCCTCATTAAAGTCGAGCCCCGAAATGGGCAGGCCTATTACGGGCGTGCCCTTCACGTTTGGGCCAAACAGGACCAGCAGGCTGCTCTCGACGATTTGAAGCGGTCATGCTCGTATGGGTATGTCGGAGGCTGCAATATGCTGAAGTCGCTGGGAGGTCAGTCTCACACATGAAGTTGATGCCGCTGAAGGTCACATGTGTCCGTTGCCAGACGACGCACCGCGTTCGAGATTCGAGAGTCCTCAAACCGAAGGCGAGGAGCAGATGCTCCTGTTGTGATGTCCCATTTGGGGTTGTCGTCCTCCCCCCGCATACCAAAGAGGCAACCGAGAACAGCACGAGTATCCAATCGCTCCAAGCTGATACACTTGGTCCCACATCTCCGTCCCACCAGATTGTGACTCGACCGTCCTTTCATGGCCGTGTGGGTACGGTATTTGGGATGCAAATAGGCAATATGTTTTTGACCCTACTCACACTGGGCGTCTATCACTTCTGGGCCAAGGCGAAAGTACGCAAATACTTTTTTAGTCAAACTGAGCTTGCCGGCGATCGTTTTATGTATCACGGAACCGGGAAGGAGTTGTGTATCGGGTTTCTCAAGGCCGGAATGGTCTTTGGCGTGCCGTATTTTGCGTTAAACGGTCTGCCTGCCTATATCGATCTTCCACGCTGGGCGATTACGGTATGTAGCGTGCTGCTTGTGTTGCTCCCGTGGGTGTTTGCGCCCATTGCTGTCATTGGTGCGCGCCGGTATCGAATGAGCCGAATATCGTGGCGCGGCATCCGATTCTCGTTTCACGGGAGAGTAAGACCATTCCTTGCGCTTATGCTGAAAGGGACCGCGCTTACTGCATTGACTCTGGGGGCGTACTATCCCTATTACCAAACCAAACGCCAGGAATATCTGGTGAATCACACGCGACTTGGAAATCGCTCATTTAACTTTGATGGAACCGGTGCGGAACTGGCGCCTGGATTTGTATTGACTCCGTTGGTGACATTTTTTGCGGTGATGATTCCCATGTTTGTTGCATATAACACAGGGAACTTTCGCGTTCTTCTCCTGCTCCCGTTTACAGTAGGTCCGGTCTGGATTTGGTTCTTGGCAAAGAAGCAACGATTCTTTTGGAATCATACCGTATTCGGCCGGGTTCGATTTCAGTCGACTATGACTCCTCGTGCGTTAGTAAATTTGTATGTGGGAAATTTTCTTCTCTTAATCGCCACCTTGGGATTCGCATGGCCGTGGACGACAGTTCGGACCCTTCAATTTCACCTGCAGAATCTGGCTCTCGTCGGCCCTCTTGATCTCCATGCCGTCTTGCAGGAGTCAGGCGAGGCTACCGTGACACAGGAAGGACTAGCCAATCTACTCGACAGTGGATTCGAGTTTGATTGACCCACCTCATGGCTACTATGTCGTGGACTGGCTATTATCTCGATGGAAAATCAGCGGTTCGCCATGATGCCACTATTACCCTCTCTCCCAGCGATGTGATCATCGCCATCAATGACACTGTCGTATTGAAATGGCCGTATAGAGATATTGAACAGACCCAGGGTTTCTATGCCGGAGAGCCGGTACGACTTGAGCGGCTAAACAGTCCTGAGGTTCTTGTTATCCAAGACCCAGCCATACTGGATCAGCTTCATCTGTGTGCATCAAGGAAACAGAGGCACATTCATAATCCGTCCACACGGAGACGACGCGTCCAATGGACTGCTGCGGCCGGTGTTGCTGCGGGCTTTTTGGCGTTCGGGTTATATCGATGGGGCATTCCGATTCTGTCCCTTGGCATTGCCTCGGTTGTTCCGGTGGCCTGGGAACACCGAGTGGGAGAAGAGGCAGTTGCGCAGTTCGCTTCTGTAGAAACACGGTGTACCGACTCATCTGAGACTCAGCTTATTCATAGCATCCTGACTGTACTGACAGATGTGGAAGCGACTTCAGGATATCAGTTCAAGCTCCATTTAGTAGATTCCCCTGTTGTCAATGCGCTGGCAGCTCCTGGGGGACAGATAGTGGTATTCCGAGGCTTACTTGAGCGGACCGAATCAGCTGAGCAGTTGGCAGGTGTACTTGCGCATGAAGTGCAGCATGTCCTGAGACGACATTCTACGCGGATGCTTACCGAGCAGGTTCTTACCGCAGTCCTTCTTTCAACCTTGTCGGGAGATTTCAGCGCAGCAATGGTCTATGGTTTACAGGCCGTTCAGTTCTTGGAACAACTTCAGTACAGCCAGGCCCACGAAACCGAAGCCGATGTGGAAGGACTCCGGCTAATTATGAAAGCAGGTCTTAATCCTCAAGACATGATTGATGTCTATGGCATCCTCGAAGAATCTGATGCCGAATATCCAGAGTGGATGGAGTATTTCTCTAGTCATCCACGCACTGTTCAGCGCGTCGCTCGCCTCAATGAAATCGCGGGCAAGTCAGCAGAGGGCACACGTCGCCTCCTCCCTGATGTGGATTGGAAAGTGGTTCGAGAAGCCTGCCGAAAAAGAAGCACCGTGCGTGACTCGCCTTCTCATGGAACTTCGTGATCTGAGGCTGGAGAGCGTTAGATTGTCCATGAGACATCCTTAAGGGGCTACTTGTGTAAAACCGGACAGATGAATTGCCAGACTCGATCAGGCGTGTTACATTGTCCCACATGAAGACATCCACCATGACGATCCGCCTTGATGCGAAAATTCAACGGGAATTGGATCGCTTGAGCCGTCGACTCGGACGAAGTCGTAGCGATATCGTCCGCGATGCAGTGAGACGACAGGTTGCCCTGCTACGATTTGAGCAGTCCCGACGCGCTTTGCTGCCTCTTGCCGAGGCACAGGGTATTCTGACCGACGAAGACGTATTTCGTATCGTGTCGTGAAGATTTTTCTCGATACGAATGTTCTGATCAGTGCCTATACCACTCGCGGCATTTGCGCCGATCTTCTCCGCTACATTCTTGGTGAGCATGAGTTACTCACAGGGGAGGTGAACCTCGTGGAGCTTCGGCACGTATTGCGGGAACGGTTCCATGCCCCCGTGGAGTTGATTGCTGCTGTTGAGGCAGAACTCCGTGACGAGCTCATCGTGCCAAAGCCGACAATGCCGTCGTCGATTCCCATTCGTGACCCAGATGACCAGTGGGTACTCGCTTCAGCCGTCGATGGCCAAGCCGATCTACTTGTCACGGGAGACCAAGACCTCTTGGCGATCGCAGATCAGGCTCCGCTCCCTATTGTCAATCCACGAGGTTGCTGGGATCGACTTCGCAAGTAGCGAAAAGATGGGATCTCGTTTGCCATTCTCCATTCACCCACCTTCGCAGAAAGCCACGACTGCATGGCTGTCGAAGCCAAACCGCTTTGGCGAAGTAGGTGTACGCCGTGGGGCTCCACTTGACGCAATATGTCAACAAACGCGTACGACTCAAAGTAGGCCGTACATACCATATCGTCATGTTCCCAAGTGAGCCAAGGAGCATAAGAGATGGAACGAACACACACCGCAGTGGTGACGGGGGTCGGATCAGGTCTCGGGGCATCCTTAGTACGAAAACTCGTCAAAGAAGGCTATCGAGTAGGAATGTTTGCACGGTCGAGCGAATATATTCGCTCCCTTGAGCAAGAACTGAATTGCAAGGAAACGGCGGCCATAGGCATTCCCACAGATATTTCCGTTCCTTCCCAAGTCCAGCGTGGTTTTCTGCAGGTCCGTGAGCAGTTTGGGCCGATTGATCTCTTGATCAATCATGCCGGTAATGCCGCGTGGAAAGAGTTTATGACTCTCACGCCGGAGGACTTTGAACAAGCCTGGCGCGTGTGTACCTATGGCAGTTTTTTGTGCACCCAGGAGGCGGTGACAGACATGATGAAGCTTCAACGCGGGACGATTCTGTTCAGCGGAGCGACGTCATCTATTCGTGGTCGAAAAGGGGGGCTTGCCTTCAGCAGTGCAAAATTTGCGGTTCGAGGGTTTGCCGAATCATTGGCGCGCGAGCTTTGGCCGCATCACATTCATGTCGCGCATATCATCATAGATGGGGGTATTGATACCCCTCATCTTCGAGAGCAAGAACTTCCAACGTCAACGGAGCCGCTTCTGAATCCCGATGAAATGGCCGAGTCATACTGGAGTCTTGTTCAACAACCTCGGAACGCATGGTCATTCGAACTTGATCTGCGCCCATTTAATGAAGACTTCTTTACCTAAGCCTCTGAAGAGATGCATATTCTTCGCTTAGTCTGGAGGCACAAATAGGGCTCGCCATGCGGTCAGAGATCGCTCACCGAGGATTCGGAGGGTAGGCTGGTTTCGTAGTCAACATCTGTTGGTCGTGTGGCCCTACGAATGTATCTGTCTATAGGGGAATGGAAGGTACCTCATCCCTCTTCATACGGGTGATCATCTGAAGGTAGAGTTCGTAAAAGAAACGGCCACTGCTCCAAGGTGGAATAGTGGCCGTTGTATATCGAGATTGGCTCCCCGGGCAGGACTCGAACCTGCGACCAGCCGGTTACAAGACCCCCAATCTTTCGACTGGGCTTGGACTATCTCATCACCCGCCTGCCAAACAGACAGGGGAGGGTGTCGGGCGCTGATGAGGCATTATTGGATCGGTTCCTCAGCCTCTAGTCTCTGCACGTTCCTGCGTACACCATCGTGGAGATGGACCGTTCTGCAGGCTTCGCTCAGGATCCCCGTTCCGCACGTGCGGGGACGGCTTCCCTGAATTCACCCGATGTTTCAACCACAGTTTCCCGTGGAGGCTGCAACTCTGAGTGGACTTCGCGGTGGCAGTTTGCACAGAGGAGTAAGCATTTATCTAATTCTTCTCGGATTTTCTCCCAGCTCCGCGTATAACCCTTGCTGGAAATCCCAAAATCCTTACGAGAAGAAGTTAGATGATGAAACTCCAATGCCTCCATACATCGATCATAGCCGCATTTCTGACAACGTCCGCCTTTGTAGGCTAACGCTTTCTGCCGCACGGCCTTTCGCCGCTTACGCACGGCATCTATCAGACATTCGCGACGATCCTTGTATGAACGTCGCTCAGCCACCGGTTCCCTCGCTTTTACAGCCGGCTGCTCTACCAACTGAGCTACCGGGGAACGGTTATCAGTTTGAGCGGTCATTATTGTAACACAAACTATGTGGTCGAAGGCTAGCGTTTTGTGATGGCCAGGAACCCAGAAAATCCATTTCAGCCGGTTCTTAGACGGCCAGTTCTGAGCCTTCGTCTTGATCAGGGACAAATGAATAAAACAGCAAGCAGGGAGAAGAAAACTGATGCGATGAGAGGCCGACTAGACGTCAAAATCTTCGGTCTCGTCCTCGTCTGACAAGGCATCATTGTTCCCTGTGGCCATGGCGGCATAGTGCTTGGCCCAGGTCAGGTACAGATTGCCGCTATCTCGCATCGTGTCGGCGGCTTTCATCAGTTTCTCTGCCAGCTCAGGATCTTTGCCGGTGGCGTGAATAGTTGCGGCTCGGCGTTCCATGGCTATGGGGTATTCGGTCAACAAGCCGTTGATTTCCCTGAGTAGTTCGTCCAGGACGTTATCCTCATTCTCCATCGGGTGTCTCCTGCAGGCCAACAAAAAACCCCATAGCGCGGGCGCCATGGGGTTTTTGATCAGCGCAAAATCGTTTAGCCTTGGTAGGCTTGCCCCAGGGCGGCTGATTCCCCTTTTTTCGAGATCAACTGGCCCGTGGCGCTTACTGCTTGCATCACGATGGCGTTGTGTTTGGCTGCGTCACATACGATCACGCACAGTTCGCACCCTTTGCAACGATCGATGGTCACTTCAGCCACCATCTTGGTCGCGTTCAAATCCAAGCAGTTGGCTTCCGGACAATACATGATGCAGAGCCGGCAGCCCTTCTTGGCCGTACACTTTTCGTCGATAACTTGGGCTACGTTATACATGTACCCTATTTCCTTTTATTATGCTGCGACGGCTGGATTGCCGATTCGCAACTCAACCTTGTTCTTTTCCGCCCATTCACTGGCGATTTCATAGGCTCGTTTCACGGTAGCCAGATTCTTCTGCAACAACATTTCTTTCTTCGCGAATTTCTTCTTGATCGCTTCGTCGAGCGAGGCGGTACCGCCGGAGGCGACGAACTTCTTGCCGAATCGTTCTTGCAGCGCACCGTCCAAGGATTCCATGGACACGCACTTGGTAATGCCGGCCACGGACCCGATCATGGTCATGTTCGTGGACAGCTCGGTACCTGCGACTTCGATGGCAAGCTCGGTCCCGGCAATATAAAAGACGGCGACGTTCAAATCTTTGAGGCGTTGCACGTCTTCGTCGGACAAGAGGTTTTGGCCGGAATTGATGACGACGACGCCACCTTCCTTGATGCCTGAATAAAACGGCATGGTGTAGCTTTTGCCCATCGTGATGACCTGAGGATGGAAGACCTCAATCACGTCAGGAAACACCAACTCACCACGGTCGTAGATCCGCTCAATGCCGATACGGCAATAGCTCTCAGCCGGTGCCATACGTTTTTCTGCGCCGAAGAACGGATTGGAGATGGAGAATTTACCGTCCCGATTGGCGGCCATGGCCATAACGTGGGCCGCCGTGACGGCGCCCTGGCCTCCGAGGCCGGACATTCGAATGTTGAGTCGTTTCTTAATCATCGCTGTCCTCGTAAGTTGATCTGACCTAGGCTTTTCCTGCCAATTGCTTGGCTGCCGCTTTCCGTTCCTTATCCTTTGCCGCCAGCTCTGCAAGCAATTGCTTGGCCGGTTCGCTGACATATTCCTTAAATGCAAACCGCTCGGTCGGCTTCTCCGAATCGCGCATTTCTTGGAGGCCTTCCATGCTGTTCTTGCCGATTTCAAGGATGCAGGGTGTATAGAGCTGCAAGTAGGTCGGACCGATTTCACGGGCGACGTGAATTGAGTTCCGGATAACTTTTTCGATCAATGACGGTTTGCTGACCGTACATTGCACGACATAGTGGCAGCCGGATTCACGGGCGATTTCAGGCAGCCGGACCTTATCGAACAGTTTGCCGACCGGCGCCATTTTGGCTACGAACCCCTTTTGCATCAATCCGCTTTCCTGACCGCCTGTATTGGCGTACAGCTCGTTGTCGAAGCAGATGGTCGTGAACTTTTCCTGGCGGAACCAGGCTTGCAGCGTC
>Ga0224501_10001540_pt1 | contig 17856 bp, 11 predicted proteins | sample SF_Oct11_sed_USG_4_FD_169105 | JGI IMG/M metagenome (GOLD analysis project Ga0224501, IMG submission 169105) | Sediment microbial communities from San Francisco Bay, California, United States - SF_Oct11_sed_USGS_8_1 | ecosystem: Environmental > Aquatic > Marine > Sediment | place: USA... | reverse complement strand
AAGAAGCTCCAGTATTGCAGTGATAATCTCTGGCTGACCATTCTTGGTAGCGTCATGGAGAGGAGTGTCACCATTTTTACTCCTTTCAACCACAGTTTTCCATCGATCCTCAGCATTAAGCGTCCTAAGTAGAGCAATAAGTTCTGAGTGACCATTTCTGGCTGTATTACAGAGAGGTACATCATCCTCTTCACTCCTGTCAGCTGAGGCTCTTTGGTGCTCCACGGAGCTGACTGACTCTGTGACTGAGACACTGTCTCCAGCATCATAGCAGCTTTCCAAAGTTACAGCAGTGGCATCTGTAAAAAGCACGAATGATTCTCTCTGAGAGCAATGAATTGAAGGCAAGAAGTTCTGGTAATACATGCAGTAGGATAATTGCTATCCTGGTGCATCAAAACACATGTTATGATTTCCTCTATCAGTCCTGTACATGAGGTAGGACAGATATAAGTGAGACAGCATACTTCCAACTAGCAAGCCACAGTTGTGAATAATGACAAATTCATGGGGTATACAGAAGAGGAAGTGTAATAAGTATGCCATCTTATTCACATATGGGCAAGCATTTACGCCTCAAGAGCTGATGCCAATAAATTTGATCACCAAAATATGCCAAAATAGTCCCATAAAGCATCAGATTTGCCCAGATTGATTATACTTCCCCCCCCCCAATATTGAGTGAATCAAATGCATGACTTTAGTGATTCATGATCCCTAGGTCTACACTCTAGTCAATTCTTACCCAGAGAACTAGTAAAAGTATTAATTTACCTGCCATGTTGGTAGCTTCATCTAGTGCCTGATCTTCCCATCAGTCAGTCAGTAAGTCCAATGATATAACAAGCAGTGACATATGTCACTGATATAAGCGTAGTGTCTTCTTCGTGTCACTGCTCACTCCTAAAGTTGGCATGCTTATGTGACAAGGAACTGTATGATTTGTGTAAGGGCTTGATAGACAATCATTAGATACTTTAGAGTCAACATAATGTATGTGTTCTCATGGGCACATCACCCTAAAGTCAAACATGAAAGGCAGACTATAGTGATCTCAACAAAACGTAGTGCAGTGACGCTGCGCTTGTATATCAAGTATTTTCCAGGTGGACAACCGAGGCAAGCATATAATATACAACAACGGGAACAACAACGGGAACAACAACGGGAACAACAACGGGAACAACAACAGGAACAACAACAGGAACAACAAATACCAAAACAACATTAACAACAACATACAGCGAGTACCTCAAAGATTACCATCCTCATAAGACTAATAGGTGACTTGTCTTTCCAAATGAAGACATGTTACCATCATCTGTTATCTTACCAACTCACCTCAGTAGTACAGCACAGAGTTATTCAACAGGTTAGCCATAGCCTGCAATAGCTTGTCTAATTGTGTATGACACAAATATGTCAGTTCTATCATGCTTTTGTTATTGAAATCTGTTCATCTCGTGCACTGTACCCCCTGGGTGACCCAGTGAAGCGTAACATCTGCTCAAATAACTAGAAATCTAAGTATTTTCCAGTTCTAGGTGGGTAGGCTAATCAAAACGGGCTAGAGCTCATAAAAACGGCCTGTATCCTGGTTTCCTCAGTGTTTTTATGGACAGACTTTTTGGGTATGAGCAGCTAAACAGCTTGATGGTCTGTCCATAAATACTTCCATCCTAGCAATGATAAGATCAAACCTAGCAAGCCTGAAGTCAAATCTCAAACAGGTCACAATGAAGAAATCCATAGAGAATACATAATAATAATCGCATTGTTTTTCTGCCTGGGAACTGGGAACGGTTTGTTATCCATGTAATAGAAAGTACAGATGAGGTCAAACCAGTGGTATGCAGTGAAATGATCACAGTATTCTGTAACAGTAGCATTATGTTCTTGGCGAGTACGTGCGGACTGGATAATTGGACCAATTTGCAGCCAAGAAGGCTCAAATTTCCTGCCATGAAAACCTCTAAGTCCCGGAGTTTTGATAGTCAAATGGCAATGCGAAACTTGTCTGTAGTGTAAAGCACGTTTAGTAAAGGGTACCTCGTATCCACTTCTATTTCCTTACTCCTCTTTTGTCACAAAAATTCATGCTATAGAACACTTTAAATTGCAAAATCTTTGTTGACAAATCTGTTTTCTTTTGTGGAGCATATAACCTGAACAATCATAAAGGCTTTCTGCATGCTCGAAGATAAGTCTACGACAGTAACATGGCTGCAAGTGCAAGGCTGGCTGACATATTATCATCCCTACCTTATTTCTTAGTGATGGTGAACTCGAGCATAGAGTTATAATGGCATTACTCTAGGCTCCCAAGCAATTATTATGACCGAGGTGACCTGGATCGTCGGCATGCGATGAGTAATAATGCGGCGAGAAATAGACAAGTAAGAAAACTGGTATTGTAGAGGTTCGACCGCTCCACCACCCTCCACCAGTGATACTGCCTCCACATACCGAAGAGCCAGGTCACTTGGTCTCGTTCTCGAGCGAATTTTTGATTTTGTATGGGTAATTCAGGAACGGCGTAGCGTAACACGTTGGAGCCGTGTGAAAGTCTTTGCGAATGTCTTGCGAGAGAGTCGCGAAAGGGTAATAGTTTGGTCACGTGATGCGAATACCATAGTGAATGATAACAAATTTATACTCCGTGAGATTTCAGTGAGCTAAAATGGATCCTTTATTTATGGCATACAGCTTGTTCAGAAGACGGCGATTTCCAGAATGCGTGGATATATGCTCTGTCATGCTCGAGAAAAACCCGTACGATCAGGTAATTCATTTCCGCGTTCAACCTTGATCATCCTTCACACGCGCTTGTAGTTGTACTTGTACTACACTCTACACTACAGTTATAACTTATACCCTAATAGTAATACTAGTAGTAGTACAACAATAACTATATCACTATCAGTATAAGTCTTAGTATTACAATAACTATTAGTTCTAGGCTAGTGCTGACAGGTTGACAGTGACCGGGACAGCTGTAGTGGGCGGCTGGATGAATGACTGGCTCTGCTACAGTGACAGATTGGACTTTATAAGTTTATTTTTTTTATTTTACCTCGGCCATTTTTGATTGTCTGTCCGTGGTTAGACTTCGGCCTTCCTCCTTGATTTCCACATGTTGTGTGGTGCCATTGAAGGGAGATTGAGCCATTTTCTGCCACGCTGGCTCAAGACAGGTTGGCAGGGTGTGATCAGCCAGGGAAAATTCCTCGAAAGGGGGAGGACAGACAGTGAGCAATCCCACTGAGCTATCATGACTGATTGAACTAGATAATTTCAATTGACCCAGACCGTGGCGTAAAACAATTGAATGAGTGATACCGTCTGTGAGTGTGAGTGATTACCATTATTATATTTTGGTATCAGTGAAATGTAATCGTATTCACAGCAAGGTGGTTTAGACACAGGAAGACACTTGCCTGGCTTCTAGTTTGGCTATTTACACCTGGTGACCTTTGGTTGAGTTATTCTTTTTGGCTAACTCTAAGCCTACCCTGGACTTATCCCCACATAGTGACCACCTAACTCATATTGCAGGCTGCGTGGAGTCTGAAGATGCGCGCACTGACAGAGCAGGTTTATGTTGACGAGGCGGAAAATGATGAGGAAGGTCTTGCTGAAATGTTGATGGATGATAACGCGATTGCGACGGTGGCGCGCCCCGGTACCTCACTCGCCAAACCCAACACGGCAGTGATCGGAGGACCCAGTGCAGCCATGAGGTCAGGGTGCTGTCAATCTCCAAAGTCGCTGTCAACTGTATTTAGCGTTATTGTGAGAGCAGTGATTTGTAGTTATTTAGAACAGGGAGAGTCCAGATACTGGGGTAAACGCACAGATGCATAGGTCTTTCATGTGTATCTGTATTCTTAAATATGTTATGTCAGCTTTGGTTTAGGTTTGTGATGTGTGCAGTGTCTATGTTTGATGTCATAGGACTGGTGATAAGTGTCACCAAAACTATTTAGAGTCTACCCCTTGGAATTTTGAATGACACTAATGATTGCCGATTCATTCTAGGCCAACTTCTCAGAGTGGGCGTTTGCTGACAGGTTTCGCTCGTCCAGGAACACAGAGCGGTCGTCCAGGGACTATGGAGCAGGCTATCCGGACCCCTCGTACGGCCAGCACAGCTCGTCCTGTCACCAGCGCATCCGGCAGGTACTGTGTATGCTCCGAGTACTGTATAACCCATGCTATTCACCCAACCTTACATTCTGGTTAACATTCTGATCTTTTACGTTTATGGCTACACTAGCTATTATATTGCTAAAGATTCACAAGATGGTAAAGGAACGGTGCTCTTAGCATTAGGCATAAGCTAGACTCTCTCGAATTAAGTTGCTATGATGTAAAGTTTAGTTTCCATAGCAGATCGCAAGGCTCGCAAGCATCGAAGCAAGTTGGGGTTGCAACCTCCTGCGAATTTTTGCCACCGCGATGCTGGGGTTTCCATTCAGGTTGCAATTGTCTCCACTGGGACCCTCCCTTGTTGCGGAGGTAGGGAAAGTAGGTACTACAAGTACCTACTAGGATTTTCTAGAGGATTCCGTGATTGTGCATGCCACACTTTGCTACCTCTCACATAAAAGAGTAAGACCAAAACTGTACCTCCAAAACAAATGAGCATTGCGAACCTGCGTTTTTTGTTTCCATACCTCGCAACAACCCCACGACTTTCGTGGGTGTTCGCAAAAGTTGAACATGTGCGACTTGACTGCGAGTATCGCAGACCCTCCCCGAACTTCGCAGAGTGAGTCCCAACTATGTTTCCATATCAATGCGCATCGCGGACGCAAGCCTGTTGCGAATCTTGCGAGCCTTGCGATCTGCTATGGAAATTAACCTTAAGTTGTGTGGAATAATTAAGGTAGCCTTTCTGTGAGGAAAGTCAGTCTTGAGTGAGTAATAAAGCAATGTAGTCGACCAAAATAATTGTCTCTGCTATGCGACTGGAGTATGCAGTAGCCAGCTGGGTTAGGTGAAGACATAATGGGAGAGACTAAAAAATATCAAACACTTGTCACCACAAGAAGAACCGAAATCAAGTGTTAAACAGTGCACCTCTGTGGCTACTGTTTTACCCCTACATATTCTTGGCTTGTAGGTTTGTTCGTCTGGGCACAGCCTCTATGTTGTCAACACCTGATGGCCCATTTGTTAATCTGGCTCGACTAAACATGACTAAATACGCACAGAAGAACACCTTATCACGCACACTCTTTGAGTACATATTCCATCATGAGAATGACGTTAGACATGTAAGTATTTCGGCAAATTTACTGATTTTGCGGATTCTAATCATTCTATGTTAAAAAAGTAATTTTGGCTCTCCGTGACACATCGGCTGTTAGGACTGGTGCAGATACCGACTGAATCTATTTGACTCATTGTTTCCTGGGGTGAGCCATTAGGAGACTTTGTGTCCCCATGTAACAGGTAACTATATGGGTAACATGATTAAGCAGCGCCAAAGGTTTACATTACCAGACCTTGTCAGACCTCTGTGGTGTTTTAGCACACAGTGATCCTTAAAATCGCAAGTGTCTTAAAACTGAAATATTTTGTCTGAACCAGTGTTGTTCAACCAGGATCCTAGTTATGTAATGCTGCCACAAGGTGTGTTAGTGTCATTCTGATTAAAATTTCATGTGCTCTGAGCTGTTATTAGATGAGGGTACAAATGGAATGTACTTCTTTGAATGTTTATGTCAAAGTAATACCGTATCATACTAAGCAAAAAACGTTGATTAGAAATAATGTTGTAGGCATTGGAGTTGGCATCTCAGGCCACACAGGCTTGCCAGTATAAAGACTGGTGGTGGAAGGAGCAACTAGCCAAGTGCTATCTCAGGTATGTGTGAAGTCAATCACACAGTCATAGTCAGTCAGACGGTCAATTAGTGAGGGTGTCAGACAGACAATCACTCAGTCAGGCAGGTAGTCACCCAGTCAGTCAATCACCCAGTCAGCCAACTAAGCAGTCAGCCAGGCAGTTTTACAGTTCTTCAGTCAGTCCGTCAGCCAATCAGTCAATCACCCATGCAGTCAGTCATCCAGTCGCGCAGTCAGTCAGATAGCTAGGCAGTCAGTCAGCCCATCAGTCAGTCAATGTAATTCTCATGATGTTGGCAGATTGGGTATGTATCGAGATGCAGAGAAGCAGCTACTGTCGGCCCTGAAGCACCAGGACACCATAGACCTGTACCTGTTCTTGGCGCGGTGCAATATTCGTCAGGACCAGCCACTCAGTGCAGTGGATACTTATAAAAAGGGGCTGGAGAAATTCCCCCAGGATACAACGTTACTAACTGGCATAGCCAGGATCTATGAAGTAAGTATAGAAATAGAAATAGAAAGAATAGCATAGAAAGTCAGTCTCTGCCAGGGTTGGAAAAGTTCCTCTTTTTGTATCGAATATTTTGATATCGATACACTGTTTTTTTGTTTATCAGTTACAAATACCTGATACTCTCAGAGAAAGGAACGAATTCTTTCCCGATACTCGATACAAAATACACCCACAGGGATTGTGGCGCAAAACGCCAGACTTACCAAGTAAAAGGTGACTAAAAATGTCATTGGGTGAACTTTCTTTCAATCATTTGGGATTTCCTCTTTAATTTCATCGTTAAAAAGCGTAGTTTTGCAATCAATTAGGCCAAGGATGCACAAAGTAAATAGGTTGTTACACCACTCGATATTGAGGTCAAGGTCACCTAGTGGACTAAACTCGCCAAAACCAGGGTGTGAATGAAAGTCCGTAGCTACTACTTGTACAGTATAACTAAGTTACTAGCTAGTACTAGTATCTGGCTGTTTTAGTCGAGTACTAACAAACTTCATAACCATTGAATGCAGATGAGCCAGTTATTGAGAGAATGAGAGTATCGAATGCATTCCGATCGTAACTGATACTGATTTCGATCTTCATGAGCCAATCGTTACCGTTTTCGTTCCACGAAATGGAACAAGTAACGACAACGAGTACCCAATTGTATTCAATATTTCCAACCCTGGTCACTGGGCATTTGATTTTGGACACCAGTACCAGTACCTAACAGCTACAGTTCCGCGGGATCTAACATTAAATCTTTCTCTGTTCTTCACTGCCTTACATTTCACTATAGTTGTAGGGAACTGGGTTGAGTGACGCCTGCTGTAGACTCCCCCCCCCCTATTGTCGGTACTCTGTGCTATCATTATATATCATTATATTGTCTTGTAGATGCTGAATAACATCACAGAATCATCTCAGTTTTATAAGGAGGTTTTGCATTCTGATAATATGAACATAGAGGCTATAGCCTGTATAGGATCTAACTACTTCTACTCTGATCAATACGAGGTGGCTCTCAAGTTCTACAGGTAAGAGTAAACAGTAACTACATATTTTTTGCTGAAATAAATAAAATTATCTCAAACTATTGACATGGTTATCCTTACCTCTGGACACATCATCATGAGGGGACTACTCCAATATCTTGTAAACTGAGGTAGGATTCTTCATTATGTGTTCTGTCGTTTTGCAGACGCCTGCTGCAGATGGGAGTAAATAATGCCGAGCTCATGAATAATCTCGGACTGAGCTGTTTCTATGCTCAGCAGTATGACATGACACTTATCTGCTTTGAGAGAGCTCTAGCTTTAGCTGACGGTGAATCGGCGGCAGAGATATGGTACAATATTGGCCATCTGGCATTGGTGAGTTGGGGGAACGGCTTGTTGAAATAACTTTTCACACATATGCCCGACTGAAAATGGACAGGGCTGAAGGGTTTCAGAAGCCAACGCACCAGTATGTGTAAAGATGTACAGATAAGCTTGCATATACTGGTAATATTAGGGGAATGTGAAACACCAACACAGAAAATGCGGCAGCATCAGCCACCGTCACTTTGTGTATCTATATGTAAATGACCCATGCATATACATATATGTTCAGTAGCAGTAGTTAGTATATTCATTGGTCGAGCGCATCGGTTCAGTAGCTGTAGTTAGTACATCCGCAGAGCACAACGATTTTACTGGTCCAGATGGGCTCTGTCCATCCTCTTTGGCAACTTTCTAAGCCGGAGGTTTGTTCTAGAATGACACTACTCTGTACTTTATAGGGAATCGGCGACACAAATCTGGGCTACCAGTGCTTCAGGCTGACTCTCTCTATTAATAACAATCATGCAGAAGCCTACAATAACCTCGGTGTCCTTGAACTGAGGAGGGGTCATCTGGAGCAGGCCCGGGCATTTTTCCAAGCCTCGTTCTCGTTGGCTCCTCAAATGTATGAACCTCACTACAACACAGCTATGATGAGCGAATGGGTGAGTCCGATAGCAATCGGGTTTCCTACTAGTTCATTAGGTCCCTTCTAACTGGGTGGGTTGGGCACCCCTATGTTAAGCGGACTGCTCACTGTTTGGCTCACCTAAGAAGTAGATCACTTAAGGATAAGGATGCAAATGACATTTGGCTATAGCGCATTGTACCGTTCATGACCAACATTTCTTATGGCAAATGATGGCCCAGGACATTGATAGGGTATTCAATGGTTCATGGAATTCTTTCATTGGAATACCCACAGCGAGCATGCAGTCCCAATTGTACCGCCTCAAAGCACATCCAGTTGCACCCAATATACCGTCCGGTTGAGGCTCATTGACCTAATTCCCAGTAGTAGGTAACTTTCACCACCCACCATTTATCCTCCTAAGCCAACAGCGAAACTAACCAACTGTGGACCATTACTTGCAGGTGGGTGATTTACAAAGTGCCTTCACTTCGGTGCAAAGGTCTCTGGAGGCATTTGGTCAGCATGCTGACTCTAAGCAGCTCTTCACCACGCTCAGTTCACAGTTTGGCATGCTATGATCACCATTCGATATGTATTATTATGAGTCGGGATTTTGATTTGTGGATTACAGAGCTTAATGCCACTGACTCGTTAGTATATTTCATCAAAAATAGAGTTATTTTATAACAAAAAGATGCAAAACCTCTTCAAATAGTTGGACTATACCAAAGCGCAAATAGATACCGATACATGTAAAGTTATGTTATTAGCACCCACCAAGGGTGGCTGTCTCCCTAGCCATCGATCTTCCTTTTTATTGCATCTAGACGGTTTAGTAAAGCAGTATACTAAAAATTCGGCTCCGGTGTTTTTGTATAGAGAGGATTCTACAAAGCAGGGATACACACTAGTAGACACCAGATCCCGATGTTATATAAAGGAGGCTCTCCCATGGAGTTATTTTCTCTATGGGGCACACGGGTGTAGGACAAAAGTTTTGTAATAAACTACGCGCCCTGAAAAACGCTGAGTCAAAGACTCAGTAGGGCAGTTTTTGGGCCATTCCCGAATCAGCTGTTCTGGCATGGGGAAAGAGATAAAACAGCGTAGAGAATAGCATCATAGAAAACAGGCAGTGATGGTTGTTTGTCTAATAATACAGCATCAAAGACTCAGCTAATGACTAATGGAGTGAATCGCTGAAACGATCCAAGACTGTCAACTCACCCTCATTGGTCGATTGTCAAAGATTCGCATATATTTCTTGCATACATTAGAATAGTAAGCATAGTATGACTGAAAACTTGTTATCGCCAAACGCCTGCAAAATGTTACAAATCAAAGAGAAAAAGCAACTATGATCCAGCTAAACATAGACATCTATCATCTAGCACCCATGAGCCGAATTAGATTCCACATCAAAACAAACTCAAGGGCTTATAGAAACAACTCTACCAGGTCGCATGCTTCTTCTTTCGTATCCTGACCAGATCAGGGGTTTGCAAAAATTGGCCTACTGAGTCTGAGACCAGCGTTTTTCAGCGTCATTAGGAGACTTTCTGCTGCCCTGATGGAGAGGGTAATTATACGGATGAGCCTCTTTTATTTACCATTGCAATGCATAACAATCGAGGGTGCGCAAGCCTAGTTTTGCCTGAACTGGAAATTGAAACAGGGACCCAGGGTCCAAGATCCAGTACAGTATCCACTAGCCTATCAGTCAACCCAGGTACATGCTGATCAAAATGAACAGGTCCACCAAAATGTATCAAGTCTTTGTCTTATTACACCAATAGTCGTATTTCATTAGAAGAGGTAAACATTTGGTAACCATTGATGGTTCTCACTACTATCATGCTGGTCATGCAGGACCGCAGTGATGATGTTAGCGGAACTGGTGTGAGAGGTTTTGTTAGGTTCCTAGCCGATGATACTCCCAAAAGCAGGAAGAGAACAAACTCGCAACCCTAAGATAATAATATCCTGATTTCGTCAACCGAGCTACCCGATTTATACTCTTATGAGAATGACTCAGGCATTCTGACTGCTGACGGTCGTTCTTAGAGTAGCTGCTCCATGAATTCACAGACCGCTACGCGTATGGTCTCATGCTCCACAATCATACTATACCGAGCTGTGTCTCCTGGGTTCCTCTCCCACAACAATCACAATCATTACTACCTCTACAATTACCATGCTATATACCTTAGGCCGGCAGAGAGGTGAATTAAGCAATGCACTGGGAGTCTGGAGGTTACTAGCCACCATACGAAGTTATATTATTTTATTGGTGAGTCGCAGAGAATGTAAGAAAAGGTTCCGCATAGTCTTCACTAGCATACTGATACCTTCCCAGTGTGGGGTGCTCACTAGGGAGGGGATGCCTAACGGGGAGGGGATGTCTACTGGGAAGGAGTGCTTACAGGAGAGGGGCGCTTACAGGAGAGGGGTGCTTACAGGAGAGGGGTGCTTACAGGAGAGGGGTGCTTACAGGAGAGGGGTGCTTACCGGTGAGGCATACTTACAGGCGAGGGATGCTTACCAGAGAGGGGTGTTTAGGGGTAAGGGATGCTTACCAGTGAGGGGCATTTACATGTGCGTGCTGTTTACAGTAGAGGCATGCTTACTATTGAGGGGTGGTTACAGGTGAGGGATGCTTACAGGAGAAGGGTGCTTACAGGTGAGAAATTCTCTCCGGTGAGGAATGCTTACAGGTGAGGGGTGTTTACAAGTGAGGGGTGTTTACAAGTGAGGGATGCTTACCGGAGAGGGGTGCTTACAGGTGAGGGATGCTTACAGGTAAAGGGTGCTTACTTTTCAGCGGGGTAATTATCTCCTACCTGAGTATAGCCTGGCTCATTGTGATAGGGTATTTGATTCATCAGCGACTGTATGGAGATCATCACGCTCTGGATATTCACAACAGCGGTCCAGCCTGGTCCAACCCATGTCCTACAGACACCTTAATTAGTTAACCTCTGTAAGATATGTAGACAGCGAGGTAGCCCAGTGTCTTGTGCCATTTGTTTAGTAATAAATAGTCACGGATCGAGTCTTGGATAATCCTTAGCCTATGAGTACCGCCGTTAAGTGAAAGCTGGTGACAGGTATATTGGGTTTGTGGCAGAGGTTTTATGATACTGGCAGCCTCTGATTTTCCAACTGAAGGAACAACCAGTGATGTAACACTCTGAACTACTTCTTAGGGAATTACACAACACTAGAGCTCCTGCTCAGATCCAGGCCCCGAATTGTTCTATCACGATTCTGTCTGAGGTTGGACAGAGGTCTTGCTCCTCAATGTCTGTAGGGTATGTGGTGCCATTGAGGGGGATTGAGCCATTTTCTGCCACACTGGCTCAGGACAAAATAGTCTGCCATGGACAGGAGTCGCACCAGGGGCTATAGGGAGCACAGACCGAGAGACACATGGATTCTTTCACTGAGCTATTATGGTCTGATGAGCCAACCATAATGGGTCTAGCTTGTTGTGACTGGTTTGGTTTGTGAATACAACCAGAAATGGCAAGGGCAAACAATCACAAACAGTCATCACCCGAACAGAATCAATTTCTGGGGGAAAATTCTTCATTTCAAAGGGGTAAAACACTGGATGATTACAGTCGATTCTATTTAGTCAGTCAGAGAATTGGATGCAATGGTAGCAGTGTAGCCATGTCTTATAGAGCCTTCAGGGCTGTACACATACTCACCCCAGTATGCTGAGGCAGACCATACCATTGGCCTAGAAATTGGGACCAAATCTCACCCTCTCATTATCTGTGTTTAACAGTCTCACTTGCGGAGGCTTGATGGGATAGTCACTGGGAAATTTCTGTAAGAAAACTTGGTGAAATGGTCTCACTAATTGATTTGATAATTTTATTTTACATGTATAATGGTCGGTTCAAACCAGGAACGTTCTTTGTGAGCTCGATCATTCTCCGGGCAAAGCACGAGCTAACATCAAAGGTGGCTAGCAGGAGCGTTCTTTTGCGATTATTGCAGGTCCGACCTGTAATAATCGCAAAAGAACTCTAAAGAACGTTCTTTTGGAGCATTCTTTGAACACTAAAAACAACACAGCTTCAGACACTGTTTCAAAGAGACTACAACAACTGCAAGAGATTATAATATCGCCCATGCGGGCTATTTCCGGTCAGGTGGCCATAATTCTTTTAGGTGGCTGGCAACAGCGATCACGTGAGTAAGCAACAGCGATCACGTGATTAGCTACAACAATAACATGCTGAGCTACGTCATTAGGTGGGATGAACGTTAGCCCTGAAAGAACGTTCTTTGACCGCTGACAGGGAACATTCCTGGTTTGAACCGACATAACTTAAATCACGCCCTAGGTCTTATTGACATTTAGGTCCATCTATTACTACTAGAAGGGCTGTGTAGAGCAGTGACAGGTCACTCAGTTGAGGTTCGTTGCTCAACACAGTCTTTTGCGGCTCTTCGCTAAGTTGACCACGAGTGAGCTGGATGGGTTCATAACATCACCATCTCAAGTTACCAATAATAAGTGCATTCGTGTGATCAGGTTTTGGCATCTGCTCAAAAGTGCGCCCGAAAAGTGCGTTTTTACAAACCATGTACCTCAGCTGCATCTGAGAGTGAATTCGATCACACGAACAGAATTCCGTGCCTAAAAGTGGGCGTGCTAGTTTATGTGGTGTCAAGGTTATCAAAATGTCGAGGCTAGCTATCGGTCGCTGACTTATTCTATGGTAGCTTCACGGGTCGCTCCGCTGGTGTGAAACAGACTAAATTTTTCTGTCTGTAAATACGCAAGATGTTCAGAGAGGACAACTCCAATGTACCTGAAGCCCTTACGTTTTTTTAACGCGCCTATCCGTTCGCATGATGGCGTCTGAGATTTTTTATCTGCGTTTGACCAAAAACATGAGAATACACCTATTAATCTGGATGATAGACATGATTAAAAACCGCATCATGGCTGCTTCAGCTCGACCAGTGAGTTCGCATTTAATTTTGAAATCATTTTTCATGAATTTTCAAATTTGAAACCAATTTCTATGCTTTTTTAGCTTTGGTGGCTTTTGGTATCGTTTTGTAACCCCCAAATGAAGTGTAACGCTTCCATCAAAAACAAGCTTTTTTCGTAGCCAAATCAGACTCGAGCCAAGCCAAAACTGTCTACTACCACAAAGCAATGGCCTTACTGGCACAGGGGTTCAGCAATGTTAAGCCGATTTTATGCCAGATCATCCTTTTAGGCAAGAATGCGGGCAAGTTCGGGCGAGTTTACTTTAACACAAGTTTCCAAAACCCTGCCAGAAGATTGGCGGACCCAGCGCAAAGAATGAAGACTCATTAATCAACAAGTAGCCAAAACAGCGTATTTAAACTACTGAACTGATAATTATTAATCAGCAGTCATTTATTTATACCAAAGCAGTCCATACTGGTACACAGTAATACTAGTTGATCACTCGATGTTCTAATAGGCAGGGGACACCTGAGGTTAATAGTCTACTGTACATCTATACAGCTGAATCAGCGGAATTGCAACCTACGGTGACTAGGCTATGGAATGACACATGTTTTGATCTTCTCGAGTTGAGTGCATAATAGTGAAATGGCAAACATGCTTTCCTCAGATCATGCAGGTGCTTGCCCTACACCTGCTGCCTCAAATCAGTTAAAAATGGCCAAAGCGGTTGCTGGTGTAGCTTAGCCATTCCCGTACGATTTGTGCCTGTCACCAAATGATTTAGCCACTTTGTTTCATAATAAATAATAGTCTGTAAAGTATTAGTCCTAAGGTTTTCTTATACAAAGAGTTCACACAAGAGTTTGAGTTGTGCACAGCATGGATGGAGTAAAATCTCCATCATCCATGCATGTCCGCCATCCCATACAATTTATGTGTAGGTCTGATACCCCTTTGCATTCGAGAAAGTAATAATTTTTTACAGACCGTGATTAAAGAACGTGCTCTGATCATCTGCGGCCGTAAGGGAATCTAGCTCACCAGACCGTGCTGAATTTTTCGGGTATCATGCATCCTGTAACCGCATTCCATCTGTACCAGTCTATGGGTTAGAAAGACCAGAAGCCAATGGTTTAGGATTACTATTGATTCATAAGCCACTGGCTTTGACTGTCCATGGCATACATTTGGTGGCGTGTAAAAGTCCACATGTATGCCTTAGCTCAACAGTTCCTAAAAGTGAAAGAACTAACTTTTCACGTAAATGTAGCCCATTAGCTGTGATGTAGTTACACCGCACCTAGGTCACTACTAGGTGTTACTCAACTGTCAACAGGCCAAAACAGCAATGGCAGTTAGTGCCTGTAACTCACGCTTAGTCAGTGACTTACACTTACAGCTACACTTACAGCTGATCAGCCACCACCTCTGCTCTACTGCTATCCCAACTACACACTTTACGTCCCTCCGTACAACTACAAGGCCAGCAATAGCCTCCATTTTATATTAAGATGTGTAGACGTGTAGTCATACTGACTCATAGTCATAGTTGTAATACCGAGTACTATGTTGATGTTTAGCTAAACTTACAGTTACACTTACAGTTACAGTCTCAGTTTGCCCACCTGTTGATTCTACGGGAGCAGTCCGGTGGTGTATAACCATCGTCTTGCGACCCCAACAACGGATCCCAGTCGTGCCTCGTTTTTGTGGTCTCGGTCATCGTAGTCTTCGTCGTTAGGAGCGTGAAATTGCACGGCTTTTTCGGCGGAGGAGGCTGCATGTCTTGAACAATCTAAATAGTAAATAGTAAACACAACAACCACTCCACTTGCACGGCAACAAACCTTTCGCACCAAAGAGGAAAAAGTAACTCATACAAATAGCTTCAAGCCACGAGTGAACTTCCCCGTTTTCCACACAAGCTTTTATCGGCGCGCGCTTGCTTCTTTGAAAAACTATCGTAGCTATCCTATTTGTCAGGGCCTGTCAATGAAAATGCTGTACTGCTACGGTTCGTTAACTGTCTTTACCTGTCTCATTCTAACCTAATGTAGAAAAACATGACGGCACCCGTATCTGACCGTGATTAAAATTTAACACACTACAGTAGTACAGTGTACACTACTCTATTGTACGTATTTATCTACTCCTGGTCTTGTCAAGATTTAAAATTAAATTGTGACGCGATTGCAATTCACACGTGGTAACGTCTAACGAAATAAAGTTAAGCTCGACGTTTATACTTATAGTTATACTTGATACTTTATTATAAACGAGCTTAACTTGACAAGCCTCTTAGTCTTAGGTCTTACTCTTAGTCTTACTCTTAGAGTTAGACTTACTTAGTAAGCTAGTTAGTAATTACTATTTACTATTTAGTTACTTACTTAGCTAACTACTAAACTAGTCAGTAAGTAACTCGTAACTGTAAGTAGTAACTAAGTTACTGTAGGTGTAGTAACTTGTAAGTAACTAACTACTAAGTAAGTTACTTACTTACTAATTTACTAATACTAGTAACTTACTTACAGTTAGAGTTACACTTACACTGACTTAGTTAAATAGCTTGCCAACCTAACTTAGTAACTAACTCACTCTCTAATCCAACTCCAAGTCTAACTATTGCCTGACTAACTAATAAGAAGTAACTAGTAAGTTAGTTACTTAGTTAACTTGTTACTCCCCTAGTCACTGGAACTGACCCAGTCAGTGACTGAGTCGGTGACTGATTTTAGACTTGGTTACTAGGTACGGTAGTAACTTAGTTAGCTTCAGTAGTGATACTCAGCCAGTCACTAGTAGCAGTAGTAGAGTAGATACACGCAGTGACTGACTCTGAGTGAAGAGGTTGATGAACTGTACTGTGAGTAACTCACCAAGTGACTTGGTCACACATCACGATCGTGTAAATATGACTATGAGTCAGTGAGTGGTTAATTCAGTGAAGAGCTACTCTAACTCTAAATGACTCACCGAGCAACTCAACTGACAAGTTGGTTACTTACTAAGTAAAAAGTAGTACTCAGTAGTCAGTTATACATAACCTAGTAATTAGTTGGTTAGTCAGCTGCGCAACTCGTCAAGTCATTTGACAATTGCCAACTGAAGAGAAGTCATTCATTTAATTGACTCAGTCATGGTGGCCAGGATACCCCAGTTGATATATAAAGCTGGATTTGCCATCTATAGATCACAGATTCGAAATTACATTACATTTACAACCATATGGGTAGCTGAATAGGTGTATGCACTGCATTAGAAAGCTTTCTCGCCTTTTGGGGTAAACAGATCAAAGCTTCTGGCAAAAGCTTTAGTGCGATAAGCTATGTTACGTAATTACTAGAAGGTATAAATTGCCAGTCACAAAACCAATTGTGCCACACCATGTGAAGCCACAGTGCACTAGGCTGGCCGACACAGTGAAAGTGTTCAATAGCTGTCACCATTCTAACATGGCGCTCACTACAATACTGAGCAGGTAGTCCTGGGGTGTTTGGGTTCATTTACCAAGAACTCTTAGGTGATAAGTTGGAGGTGGATCTTTAAAATCTATGGAATGGTGTCAAGTGACCTTTATCTACTAATTTGGACAAAGCATCGTTGTGGTGATCCAAAGTCACTTTAGCGATTTCGAGTGAGAAGATTGCTAAAGGCTTGTGCCATGGATGAGCTTGCCAGTAGTAAGGGATGAACCTACAATGTTTAAATTGATGTTATGTGCATTGTATCAACTGACTTGTCTTGATTTCATAGAGGTTGCGCTATCCCCGTAACAGAAATCAATTTATATCTGGACCTGGGTTACCTTAAAATGCTGGGTTGAGCACTGGTATCTCAAACTGAAAGGCCTCGTTGATCTTCAGTTAAGAAATTGATAGAGGGGGGGATTTAGTATAGATGCCTCCATCTTCCAATCTTGAGGTGTGTGCTGTCCTCTTTCCGCAATCTAACCAGCTTGAGTTTGTTTCCTCCAGGTCAGCATGGTATTTCTGCTGCGGAGGTGTTATCAGTGTCTACAGTGGAGAAGACTGCTGCTAAAGCCTCTGAGACTGAAATCTTATGGTCGAGTGAAGCCCACTGAGCGGGTAGAGGCGGCCCCTGTCAATGACCTCCTCATCTATGTCAATGCTCAGGATCGTTATGTAACGGCAGTACTTGCCTTCTGTTTGGGTAAGCCCAACCAAATGTCATAGTGGAGGAGGGCCATGGAGTTAGTCTCCCACTGTGTATAATTCTATGGGGAGGAATCCCCTCCTGATCAATGCTTCCCAGTGTCTATCCTAAGAGTATGATGTACTCAACGTGATCAAATAAATAATTATTTAGAAATATCCTCTGACACACTGAATTCCTGATAAACTAAGCCCAATGTGCTTTCCACTATGCTCCATCCGCTATCCACTATACCCAGTCTGCTATCCACTATACCCAGTCTGCTATCCACTATACCCAGTCCGCTATCCACTATACCCAGTCCGCTATCCACTATACCCAGTCCGCTATCCACTATACCCAGTCTGCTATCCACTATGCCCAGTCAGCTATCCACTATACCCAGTCTGCTATCCACTATGCCCAGTCC
>Ga0224501_10001539_pt1 | contig 17869 bp, 15 predicted proteins | sample SF_Oct11_sed_USG_4_FD_169105 | JGI IMG/M metagenome (GOLD analysis project Ga0224501, IMG submission 169105) | Sediment microbial communities from San Francisco Bay, California, United States - SF_Oct11_sed_USGS_8_1 | ecosystem: Environmental > Aquatic > Marine > Sediment | place: USA... | reverse complement strand
ATTGTCAAAATACGCTACACTCCTGTAGCCAAACATTTTACAGTCATGTTGGTGATGTTCCTAATAAACCCTCCAGCTGGCTGGTCGTGTACCGCGGCTTGATACGTTGTGACCCGTGCTGACTATTCAACCAATGACAATCCCTTGACCTCAAATTTTACACTTGTAAACTTGTTTTCTCCACCCAATCATTTGACATCTTTGGCTATGGAACACCACAGTAAAAGTAATGGAGATCCCAACCAGTGGATAAGGATCAAGATCATTCCACGGTTGTCAAGGATCCACCTCTCTCGTGTAGTTAAGATTCACGGAATTCTCGGCGGGTGCCGTGTAAACAAATGGCCATGGTTGACTGACCCCCAACCTCCCAGGACCATCTGTCCAGTCTTGTACCACATGCTTCACACTGAATTAGTGGGTGCCCTGGTAGAATGTGAGTTGGCCCGGGCCAGCCAGCATACACTAAAAACTCCCCATGTTCCCAGCTGGTATCTGGCTTCCCAGATACCCACACCCACACTCAGTAACAAATGGGAGCTTATGTATAACATTTGACATAAAAAAAATTGAATAAGTCAATGAAAAGTCTTTGAATAAACCAAAATCCGTGGTTACTGGACCTTTTGAGTTTGGATCACTATTACCGTGAATGGTTTTGTAGGATAAGCCTAACCATCTGAGTGTGGATACGATTACCACTAAGTTGAATCTGTATAAGCTCTGTATTGGTCGCAGTTGGCATATACAGGAATGTGATGCCTCATCAGGAGCCGGTCTCACTGATGGCTTAGACTGGCTCTCCAAACAGATGGTAGCCACTGGTACTTTTTGAAGGATAATTTGTTAACGTTGGTTACCTGGTGATAGGTAACTCTTATCCAAACATGTATCTTGCAGGGATACACATATCAAAACCATCAGTAATATCAAACCCTTTTATAAACGCGCATAACAATTAATTGAGTTTTGTGCTGTTTTGTGTTGAGATTACATATAACTGATGACTATCGGTTTATCACTCTGTTGCATAGATCTGTTTTGTGCTAACCCATACCTCCTGTTAATTGTATTTTTCTATATCTGTTACAAAATAACCAGCATATGAAATTGGTTCTCATGCCTTCAGTGACCAACAAGTCTCCCTCGTTCTTGTTTGATATCATTAACCATATGGTTATCCTCCTGTTGAGGGAAATGACTCTATGTAGTCATAAGGTAAGGTTGTCCCATAGTTAGTGGTTGTGTGGGGAAGTGGCTGTTGGGAGGCCCAACGTGTACCGACAACGGTGTAACTGAGGTTGAGCACTCATCGTTCCCCACTGGGTGAACGGGAAAAGACTTTAAAAAACTGTCTCCAGTGAGCCCTCTAACCACTCAACCACTGCGTTTTCTTTATCATGACTAGATATAAATTTGAAGAAGTTTGATGAACAGTAATGTTTTTAGTGACTGATGTTTGTAACCTGATCAACTGACCAGGGGTCACGTCTAGGTCATTTTATTACAATCTTACAAAAAAAACATTAAAAAGACAAATAAAAATTTGGCACAACAGCTCAAATTAGTGAGCAATTGGAACAGCACGAGTATTGTTCATAAATCAAAAGATTACAGTATGTATGTAGTTTGAACTATATGTCTAGCTATGTTTTGGTCACTCATAGAAAAATTGTGTAATGTTGCGAAAACCCCGAGCAAAGACGCTATATCACCCAGGATCATGGGTCCTCAATCGCATAGGTGCATATACACACCGATTCTGTTACACAATCATATTGCTCATAAATGGCAAGTCATTGCTTTACCTGGTAAGCGTTTATCATCAGGCGGTCTCGTAATACCTTAAATGTATATCTACATTCTTATGAATATATGGATACGCAATGCCCAATCCCAATGTCAAGCCAACTCATTTGCTTGTGATGTCACAAATTAAAGTGTGCCGTGCAAAAATCGCCACATTTACATCACAAATTGTCTTCCTTTTTTATGTCAATGGGTAAACAACTGCGGTTTCGAGTGCATCTAATTTACGGAGTTGTTCATCTTTGCTATAAAATTTGGAGGAGTCCAATGAAGCTACTCGGTTTTGATGATGTCACAACCGAGGGGTCAGCCTTGGACTGCAGACAGATTGCCGATTCATATCAATGCCTATATACCTACATACTGGCAGTCCATCGCAATCCATTCCAAGCTATAGTAAAATCAAGAAGCAGCTGATCGGAGCGCTCGATTAAGCTTCAATAAATCTGTCATGGGCATTTTGAGTTCTTCTCTTATTACAGAGTAATAGACATCATTCGAGACTATGGACATGCTGATCAGTTCGGCAAGTAACTGTCCATCAACCTCCTGCATCCTGAAAATACAAGATATAGAATAGTTCAGAAGTTGGAGGCCTCGGTTTAAAATCAATAGGAAATTTTAGGTTTAAATCCCAGACATGACACCCTCCATCCCCGCTGTAAGTGTGAACTTCTCACATCAACTCTAAAGAACCAAGTTTCGCTATGAGGTAGAGCAGGGATTCTGACCCTCGTGATTGCGATGCTCCATACTATAAGCCATAACTGTGACCGGAAAGAGATCATACAAAAAAACAATACAGCAAACTCACTGCGATTGGTATTTCTGTAAGTCAGATGTCTGCAGCCAGTCTTGCACTTCTTGATTTGACCAGTTCCAGCATTTCAATTCGCGAACACTAGGATAGGCCAACACATGGGCCGGTGCACGGGGTACTGTAGGAATATTGACAACTGGTTGGGCAGGTGCACTGCCTACATCACCAATTGATGTAGGCTCTTCTGAATAGACGATTTCATCGACTGAAAAACCAGAATGAGCAATTTATTATTCATTGTTTCATCCGAGCACTAAGCCATCTTATTTAGCAGTTCATATGAACCTGAGGAGTGTTTGGAAGCGCTAAAAGCTGAGAATTTCGTCAGGAGCCTATATTCATAATGGAACCCTGGTATGGCCTGGGGGTGAAACCCGAGGTTTTATAATCTCACTCAAGCCCTCCAGCCATTGATGCATGAATCCAACAATTTACCACCTAAAAGATGTGTCTGAGGAAATCAGTATGTTTTTTATCAAGGTGAATGCTGACTGTATTACTATGGTTTCAAAATGGCCTATGGCGAATTCAGTTACGAAACAAAGTTGAAACAGCCTCAGTTCGTCTAATACAGAAACATGGCTATACAAACCAAGGGGAGGAAGATAGTGGCATATCTCTTCGAGTTAGAGAATCTTACCTTCTCCAGGGGCGAGTTTTCCAGTCGTGCCAATAGCTTCCAGTAAATCCTTTATCTTTGACTCGTATATGTTAGGTTTAGTGAGATCGTAGAAAAACTTGGTGCCCAGTAGCATACCCAACCAGCCATCAGCTATATATTTTGACTGCATTCGTATCGGTATGAATTCTTTATTCAACTTGTAAGCATATTCAGCTTCTGTAATCATAAAGCCACTTTCACTGAAGATGTTACGCTCACAGCTCAGGGTAGCTCAACTGGCAAACAAATCTGGTGATCTCAGATCCAAATTATTAAGTTGGGTAACTTTTTTCATTCCTGTCTATTTTTGACTAACCAACAAAATCTCCCTGGCACAACAACGTAAATAATGCCAGACCTCTACAGAACTAATAATTAAGTGGATGAGCAAACCTTCAAGATATTTATACAAATCAACACCAAGCAAAATACTCTTTTTATTGGATTGTTTTCATTGCTCTCCTCTGACACTCGGCCGTCCTATTTAACAGGCCTAAGCCTGCATGAGGCTTGTTGGCGAAGCAAGAGTGGAGATCAATCTGAGGAGCTGTGCTCACAAATGGAGCTCGTCGTGACCGGGATTCGAATCCAGGTTCGAACAGTTGTGAGTCTAGCGTGCTACCAATGAGCTATCCCGCTATCCCCATTGGTTAGTGGGCGTAAACCCTTAAACAACTTGCTAGGCTTTAAGGAAAACATTGGTTCACAAACCTGATCTGCACGCTGCACTGAGTTTGTATTTTTCAGAGAAAAATATGAGTATTAATGCAGCCTCCTCAACAGCTTTACTCATAGCTTCCAAGGTTGAACCACCTGCAAACAATAAGATTAAGTCATAGACATGTGACCTTCCCGGACAGATGTGTCTAGGCTGAAGCTCGCGGGCCGCATGCTGCCCTTTTACTTTGAATTGGCTGCTCTCAGTCCACTCAGTGTGCTCAGCAATTTAGCCCCTCACAATACCTAGACACAGACCCGTGAGGAACCCATGATTGTTTTTCATTTTTTGTACCCGATTATCCAATCATCAATGGTACGCCTAAACGATAGAGCTCTAACTAATACAAATTTGAGCTATACAGCGGCTACCTTATGTCCAGCTATCATTTACAGCTAATTGAGTCGATCAAATGTCAACCACAAAGATCTTTGGGACTGGTCACATATCTCCGAAAAAAGTTTGTGTCACTGTGATGAGCAACAGATTTGATCATATCTATAAACAAAGTGACTTACTCATTTGTTCGACATCGATCCATACTTTGTATCCATTAGCTTTAAGTATTTCTCTGAGTTTGAACACTTCCTTTTGAACTCCCCAGTTATAGCTTAGCATAATGTGCTTTGTTCTTGTAGATGGCACTATAACGTGAAATGAAGGTGAACTGATAGTATAGTTGATTGTGTACTGGGCAATGCTAAATCCTATAGTTGCTTTGTCATGGAGAAACAGAATTACTTCTTTTTAGTTAAACCTATAAAATCCTATGATGGCACGCCGCTAGGTGGGAAAAGTCTGGATGACTCTCATACAAACCTTATGGAACCATTACCCTTAGACCCAGATCCCCTCCTCACACAGGCTGGTTATCTTTTTATATATCGGGACTGTTCAATTTTTGACTATTGAGTTTCTAACAATACGCTGTACGGAGATTTTATACAGCTTATTGTTGACCATCATACTACTATCACTCTACCTTTTACAGACTAATTGCTAACGTCATTATATAAAACACACTTACCAGCTGACGGGCTGTTTTTCAGATGCTGCAAATGCTTCTGTTCACCTTCAAGACTCCATAGTGCTCCCTCTGCGGCTCGCTTAGCATTTTCATCTTCAGTTTTCAGTAGTGTATGCAGACCTGAAGGAAAAGTTAGGTGTGGCATCACTATTTGTTGTATGCGAAGTTGTGAACTTCTCAGAAACTGAACCCAAAGTATCAGTTTTTGTCATGTGCCTCACAAAAATCATTTCCACATGGCATCAATTTGTCTTTAAATATAATCCAGATCTTAGCTTCCGTTAAGAAAAAATTACTATTATGCTCCCCGATATAAAACGCACAAAGCAAGGAATCACTGTTAGCTGTTTATACATTATACATTGAATAAGACTTTTGTCTCTTGAAGACAGATGCTCGGGCATCTGACCCAGATTAAGCAAGGCTTTTACACTCCACTTTAGGGAGGGAGATCGGATGTTTCGAGGGTCCGATCCGAGGTGGATCGGTTACAAAGTGGACAGAAAAGTCGCCTTTAAATTCAATCTCTAATAGTAGAGCCAAGTGAACATCATTAACCTGCCCAGCGGGCCTACAATGTCAGCACACTAGACTCGACAGTCATCATTAGTAGAATAAAAATTAGCCCTTTCTAATTTAAATGAATCTGTACTGAGAAAAATTTGATTTTATATTTTACTTTACATGGATAGCTTACATTAAGGTCCATGAAAATTTTTCATTTAGAAGACAGCGATTACTAACCCTTGTCATCAATTTCACACTGGATAAATTATTTTTTATGACAATGGGTACAGACAACTGCGAAGCAGGGTAGTGTCTATTTAAAAACAGCCGCTATATGTGGGTGATGCGGGATGTATGTAAATTTGGTACTCTACGTACAATTTTACTACAATGGCAATCGAATACTGTCTGCAAGTCTTATAGCGGAATGGCTCATACTGAAATTGAGTGTACTCCGACAGAGCGCTAGTTAACCCTGGGCACTCCAGATAACTCCCTTTCTCAAAATCTCAGTTTCTCCAAATCTTTACTACAACTATTAGTATTTGCTACTACTGAAGTATTAACACCGACCCACATGGCTCAGTCACAGTTTAAAAGAACGCCATTGATATCTTAGCACAGATATCTCTAAGCAAAACCCAAAACGTGAGATCGCACACAGCCAAATTAGTAAATACATTGGATGCCAGAGAGGTTTTCTATTCCCAAAATACTCTGATAATATACTCGAGTTGATACTGTCGTTGATCAATGCCAATTGTCATACCATTGTTTTCTCATCGGTCAACATAACGCATTGAGCATTCAGGCTCCACCGCTAGCGCAGAGGAATGTCGGTTAAACCAGAATTGCTGCTAGAGGAGACGCCCTCTTACCTTCAAGACATCCAGGTTCCTCCATACACTTTGATTTACTTGGTCCATCAAAGGCTAAGGTCCAGATTGCTTTGGCAGCAGCAGCTTGGTGTGTTGCTACGCAGTCTGAGGACAACGATTTCACCAAAAGTGGCAAAAAGCCGCCGTCAATGAGTAAAGTTTTATTCATGTCCAAGACAGAAATGTTGATCAACGCTTCAATAATCTCCTCAGCATTATACCCAAACTTCTTACTATAGTGATTTGTAGACTTCATTGCATTTTCAAGTACATCCAGAAGATATCTACCAAAAGACAAGCGATATGTGTATATTGCACTTTATTATATCTATCATAGGACGACTAAGGGAAAAGCAACACCGTTGTCAAAATTTTCCTGGTGGTATGTAATGATGGTGATGAGGTATTCTGCCGAAGGCATGTTTCTTACGATATGCCAATATCATGGTGACATGGTATGGTACTGCGGTGGTTTCCAATCCAAGAGCCGTCCTTGGTTCCCTCGTTTGGGGTAAGTCAATCTAAGCCATTTATTTGTTTACACAAAAACAGCCGAAACTCAGCTAACCTTGAAAGGGGTAGGTGAATATTTAACAACCATGATCTTGACTGTTATTCACTGGCCGGGTCCTTCATGGCTTTTACCAACAGAAATTAATGCTAGTAATTTGAAGCGAGAGGCTTGCTGAAGATCCGTACCAAAGAAAAACCCCGCCAGCACCGCAAAGCGAACTCACAGTCCTTAGATTGTAAATCCGCACCTGTACTTATTGAGCTACTCACCTGATCTCTCGTTCATCCAGTTTAATAACAGATGCATCTGCCCCCTCCTCTATCAGGTATGACATTACAATGATGGCTTTCACTGAGATGTTATGAGACGAGTCTTCAACATATCGCAATACAATGCCGAGAAGATCCTTCTCAACCCTCATGCTGGTCACTCCATTTTCCAGCTTGTGAGCAAAGTTATGCATCGTACCAAGAAAAGAACGAACAGTTTTATACTGACCACCATGAGATGCTGTCACGACTGGATAAAGATAACCACGATTGAACTCCCTCAGCATAAACGGCATCCATACATCATAGATTCGCTGGAGAAGGTCTTGTTCCCGTATGTCTGTACCATTCCAGATGGCAATGCTCCCTTGGAAGAAGTTTAGATTAGCTTTCAACAGTCGTTTATTGACTGTGACACCTTCAGTTTTCCAGATATGTCCCCTTTCAGAAACGGGATATGAATCCAAGGCGCCCGGGGGGATGACTTTTTCCGCAGAGATGATGACATGTTCATAGTATTTTTGAAGAAATTCCATCCAACCGTTGTCTAATAGGGCTATGACAACTTTTTTTCGACAATCTTTTTTCGCACAGTATTTTCTGAAGCATCCCTTAGTCACCAAGCTGTAATACAGAATAGAAACGCAGATAAAGAAAAAATATATGTGCTTATGGTAACGAAGATGGTAGTTTCCTCCACTTAGATCCTCGAACTAATATCACACTGGGACTCTAACTCCGAGGGAGAGTTTACTTTCAAAGGCCAGCCTGGTTTGAGGTTCTTTCGGTGGATTTCCGAGTGCTAATTTAAAAAGCGTTTCATTATAATACTTACTAAAAGTCTACATAATAGTAATGTGCATCTAAAATGAGATCATCGAGTGAAGCTTCTTTCAGTCTATCGATACAATATACAATATCCTTCAGAGCAATTTCCAGGTTGGATGGGGTTATTGACCAAGTCTCAATGTATTCTTTATGAAATTGCGGCTTTGTCTCATTTCGTCTTGACTCAGTCGCTGTTGCCAAATCCTGAAGTTTGGGTTTATTTGTCATGATACTGTTTTGGCCAGTTTCGGTCCAGGTTGTGTTTGAATGACTTCCATCCACAGTGTCTTGTTTTTCATTGCGTTTCGCTGTGTTGTCAGTTTCTGGCTGCTTTTCTATTGTATAATCCGGTGGTGGCTTAGGAGATGAAACAAGAGATCCCTCTCGGTTTATTGCAGGGAGTTCACTCGGTATGGTCGACTACAAATCAGAAATAAACCTACTTTTCTCAGTAGAAAAACAAATAGTAACTGACAATGCAATGGTACCGACTCACCAGTTTTCATACAACTCTCAAGGCATAAGTGAGTCACTGACTGTCAGTGTCAGTCAGTTCGGTGTCCTTGAGAAGTTACTTATAAGCTATGACTTACGTTTGTGCTATCCGGAATCGGCATATTTTTTGTGTTACAGACACGTTTTCGAGTACGAGCACTGACTAGGGGAAAGTGCAATAGGCGATCGCTACCCAGCGCCCTCCTTCAGGCTTCAGTAGCATCGAATTATGTACCGGTGTCCATAGCGACAATTAAGCCTTGAAAATAACGTGCAATTGTAATCGTCAGTAATCGGCATTCCTTGCAAACCTTGGCCTATATGAATAGACTCTTTTGATGGATTCAGCGTTGTTCTCCATGGGTTTTGGAGGGAAATCCCTGGGAAAGTAGCTTATAATCTCCGATATACGTTCATTTTGGAGGTGCGTTTTGTATTCCAAATTGTAAAGACCATCAGGACGCTTATGTTATAAGCGGTGGATCACATTCTCTGTTGATTTGAGGCTTGGGCCGTTGTCATCAGGCTCGGAACCATGATTATTTGACTCGCGGAACAAGATGGAATCACGGAGTAAGATGAAGTGCCAACCAGAGCCATTTACATTGCGCATGATTGAAGCCGAAAGGCTCTGTCGCCGCCATTTGTCTGGCGGCCAATCATATGCCTCGAATCCACTTGGACCATACATCATTGGATAGCCAAAGATCTCCTCTATCCAATGCAATCGATGGCGTTGACATTGAACTCACATTGAACTCACATTGATAATGATATAAGTTACGTGGGGGTTTCGAGGCACATTATTGGCCGTTGGCCTGGTGTGAAGTTAGAGGATTTTATATATCGAAGACATTGAGCCGTGGTTTCGACACCTTAAACAAAATGGCGGCGATACAGCCTTACGGCTTCAATTAATATGGCATTGATGTCACTCCGTCTTACTCCGTCGATGGAATGGCCGCTAGCATGATGCGAGGTGGGCAGAGCCAGTGCCATCTTGATAGGGGTATAGACGCGGGTTCCGTGATTTCACTCCCAACATTACCTTTAGGAAAAATCACATTCGCTAACGTACCCAGGTTACCTGGCTCTTCGGGAGGGTGGGCGGAGAAGCAGTATGCTGCTTCTCTCACCCACAACCCTGCCAGGTAACTGTAAAGGACTGGTATAAAGACAGTGAGACACAACTTACCCCTCCAGGTGCCAGCCCTCAAGTCCAGCACAAGTGTTCGACCCGTTTGTAGGAAAGCTATCCGCAAGCTTGCCTAATCCTATACAAAGGTATGCTACCAGACCCTCACAGTAGCCTGGCTACTCACCCTCATTTCCCGTGCCTAGCCCTGTGACTTGGCTCTTCAGCATGTGACAGGTGACGAGGCACTCCACCATCTGCCACATGCCTCAACTTATAATAATGCAATTCTTTATGTGCAGACTCTCCCACTCTCTCCCACTCTTTCCCGCTCTCTCACACTCTCTCCCATTCACTCCCACTCTCTCCCACTCTCTCGAGAGTTTCAGCTCTTCTGGGACATTCAATATGAAATATTGGTTATAAAATTAAATATTACAATTAAACTACAATTAGTCAATCACAATAAGTTCCTATCTAACCTGCTAGTCATGGTTAAGGATATTTAACTCTAAGGATGCAATCAATGACACTTCGTGGTCCACCGTAAATTTTAAGAGGCCTTTTTATAATCTGCGTGCCTTTATTCGGCTACAGTAGGAGCAGGTGACGTGCAAGCACAACTCGTCCCAAGTCTGAATAATGGAAGGAGAACATTCTCCTTCACCGGCGACCCCGCACCGGTGACCTCACCCCGGCGACCCCGCACCGGTTACCTCACCCCGGCGACCCCGCACCGGTGACCTCACCCCGGCGACCGCGCACCGGTGACCTCACCACGGCGACCCCGCACCGGTGACCTCACCCCGGCGACCCAGCCCATGAAGGCAACCACTATAAAGAAAGAGAGGAGAGAAAGAGTAAGGTCTGAGTTCCTTCCTGGTTTCTGTTAGCTTAACAAATGACTTATATAGTAGCTCGAGGAAGAAATATACTGAAAAGGGTTTTATTTATGATGATCAGATGTCTCACTGAGGTATGTACTAAAACTGCATGAGCAAGTACCCAATTCATACTATCACACCAGGATAGTTTGCAGTGATGTCACAGAAAACGTGGTTAGTAGTCAAATTATGTGCATGACATAGAAGGCTCTGCGGGCAGAATCTTTTTTCTCTATACTTCTATTGGCCAAGAACGTCACCTACTAGGTAACCATAATGAAATACGATAAGCCATGTTTAGGAGAGTCTCTTTTCTCAGTTACTGTCATTTCAGTCAATGGGGGTGTGCTGTATCAAGAGCCATCGAATTACTAGGCACTGACTAAAGTGGTGTTGCTCCCATATCCATTTATTTTTGTTAACAAGGTTATAGGCTGTTTATTTATCCCCGCCTTTGTCGACAGTCAACATCAATACCTTTGTCTACTGTAACGGCACATTCAGAGTGTATCGAGCAACAGTTGATGAGACATCAAATACTTGATCAGTTGATGAGACCTCTCAAATATCCGCCAACAAGTTACGTGATGTCAGCAGACTCACTGTGAGATTTGATATATCATTTGGTATAATCTTGTTCATCTTAATGCACCTTAGGGCGTTTGAGATTTAAAAGCTGAAAGGACATTGATTGAGTGGCACTTGGTATCGAAAGACATTTTGTGACTTGGTACTTTGCCTCTCATTGACCTCTGTAGTATCCCTAATATTATAATATATTTACAGTCATGGCCAGTGCATGCGCTGCTGATAACAAAAAGGATAACTATAATTCCCTCCGCAAGAAAGAAAAATACATTCCAAGTCTCAAAAAGACATGTCCTGTACCAAAGTGTCGAGCAAAGATGGTGAAATGGATAATTGCAGCCTGCGAAAAACACGACCAATTTTTCCCTGCGACCTATAGCTTGGCCACATTACTGCTTGATGGGTACACAGATAGAAATCAAGTTCCCGAACGAGACATGTACTTGGTGGCCGGGTGCTGCTTACTGATTGCAGGTATTGTTCATTATGCTACGATCCTGCAGAAAATAGAAAAACCTAAATTAAGAATAACTATGGTGTGCGATTTGAACATGAACAGTATCAAATTATCAATCAACTAAAACACCTTGATCGCTAGCAACTCACGCGATCATGGTCTACCCAGCGACATAAAGCAACTTTATTTCACTGGCCTATCATGAACGCTGACATATTGAATTTTTGTTTCTATAAACTACAATGGGGTCAATTTCAAACAAGAGAGGGCCAATACTAATTGACCACCGGAATAGCAGTGTGGCGGGATATCTCCATACGCCGCCCATGAGATTCAGGGATCTCTGGATTTATCGCGCTCTTATCGGACAGTATGACCGATGCACGACTTTTACATACAAAAACCACATTGATTCGCGCATAGCTTTTGAAGCGCAATAAACTGTCCACTGTTGGTCCATGACTTTCACAAAACACTTTACTGGATGTAACACATCTTTCCTACCGCTATCAGTGCTGCAATCAACAGCGTAGTCTCTGCCTAGCCTGTTTTTTTTGTGGGGGCGCAAATTAGTTTAGTTGTCGAGTCCAGCAGTACTGTTGATTCAGTGACATTGTTCGTGATTTGGGTTTTCTAATTCATCCATGGTTTGGATAAATTTGTGGATGTCCGATTCATAGAAGTGAATGTTTATCCGGCGAAAAACCATTCTATCTAGTAATCTTGTCTGTTAGTGGGTCGAAAACGTGTCCAAAGCGTTGATGGCCTTGATCTTTGCGTCATCTCAGACTAGGTATTAATACTGTACAGGTATTGTGAAACGCCCAACTAGTTTATTGGTTGTTTGAATCTCATATATGCTCATATTTTGCATGTAGCCAAAGTTGAGGAAGCTGGTCGTGAACCAATACCACTGCCAGAGGAATTCGAAAGGCTATACATTCCTGTTCAAATCACATACACGCGGAGACAGTATATGGAGACGGAAGCTTCCATAATGCAAACCTTTAATTGGAAAGTGAAACTTCCCACAGTAGCAAGCTTCTGGTGAGAATTTGCCACTCTTGGTAACATCCGTAGCCTCAAACATCTCACTGGGTTAGGTTTCCTTACCTTTCCCAGATTGCATTTATCTATTGTAATTGTAAATTATGTGATGGCTGCTTCGAGTGGGGGGGGGGGGTTCATAAACTGCTTCATGGCTGCCACAAGTAAACAAATAGAAGTCACATGATTTTGACTGCATTCATAAATATATTTAGCCAGTATTAACCGTGTGTGCACATGGAGGTGAGTACTGCATTACATGCATGTCATACATGTACTCATTTATTATTGAAGATTTTATACACTTGAATAGCAATACATACCTCCTCATAATGCATTTGTTGATGGTTCAGGTTTTACCTGCATCGATAAGCATGCAAAATGAAGGAGAAACATGTGTCAGGAGTCGACAATCCTGATACAACAAGAAAGCTGCAACTCCATCGTATTTTGTTTTTTTCTTGGCACATTAAACTATCAAGTGTCGGTATTGGCCTCTCTAATTAGAGCCGGGCTAGTCTACCCAGGAGGGCTGAGGGAGTGCAATGGTGCGCGCTTCTGAGTTCGTTATCTTGGTATTATCTTTGATGGATGTTACTAACAGGAAACTTACTTCCATCACTATGAAGGGGCTGCATAAATAGGGCAAACAGATTCCTGATTCTACTAGAGTGAAGCGATGGAAAATGCAAAAAAGTGAATTATTTTTATTAGTTTTTATTTACTTTTTAGTTTATTACCAATTAATGTGATCATTTGATGTGGTGCTCCAGAGCCCAATTGATGCGATGGGCTGTTTGGGTCTGCTAAATGCAGCCTTACTCAAAATTTAATACCGATGCACAACATGAAGACTTTTGTTATATCCATGGTTAGCGATTGGGATTGGTGTATGCTCTTGTTTAGCAACTTTACTAGGATTTTTACTTGTTATTGACAGCGTGCTTTATGAGTCCCAACTTCTGGTTCGTGAAGATTATGCAACTGAACAGGAATATAAAAATAAAAGATCCTACACCGACGATATCCTTGGAGTCATGATTAAGCTGGTTCTGGAAGGTGAGATTGGCAATCAGAATAGTCAGATATCCAGATACCGCATGGATTACTGAGAGGGTCATCTCAATTGAGCAAGCTGATAAGCCATTGATGAGCCAGCTTGGAATCTCATGGTATTCGCATCGCCGTGACAAACCTAGGCACCCCAAGGCAAACTTCGGCGAGTCTCTGACTGACCGACTCTCTGACTGACTGACTCTCTGACTGACCGACTCTCTGACTGACCGAGTCTCTGACTGACCGAATCTCTGACTGACCGACTCTCTGACTGACCGACTCTCTGACTGACCGACTCTCTGACTGACCGAGTCTCTGACTGACCGAGTCTCTGACTGACCGAGTCTCTGACTGACCGACTCTCTGACTGACCGACTCTCTGACTGACCGACTCTCTGACTGACCGACTCTCTGACTGACCGACTCTCTGACTGACCGAGTCTCTGACTGACCAACTCTCTGACTGACCAACTCTCTGACTGACCGACTCTCTGACCGACCGAGTCTCTGACTCAGTCTTATCGTAATCACTATCAGTATCATTTTCGGTTTCAATGTTTCTTTGCCTCTGAATCAATAGAAACTAAAATTAATGAACTGTAAGTCTTAGGTTATGTCTGCAAGAGATAGATTGCACTGTGTCCACATGATTGACCAACCATATTCGAATGGCAGATCTGTATGGCGGTCAGCGCGGTACCGCAATGTACACTGCGGCGCGCGGTGACATTTCTACAGGACTTCGCCTAGGGATGTCTAGGCTTGCCGCGGAAAGCATTAATTACTGTGGCGTTCCATGGACATGCGCGTCCCATGAAATCCCATCTTGCCATTGATGGAACTATGTTTGAATGCTCCTGCTGGGTTTATATGAGCAGGTCCGTCAACGGTATACACTTCAACAAATATTCACATATAGAAAACGAATGAAAATTGTTTGGCTCCACACAATGTTGAACCTCGATTGAAACAAGATACATGTATTTGGTCAATGTTATGAAAAAAAGGAGACATGCATTAAACTTGGTTTATACGCTGTTATTCTCTATTTCAGATTCGAGTTTCTTAAATAAGGCCCCGTCTAAGCTAGCTGCTGCTATTTTCGCTTCTGCACGTACAGAACTGGGGGTAAATCATGCTCTATGGCCAAAACGATTGGAGGACATGTTCGGCTACCCATTGGTTGATCTACTTAACTTGAAGACGAATATATCGGAGTAAGCACTCATCACTGGGCACCTTTCACACTCTGTGGGTGACAATATGCATGCAGCGTTAGCTCTTCACTGCTCACCCTTCATATAGAGTGTTTTCATTTCCAGAGGTATCTAAGCAGCCACGCCACCGCTGTCATGCCACTGGTGGTGGTGGCCACTGTAATATAAACTAGACATAATTAACAAAACTCGAATAATAAGTAAATATAGAATCAGACTAAAACTAAAAGTAAATGTAACTGTATCAAAATACTCGATTAAATGCACTGCTTTCTCTATGGCTGTAACATCAAAAATAATTTCTTATTTGCAGATTGTACATCAAAAGGCAGGGCACACCCGGACAAGTAACCTTCATTCAGCAAGAAATCTCAGCTGTGAAAATAAAATAGTGTTACAATTAAACTATAATATTATATTTATCACAAGGTTGTCAGATACTGACCCACTGGTTGCTATCTAACCTGCTATAGTCACAGTGAAGGATGGTCAGGGTTCAAACACATATAGGTCACTCTGAAATTAAATTAAGGCCAGCCTACACATAGTCTGAGTTCATTACCCTGCCTCAGTACCAGTCCTGAGCCTGAATGAAGAAAAAGGGTTAAAGGAAAGGAGCCGAAAAAACTACTACCAACTTGAATGACCCAGAATCGATGTTAGCTGTTAGAGTTCGTACTTGCATTGGCAACGGCGTAATTGGGGTGGGGGCGACTTCTCTTCCTCACCGTCACCACTTTCTTCAGCTCTTAAAAGAACCAGGTCCCCATTTACTGTTTGGTAAACAAAGAGAAATCCCGTGTACCAGGTGTGTTTTCAACCCGGGACCTTCAGCACCAGCAGCACTATACACTTAGCCATGGCGCTTCCTCAAAAAAGCACCTAAATTTTCAAAATAAAGGTACTTACCGGAGGCGTCACTGGAGGACGGACCGCACCAAGAAGACGAAGAAGCGGCGCATTGGCGCACTCAGTGACATATCTCACTGGCACACTGAAATAATACAGTGGAGCAATTGAAACACCATCTACAGAGCCCTTTCACCGAAGGATAAATTAAAGGACCGTTATAGAAATTGAAGACTGATTTTCGGAATACCTAGAGCTGAGGCTGACCATTATACACCGAACCTTTAGTTAGACACCTCTTGGAATGACCCTATACTTTACAAACTGTGAAATTGGTGCAGCGGGGGAAAAGGTCACTCGGTAAACTCAAAGAAAACCAGTGGAAACCTTCAGGTTGTCAAAATTCAACATTATATTTTACAGCGGCTAGCGACAAATGAATGAAATCTGAGAAAAAGAATAAAATCCGTAGAACTAGAAGGACCTTTCTCATATTGTGAGGCTCACAAGAAGAACCAAAGAAGATCCCCAATTTGGTCAATTAAAAAAGCCAGGCTTTTTAAACTTTGCTGGGCTCATTTAAATGCAACTCAGAAGAAATCGATAGGAAAACAGACATGCAGAGAACTGTGCACTATCTTGGTGAAGTTTTTGAGTTGACAAGGAGCTGTTCCTTGATAGTTTAGTCGTTCAAGAACACAAAAGTAAGAATAGACAGAACTACATTGGACCAAAGCTTACATCTTCTATTTAGAGCTACACCTCATTCTATTTTCTCACATTGACAACTTTGAGATATAGCTTAGTAGCTTAGTAGGGTGAATATGGTAGAGATACAGTATGGGGATGATATGTTTCACCAAGGTATGTACTTAACTGTATGAACTACTTTTGGGTTTATGGTATCACACCAAACCATAGGTGTTTTGTGGTGATGTCACAGGAAAAGTGGTTGGTAATCGTTAGTCAGATCGTGTGCATGATATACGAGGTTCTGCGGGCAGAATCGTTTTTCACTTTACACTTCTATTAGCCAGAAACTTCATCTACTTGGTAAGCTTAATGATATACGATAAGCCACGTTTATGAAAATCTCATTTCTCTGTGTAACTGTCACTTCAGTCTATGAGGTTGGATGGGCATTTGGCAAAAGAACTGATGACTAGACTTCCGATCAACAATTTTAATTTATCGAGTGTACTAGCTGGCTGGACTAAAGTAGTTGAACAACCAGTCATATAAACTGAGCGAGTGAACACGGCTCCCAATCTGGTTTGCCACATGATAGGGCCAGTGTATGGCTCATACTCTTTCACGAATGACAGTCCTTCCCAACTGCCAATGGGATTGCAATAAATTACTAATGATATTTTTCTTCTATGTAGTCATGGCAAGTGCACAGTCAGATTACAATTCGGGGTCGCTAGGAGATGTTCCAATTCCCGCTATGCCTGCTGCGACCTTTGCTGAAACCTATCAGGTCATGCTTGAAATTGAGAAACATATTCCATTTATTTCTATTTCACCGCCGCAAGTTCAGTTTCGAAAACAATTTGAGAACTGGCTCAAAACTGCCTGTACACAGTACGGGTTGTCAAACAACACTTTCCACTTGGCGATGATGCTGCTCGATGGGTACATGACCAAATTTACAACCCAGCCAGTCCACCACCACCTAATGATCTGTTGCTGCTTACTGATTGCGGGTATGTTTGACATAAGGATTACGGCTAATAATTTTATAGCAATGTCTGTACCAGACCACTTCATATAGTTGCATTTCGGGGCAACAGGAAAATCATTCGAGTCAGTCTTTAACACATTGATTTCAATTTTTTCTTAATATCTCTATGACAGAACAACTGTCACGTGTGGTACAGAAAGTGGCCTTGTTTTAGAGCTAATTGGCACTTGGCCCTCCTATAAGCCTGAGTCTTGTTGGAGCGGTAGGATCTAGGATAAGTGGGAATAGCTCATCCTCACTATTGGGGCTCTGGCTCTCACTGTTGCAAGCCCAGTGAAGCTAGGGGCCGGCTGACTGGAACGTATTTCAATGGAGCAATGGAGAGTCAAAGTGAAAGATCACACTACCGTTAAATAAATATCTGTT
>Ga0224501_10001536_pt1 | contig 17881 bp, 8 predicted proteins | sample SF_Oct11_sed_USG_4_FD_169105 | JGI IMG/M metagenome (GOLD analysis project Ga0224501, IMG submission 169105) | Sediment microbial communities from San Francisco Bay, California, United States - SF_Oct11_sed_USGS_8_1 | ecosystem: Environmental > Aquatic > Marine > Sediment | place: USA... | reverse complement strand
CTTTGCATAGTTGGAGTCTTATAGTTAAAATATAGTTAAAATATAGATTCATCTTGCAACTTCACTTTTTCTGTCTTGCTTTTATGCTTTTTCCCCCATCAGCCATCCATTCTGTTACCTTAAAAAACCAAAGCATGTCTTAGCATAATCTGGCCAGTAGCCAGCAGATTAGATGTTATCCTTATAGATCCGTCCTATCCTTATACATTTGTCCATGATTTTTGGTAAGGTTTGTTTACATACCAAATCAGTGCCGCAGATAACCCAGGGCGAATATTGATACTCGGTGATGCTTATTCAATGCTAACTTAACAACGCTGATAAGGTGATAACTGCTCATTGTGACCTACGACACTGACTAGGCTAGATTTTCCAAATGTTTCCGTATATTTAGCAACAAATTACACACTACAGACTACACGCTACAGTCTATACAGACTACACACTACACAGAATACACTACACACTACATGTTATATGTTACACACTACACACCACACTTGCCACGCTACACACTACAGCCACAGAATGGATATACATCCAACTACTAGATTATACCAACGAGGATTACTTACTCCGAATATTAATAATTTCACATCAACATTATACCAAAAAGAACCGACATCATTCCCTACAGCATCACTCCATGCACTGCTGGTAAAGAATGTTATTGCCACAATCGGCTTACTCATCAATACTATACATATCGGCTTTATGAGCCAAATGCCAGTGGGTAAAAGGACAGGAGCAAAAAATTTCAAGATATTTATTTTGACTCTAGCGTACTCAGATTTAGCCGCTAGCTGCCTGACATTATTTCTGAATCATGTCCCAGTTCAGAGATTCATGTATGAGCATCATGAGATATGCGTGCTAACGGCTACTATTGTGCATATATTGCACCTATGCGAAGCACAGATCCTACTCCTGGCTGCTGTGGACAGGTATCTAGCTGTGAGAAATCCTCACCGATATAAAGATCAGATTTTTGCTAAACATTTCACAAAGTTCCTTACAGTTTCAATAATTTTGTGGACGGTTTGCTACTCGATCATCGCCGGATTATATAATAAAAGAGGCTACAGAGTAAAAGGTTGGGGCGGGTGCGAAATGGCTTCAATCGAACTTCCTAGGCTTGGCTTATTCTCGGCAGCCGGTGTTCTACTGAATCTCATCCTGATAATAACGGTTTATTCCATGCTCCTTCATCGCACGCTACGAATACCTACCCGGGTTCGTTTGGCACCGGGCGAGCTTCATTACACTCGTCAAGCTACACTCACCGTGGGAGTTCTCGTGCTGTTCAAAGTCTTACTATGGATACCTCCATTAGCCGTGGATCTACTACGGACCATGGACTTCAAACATGAGGATGCGGAGATGTCGGCTATAGCGTTTATTAGTATAGACTTGTATCATGTCATTAGCCCCGTGTTGTATGGCAGCACTAGTCGCAGGTACAGACAGTTTATTCGGAGTAAGCTGTCTTGCGGCGTGAATACTACGAAACCAGTGAAAACAGTTATTCTTAAATCAGAATCATCCCCTATGAATATCTAACTGCGCAATCATAGATTTATTATACCCACTCATGTATAATAGTTTCAGCAGAATTTGTCTTCATTACTGTTACCGGTGTTATATAATACAAGCTGCCTTTATGATCTTTGGATTGTTTGATTTATTTAGGCAATAAACTATGAAAAATAATACTTGAGAAATAAAATTCAAATTTCCTACTGCCAAATTACAATAATAATATATTACTATATGTATAACGTACTTGAGCATCCATTGGTAGTTCAGGAACTCATATACTACACATGTGTGTATACACAGCAGAGCAGCCAATGGCATAAAACTAGACCGCTAAATTCTACAGCACGGAAGAATTATGCTAAATCTACATCGTATGGCGCAGAAGGCCGTAGCATGGACCCCACGCTTCCACTTAGTTTATTTTCCGAGTCCTTTTGCATGATAGTTCGAGCGGGTTTATAATGCTTTTTATAATATTCAAACAGCGCTCCGATAACTTCAGATGTGACACAGTCATTAGAGTTCTTTGCCATAAGACGCAGAGCGAAGACGCCATCTTGTCGAAGATAGTCGTTTACAAACTGCCTGATGAGTTTTTCATCTATCGAATTGCCTGTCCTAATTTTTCCCGTGATGCGAAGATATTTTTTCAGATATGACACCCGATTCATTGTAAATAATGTCCATATAAGACTGATAAGCCCAACTACTGACAGTAGAGCCACCAAATGACACCAAAACCATAGAAATATAAATATTTTTTCATTGAACAAGTTGATAGGAAGTGCACACTGCACAGTATGATCGTGTACATTCTGCATCTCGCGAATTTGGAAATCACAAAGAGTGATTCTAGGAAAAAGACGCGTATCGGGCTGTTGTTTGTTCCAGATAGCTATCAATACATCCACGCCATACAGCTGATATTTGTTAGTGTCATTTGATATAAAAGAGTTTAGTAGCCACAGCTGTCCCAACGCGTTTATGATATATAAAATCTTGACAACTAGATAGAGTGAGATGAGATAGTTTCCATATAATTTACCCATAGGAAACCAGCAGTATCTTGACATTGCCTGTAAACACTGTTTACATTTACTTCGCCGATATTCGCGCTGATAGGCCAACGCTCTGTCAAAATGACGACAGATGAATTTAACAGTCTTGTCCCTGATGTCGGGATTTATGTGTTCCACGCCTGCAAAAAACAAATAAACACCTTCAGTATCATTCGAAGCTGCAGGGGGACAGAAAAATTATTTGCTTCAAACTATATTCTACATTATTATTTCCTGTACGGGGTCGTGAAGTTTACTTGGTTAACAGAGCCGAGGCTTTGTGGGACCTCTGGAGTGAATGAAGGTGGGATACCCTTTTGGTCACCATCATTGACTTTGCTCGGATTAGAACCCGCAACTCACTGCTGCCACGATGTATAACCCAACCACTAAGCTACAAGAATTATAGCAATAAAATAATAAACATGTGGGTGAGGTGTAAGTGCAGAATTGCAATCCAACGATTGTGTGCTTGATTCCCACTGCGGGCAGGGTTTTTGTCGTACAGGCTTATACCAAGCCTGTCATTCAGAGACAGCCTTGTTAGTCCATTATACTGTTATCAGAGCTAATGATGCGCATGCACAATTTCATTCAATTCGCTAAGCTTGCCGATCACTCCTAATCATGAGTTGTAGCAAGGACCTAGATGGGGTGGTGAATACAGTGACTGGTGCCTGCCTTTGTGACATGTTGAGAACAGGCCACAGCCAAATAGGTCTCACCAACCAAAGAGGCTCAGGGCCCACCGCCGACTATTATCTCGGGAAGAGTGACCGAAAGATCTGAATCAGTAGCCATAATTGGCTAGGATGCCAAAAAAGACAAAAGTGGGACTATGTGGCAGATAAGGATGTGGCTGGCTTACATGCCTGCAGAAAATATGTAGTCAAAATGGTCCCTGATTTCATGATTATCTTTCAGACCAGAATGGGCACAGTTTCACAAATGGCTAAATATCTTTATAGATAGGCCATGCAAGCCAATGTAACCTCAGGAAAACTAGGGTCCTCTTCCCCCAATAAGGTTATCATATAGTTCTAGCAATGCCGGGCTTGGATATATTTATGGATGTGGCAGTTTGTTTTTAGCCCGTATAGAACGGTTGCTCATTAAATATTAAATAAATTATTCTGCTTTTAGACGAATAATGTATGGATGTGTATACAGGCATACCACATTTATTATTTGATAAATGTCAGGTAACATACTTATAGTATGAGGGGGCACAACTATAAACAGCTTAGTCAACTACAACCATTCCTGCCACGCACACGCTCGCCTATGAGTGTCCAGTGTACATACGGCATGCAAACATACACACGTATTTATATGTGATTCGTCAAATGAGGTGGAGAAGGATAACTCCTAGTTATTAGATATGTATAAGGAAATGAGCTCTTCACAAAATTTCTAGCTTTTACCCCTCAACAAGCTGCAGGGTTATGAGGTCCTTTACATAAAGATGACTAAGCACCACAGAAGATTAATAAATAAATCAAACTATAAAGGTGACCTGGCTTCTTCCCTCTTCCCACCTCACCCAACTCCGAGGAGCTGGGTAACCTGGCTAATGCATTATCACAATAGACATATAGCTATTATACCTATGGTTATCGCAGATCTGACCTGAAACACCCATTATGAAAGCCCCAGCTATCACATTTTTCCACTGTTAGGGGTATGCAGAGATTAACCTACTGAGACTCAGCATTTGCCGGAATTCGTTACAGGAGAGCTTTACACTTGCACCCGTTTACCCCTTAGAAAAGGTTTTGATGGGCCTCCAACATTTTTTGTCGGGACCTAAAACCGACGAGGATGTTGCGAGAGACAACGTTTTTCAGGGATCGATCCAAGGCCCAGGATCTATCCACTATCCATAGAGTTCGTACTCGGAAAGCGATGAGGGTGAAAAATGTGAAAACATGAAAAGAAGTTGTGCCCAAAACCAGTAATCGAACCAGAGAGATGGAAAATATCCATTAGCTCGATCATTTCCCTACCTGATATCAGTAGAACCATTCTGTTGATGTCCAGTCCTACCCTGGCATTGTGCACTGACCAAACAATGCATGGAAGATAATAGCAAAGAGACTGCAGTAACAACATGAGTGGTATCCACTGATAGTACCCAATGACTTCATGACGTGGAACACCTAAAATAACAAAATAACGAATCTTAGTTTTCTTTCTATACATACATTCCAGAATTAAGGACCCTGGGATCTCATTGGTAGAGCGCTGAGGTTACACACCACAGTTATAATGACATCCTTTTGTGTATCAACGGTCCTCACATTAGCCCTAGGTCACAAATGAGACCAATTCTCACTATGAGCTGGAGAAGCGCTGATACTGACCCCATCGTAATGCTCCATGCTAAGCTGTGACTGGTGAACTAACAAGTATATATCCGGACAACTTTACAAAACTTGGTCTCAAAACTTGGTCTCTATAATACACCCGAAATATCACACAATACCTCAATTCATAGAAAAAAATTCAAGTCAAGGAACAATGGTATCCAGCCCATTTGATTACCTTCTGTAAAGAATTTAAAACACCTATTCACAATTACAGACTTTTAACTTAAACTCATCTCATCATGATGAGAATACCGGATAAATCAGCGGCTAGAGTGCTTGGGTACAAATCGAAATACTCTGGCCATGCTGGGCTCCCACTGAGCTCTTTACAGTATTCACAGCTCCCAAAGCTTCAGAATAAAGCTCCGGCTTAGGACATTTTGTATAAATAGGATGACCAAGTGTCTGGATAGAACAGTAAGCATTGTGTTCCAAATTTCTCAAGAAAAATCGCAACTGTGAAAAATATAAGCGAAATCATCACAGATCTGAGTATGCGTAATGTGGCTAACTTCAGAGTGCTAGATGTCTTAATTTAGTCTGGGTGTAATCATAACCAAATGCATACAAATTGGTTATTTTTATGAATTGGAAACATATCAGCGAACCCAGCAAAGCCAATAACATGGAAGTCTTGGTATGCTATCCTATTACTCCCAGTAACTCCCAATGATATGACTGTGAGTTCTTTGTCTATAACTAAATAACTGGCTCTGTCTTGTGCAGTTGGGTGTAGAGAGAGTTTGCCCTGAATGAGCATGAACAGTTAGCTACCCATACGTTCATAGACTAGGCCATCCCTTTTAACAGACCTAAGCTCGAGGCTTGTCCTGGAGTGGTGAGATCTGGGAGGACCTCATACAATAGCACCCTGGTATGACTAGGACTTGAGCCTAGGATCTAACAGTAACGTTCAAGTATTCTGGATTTTGAGCTATTCAGCTATGTGTACTCAGCTACTGTACGCATAATATCGTTGTTCAATTTCTCTTACAGGCTCTGTCTGGTGAAGTTGGTATGTCTAATGAACTGGAAGATATCACTCGTCTGTCCAACGGACAAATACCGAACGATTGGCGAAGACTCGCCCAGGACACCTTGAAGAACCTGGGTAATTGGACGAGCATTTCGCTTCTCGCTTTGATCAATACAGCAAATGGGTAAGTGCATAGACATATGGCAGTCCAATTCGTTTTTTGCTTAACCCAAACCAAACTAAACCAGCTAAAACTGATTTGGTATCACTCCCAAACAAATATAAAATAATTTCAATTCAAAGGAGACCAGAGTTTATATGAAAGAAATGATGGCATGGTTCTTTTAGGAGTCACAGAGTGGATAGATAAATATTTTACATGTACATCTTACCATGTTTTTCTGGAACTATTTGCATTGGCACATAATATGTATTACTTATCCAGCAGATATGATTGGTATATTCTATCATTGGATCTGTAAATGTGGCGGGACACCAGCATGATATGGGTTCTCCTACGTACTGCTTAGTGCTCGTTATCTGCAACGATAAACAACCAAGTCAGCAAATAATAGTGGTTCATGAAAAAAAGTGGGATCAAGCCAGCTTACACTATAAACTCAATATGTACCCAGCTGTTATCCGGCTTGCCAGATGAACCCATGCTCAGTAATGAGCGGGCGCCTATACAGACGGGTACCTGACTCTCAGAGCTGGGAAGGTGAAGGTGATAAGAAAAGGAGTGACGTCTAACCTCACTTACACCGATGCCAAAACAAATTGACTCTCTAACAGACACATCCCTACATGGCCCTTTTTTAGGTTTATGTGTGGCATCTTTCTATATCTAAAATTCCACTCGGGTACTTGGCCATCTTATTTAACGGACCTTTTATGCCTGAGGGGCCACCATGACCTGGATTTGAACCAAGGTTTTCGCAGTTGGAAGCCCAGTGCTTTGACCATTGATCTCTCCTGATATCCCATTACCAAATGACCGGCTTATGAAAAATACCGCGCTATTCTTTCTCACCTCATCAGCTGTGGAAGCATCATTGTAACCCTAACAATCCGTGATTTATTAACCAACTGGTGAATGTTTTTTGAACCCGGTACCAAAATATTCTTAACAGGATAATGGAGTAGCAGCTGAAATGTCGGATTCTGACATTTTACATCGTAGATAACAAGAACAACAGATATCAGTAAATCAGCTTTAATAAATTCCCATTTCCCCTGTGTTTATACTTTTCCACAAGATCTCACTGTTTTGTTTTCAGCAGACATAACGGAAGCGCTGATATATACACAATTAAGGGCAAGTTCTTAGATATCAAAACTGTTTTCTAAGTGATTAGGAATTTGTCATACACTCAAAAATATATAAACAGTTTTATACTCTTCTTGTATGGTACAGATCGATGGTATTTAAAAACTTCCTTAGGAGTTGCTGTATTTGACCTCTTGGTAATGTTATCAAAAAACTTTAGGTTTGAAAGCCCAACGCTCACGTCGGATTTGAATCTCAACATTAAGTAAAGGAGGTCCGCTGATAGAGTGCCTTTCTTTATGGGACACACTATGGACTTTCCAGGAAAAAGGTCATTGGCTTAGTGATTTTAAAGGCCTGACATCAGTCGTTTACAGTTTTTTTACTCTGCCATGCAATGAAGTTGCTGGCTGGGCAGGGTTGACATAGTAGTACCTGAATTTGTCTAGGGCCAGGTTCACTCTGCCAGAGGACCCTTTGAATCAGTGTGAAGCACGAGCTACAAGATCAAATGGATGATCCTGGACTATCCAAGCTGAAATAAAACTACCGGTAGGCTCTATATCAGCTAAACTACCGGTAGGCTCTATATCAGCTAAACCGGTACCTCACCCTGAAGAGGTAGAAGTCATGTAGACCGTTTGTGTGGTAATCACATCTCAGACAGCTGCTAATGGTTATGCAAGGCCAGTAGATAAGCAGAACTACTCACCACTGTGAACACTACCAGTATCATTACTGTGTATCTGTGATTTACTCTGTCAAAGAAATCATCATCCCAACGTAGAGAGAATTTGCCAACCTTTGTCACGGCTTCTAAGAAGCCGGACATACTGTAAAAAGACATGTCACCGTGCATGAGAGAACTCGCAGGCACCTGTAACTTTGCGTCAGCCGGTATAATGGGATGTGTGTGAGAGAACTCGCGGGGCACCTGGAATCTTATGTCCACTCGTAATGGGATAAAAGATTGGATGAATCTTCTGAATCCGCTCAAAATAACAAGATTGAGAATGACGAAATTAAAGCAAGCAAGAAATAGTTTATAATCTCATCAGCAGTCTTCATAGATTACCACCACCCGATGTAGAATACTTACGTATATCCAAACTCGTCCATATTGTAATATTAACAGTGATAATCCCTGGTGAGAATGCATCCAGTGTGTATGCTCGCTAGCGCTTGAGTAATTAAACACTGCTCTTGATGCGACCGCCCATCGCGGCTCGCTAAGTGGATAACCCGTGGCATCATTTGTTAAATGTTACATTAGATGCATTCAGAAAAAAATATAACAGATATGGAATATCTTCTATGGAACAATAAATAGAATCATGGGATCTTACAGTGGCTATGGGAGACATAAAGGTGTGAGAGAACAGAAGATGGTATTGAGGAACTGTGACAGCTGAGATTAGTATAGAACTGACAGAATGAGAGGGGAGAAGCTATATTTCCACACCAATTTCTTTATGGTGCCCAGCAATGCTCGGTGCTCGTGAACCCGTTTGCATGTTATGTCCTATCATTGGATGGGGTGGAGCATCTGGTATGGGCGGAGCTTGGCGTCGTTTATAAACATTGCCCATTTCGGCGCCATATTGGCTTTGTCTTTGAGGTTTATCCATCATGGCGCCGGACTCGAAGTCAAGGTCATCATCGGTTCTGTGCCGTTTGTGGTACTCAGGCGTGTCATAATGAACAAGATTATAGTGATTCCATAGCTGAGACACAACTTGTGCAACTATCACCTCATTGGTGTTTGATGCTAGCATTCGCAGATAAAATATACCATCATGGCGAAGATACTCCTCTGCAAAACACCGAATGTGTTTTCTCTCTAGCTCGTTTTTATGAGCCCGCTCAATTAGTTTGAGATACTTTTTGACATAAGCAACTCGACTGACGGAAAACACAGTACACAGCCAAGATATAAGACTTCCAACATTCGCTATTAGAACAAGTGTTATCCAAAACCAGAGGAAGATGAAGAATTTCTCTGTAAAGAGGTTGATCGGCAGTGAGCATTCCACTGTGTAATCCTATAAAGAGGAAGCAAGGAGTTTACACCGGAAACAGATCATATGACTGAAAAAACTAGTCAGGAATTGCTATGAATTAGCCAGAAACTAGGATCACCTAGCTTGCTTGGAATTATAAAAACCATTGAAGTAGGCGGAACCCCCCCCCCCCTGCTTCTATGATGAAAGCCAAGACAAGAAGAAAAAGCGCCAAAAATCGACATGACCTAGCCAAAAGCTATGATCACTCAGAGTTGCATTGAGATCACCGAGTCAGGAATGGAAATCACCGCACCGAAAACTAGAATCCGATCGGTATTGGAGCACTCTGTTATTTTATCACTCTACACATCTATTGGCCATGTTCTGAATTTGACCTCCTATGACCTAGTCTAAAGGATTGTTCTGGAGTGGTAGAGTCTAGAAATTAAGCGAGGAGAACACACCCACAGTGAGAGCCCTGAGCGCAATATAACTGTTGTTTGACACCAAGCTATAACAATCTCTTATCTTATTATACCTGAAGGTTGGAGAACTGTCTGATGGTGAAGTCACACATTGTAATTCTCGGAAACACTCGACTGTTTTCTCCAATATCCTTTCCATCAATTATCAGCTGCATTATGTGGATGCCATACCAGATAAAATTCACACCCATTCCATCTGCTCCGAGCAAGAAGTTCAGCAGGAAAAGTTGACCAATGGCATTCACTGTAACACAAGTATTGCTCTGCATACCAGTTATAGAAAATATGAGTCTATATGAACATATAGTTAACCTAATTTACAGTTGTTGCTCACTCCGTGCCTAAAATACTCCACACTTGTATTCCACATATCAAACCATGGAGTGTGCTCGATTGATGAATTTTTGGCGGAGTGTAGTTTTCCGAGGACCCCATAATTTGCTATAAATGGGCTGGCCCTCTAAACACTTAGACATGAAGGATTGCCACCTATATGCTGTCCCCTAAATAGAGTCAAAGCTCAGATAGAGTTTTATATTAAACGATACCAAAAAAACTAATTCTGAACATCGTCTCGATTGAGGTAAAGTTGACATATTAACTGAGTGGCTTTGCAATTTTTCTACGTACACGTAAACTATAACATGGCTACTTGTTATCTTTTTACAGAGAAGATACTGGGTTATTATCAGCTAGCATGAGGTTTTTAGCATTATAGTGAAGCTGCCGGATATAGATACTTGTTTTTCACCAGTTAGGGGCTAGCACAGAGCACCACAAGAGGGTTAGCGTTGATGCTCCACCTCATAGTGCATAAGGCATGTTAGTTTTTGCGCTAGAATTGATGTGAGGAGCCCATACTCACAAGGGGGACCCACCGTGACTAACATTTAAACCTAGGTTCTAATGATAGAGAACCCAATGCTATATCACTGACCTATCTCTGCATCACCCTTGATCATATAGTACGGTAGTACTCACCGACATAAAGCAGCTTACAGAGAATGTAACACGCAACAAGATAGTTCCCATACACAGCTCCGCAACCAAACCAGCAGAACTGTCTTCCTTTTCTACCGAGGCACTTGTCACACGCACTTCTGTGTTTCCAGTACGAGTATCCAATGGCTTGATCGACACTTTCAACCACAGTTTGTATGTTATTGGCTCGTGTCTGGCAAAAACAAAATGTAAATAAGGGCACATAACTCCAAATAATATATAGGTTGATGAGTCAGAGGATTTAAGTTCCCGGCATATATGGTGGGTTGAGTTGAATGGGCTAGCTTGTTATTGTGAGTTAAAGGGCAACTTGAGAAGAAGGAAAGAGGCAATGGAAAGGGTGGAATTATAGATTAAAAACCTTTCTTCACTATTCATCACTAAGTTCTTCATTATCTGTTCAAGGAAAGCTGCGTTACTTGGTTACACGCTGTGACTAGCTCAGGTGGGAATGGGTATAATTATCTATATGTTTATGTCTGCCAATGTCTATGCCAATGCCTAGCTATGCCTATATATGTCTATAGCTATGCCTATGCATATGCCATGGATAAAATAGCTATCTTTATATCAGATAGATTTTATTAGCATTTAGTCATCTCTATCGCTTTACCGAAGGATTGAAGTTCTCAGAGGCAGAGCAGATCATAACAAGTCTGTTGACATCCACACCATTCCGGCTACTGAGTGCTGACCAGATTATGTTTGTTGTTTGAAAGAGAAAAGCTTGACACAGCAGTATGAATGGCACCCACTACAAAAAAAATTGATTTGATTTTAATAATATTCTTTTTTTATTTTCTATTTCTATTTTGTCCCGACTTTTTCTCAGGTACTCGGGACATCCTATTCAATGGACTTCCTAAGCTTGAAGCCTGATAGCCAATATGAGGCCATAGAGTGGCAGCTAATGCGTTGGTAGTCAGACGTTTCCATGTTGAGTTGTGCACCTCTACTCTAGTAACTGGGCTATCCCCAACAGTTACAATGCTCTCGGTCATTCAGATCAATGGAAGTGAATCACCGGAAAACCCAAGCAGTTACATGCCGCATGCAAGAAAACACTCGGGTAACAAAGCATGGATCCCAATGGATTTCATGACAAGCGTGAAAATGGGGGCCATGAACTGAGATTTCACGCCACCACTCAGGTAAACTGTGACGCACCTGATAATAAATAAGCACATGTTCCTTAACTTCGAGGCGACTTAGCGGGGCGCGACCAGCGGGTAGGTAGTATGTATTGGAGATCCAGCAAACCTGATGGGTGTACTCAGTCATAGCCCCTAAAACCAGACGCGTACGTATCAGTTACAAGCAAACGAACCTGATAGTAGATAAGAACATGCTCTCTGGGTTGGTCTTTAGATAAGGGTGCTTTTTCTTTTGGCAGGTAGTAGGTGTTTGAGATCCAGCAAATTTGATGCGTGTATTTTCTCATCACACCTGAAAGGGGAGATAAATCCAAATAGACCTATTTTGCAAGCTGCCATCTAATAAGGGGCAAGATCACTTCTGGTCTGTCAAAGATCCATCTCTGCTTTTCTTGTTAAGACTAGTCGAATTTGGGTGACTTAGAAACAAATGGGTTAGATGGACTGACCCCCAACCAGGAATCTGAGGAAGGCAATGGGAAGCCACCTCAGTACCCTCCCACTACACTATGAGAATACCAGCTCATGACAATTCCCCATCAGGCAAAATATGTCATGCAGTTACTTGTAAACCCTATATGTCCCATAATAAACATTGTAGCTTGTCAGGGCCAACATTGACAAGCCCAACTAGGGGTAGCTTGATTGGTAGATGGCTTGACTCAATATTGAAGGATCCTGAGTTTACGTCAAGCGCCCACTGTAAGAACGAGCTCCTCCTCATATTATTTATAGCTTTTACTGCTCCGACCAGTCGCAGGTTTGCGAGGCTTAACAAATAGAATGACTAAGTGTTCAAGTAGAACAGAAAAACAATAACTAAGCGTATACATATTTTCATATGGGGACCAATATCTACAATTTAGGTGCAGAACATCAAAAAAATTAATCAGTTTACAAATGTTTTCGATCCGTAAATCTATAGGGAAATAAGACTGTATTTGGGGAGGGGGTGGAGGGGTGTGGGGGTGTTTACAGTAACTTTATAAGCTATTCAGCCACTAGAAAATATTAGTTTATGCCCAAAGGTTTTTTATCCCATCGGAGAAAGTTAATGAGGCCAAGCTAAAGGTCTCAGGTTGGTATCGCCAACATGATAGGATAAGATCATCTAATTTTAGATGGTTGGCATCACTAAGCCAATGGTTTGTTTTCAGGATGGTCCCTGGCTTGCCCCATCGTTTTAGTACTCTATGATTGGGCCTCCTTTATTTAACATCGCTATCTGAATTCAGCAAAGGCGAGAGCACACTGTGATGCATGTACGAACCCAGGTCACCTGGTTTAAAGCGGAATGTGCTATCCGCTAAACCATGGGTTCTCCCAGATGCACACACAGAGTGGTGGAAACCCTTAAATTCTGATCAATCTATAAACCAGGAAATGTATTTTAATATAGGTTAGACTAAAGCACAAAGATTATATAGCAAATTGCAATGCTGATCCACATTTTTGGCTTAGAATGGTCAGATGTTTCACATAAAAACTGACAAAGAAACCTCGTACAAGCAAATGTAAGTAGACCACAGTCAAAAGGCCACAGCGGTTAGACCTTTTTGTTAGGTAAAAACAAGGTTGTGCCATAGCCGATAGTGGTCAATTTGTACCAGCAATGGTGTAACTGAGGTGGGTGCCACTCCTCCTCCTCACTGCGTTTACCTTCCCCAACTCTTAAGAGAGTCAGGTTTTGCTGGGTGAATAGAGCAGGTTTTTGGAAGACCCGGTCCGCATATTGTGAACAAGTAGATTGTTGAGTGTAATGAGAGCAACAAATTTTGGGCTAAGAAGCTACGTGCCCCCAAGACCACCCCAAGCTAGAGGTTGGGCACATCTGCAGATTGGGCACACCCACGGTTTGGGTACACCTGCAGTTTGGGCGCACTCACGGTTTGGGTGCACCTGCAGATTGGGCACACCCACGGTTTGGGTGCACCTGCAGTTTGGGCACACCTGCATGTTGGAAAAGAGGCTTCACCATCATAGTGCTATTCTAACAGTAACTCACCAGTGAAAAATGTAGGCTACTGTATGCGGATAATAATCTCATTTTCAACGGATACTCAAATAAGATCATCTTGTTTTATATAGATGGCGTCACTAAGCCAATGGCCTGTTTTCAAGATGGCCCATGGTTTGCCTCATAGAGTTTGTTTTCTAAGGGTGGGCCTCCTTTATTTAAAGCCACAATCCGAATCAGTCAAGGGAGAAAGCACCCACTTCGCCTCTCGAGGAGGAGTTATACACAAAATAAAGAACTTTACTACATAAGTTACTAAGAAAGCAGCTACGGTCTAATGATTAAAACTCACGATTTGCATGCAGTGAGTTGTGGTTTCAAATCCCGGAAAAGTCAATGGTGGTGGCGGGATGACCATGACCTTAATTCGCTCCTGCGCTCCCCGACTCCACGACCTCGCACAGGGATTAATAATGTGGAGTATAAACAAAAGCAAAAAAACCACATAACTTACCAGTAAATAAAGCAGGGCACCAGCAGACTATTGGTTCACCGACATATTGCTTGGTAGATACGATCACAGTAAATATTAGCAATATCACAGTGGAGTAGCGATGATTAACTCGGTCAAAGAAATCATCATCCCATCGTGCCGCAAACTTTCCAACTTTAGATAATCCATCTAGTACGCTACCGATTCTAAAAAGACACAACCAAGCATAAACGACAATAAGATAAGATCATATTGATTTACCTGGATGGCAGCACTAAGCCAATGGCTTGTTGTTCAGGATGGCCAATGGTCTGCCCCATAAAGTTGTTGCTCGATCCAAACCCGACGAGGGAGAAGCACAAGGTGACGCACACTCGAACCCGGATTGTCTGGTCACTAAGTCACCACTTTTCTCTTGGCAATGACAGTGAGAAGATTTCAGGTTTTGTGTGAACAAGAAAATCCCGAAGAAATTAAAAAAATATGATTGAGACAGAAGGCTTCAACGCCTGCGTAAAAGTAATGACATAGCCCGGATAAACAAAAAATATGATTGTGACAGAATATTATCATCCCGTGAACTTGTACTTACGATCCGATCATTTCGTTGGCTTACTGCGCTCGCTGCATGCTACATTTGGTATGTCAGCTAACTCGCTATTGAGCGTCTTGTATACACAGTCATGCTGATTTAGGCATTCATACTGTTACAGAGTAGCTAGTGGCCTCTTATTTGCATTTAGATGAGGCGTTGATTACCAACAGAAAATTATCTCTGCATCTCAAGGTAACTTTTGATCGGCTGATACTGCTCAATTAGTCACTAATTACTAGCAATATTTACAACGATTCGCATTTCTACAATTTAATACTTACCATTGAGAGGAGATTTAGCCATATTCTGTGAGGCTGGCTCAGGACAGTTTGGCTGAGTGTGATCAGCCAGGGAAAATTTCCTCGAAATACTCCGCCTCAACAGCACCGCACAACCTGTGGAGCTGGAGAAGGAAGGTCTATATCCGACCATGGACAGGGAATGGCTGGAACAAAAAACGACAACTTACCACTAGCATGTTCTTCAAGGTTTAGATAAATGACTTTATTATTTTGTGACCACTACTGCAAATCAAGAGTTGGACTACTGAGTCATATGCGAACCTTCCGAAATTAGCACACAGACATCTCATACTTCTAAAGAGCTCCGGCCAGGGACCGGCAGCACTGGTGCCAGATAATGAACGATCCAGTCCTCAGTTCTTCCCCACGACTGCAGCAGTCACAGGATTAAAGTAAAGGAAAGCCGGTCATGATAGCTCAGTGGGAGGCTGAATGTATCTCCCTGTCTGTTCTCTCTGTGTCATTGGACGTGGCAGAGTATTTTTTAAAAGAAATTTTTCATGGCTGATCACACTCTGCCAGACCCTCCTGAGCCAACATGGTAAAAATGGTGCAATCTCCCCTCAATGGCACCACACAACCTGTGGACATCGAGAAAGAAGCCTACGTCCAATTACGGACAATGACTGAAAAAAAGTAAGGGAGTAGAATAGAGACTTACCACACCCAACTGTCACTCCTCTCCTTAGGTTCACTTCGGGAAAGAATGATGTGCAGAACTTAGAAAAGGGTTGAGTCATTATGATCATTGAGTTATTAGATTGTGCAGGTCCCTTGTTGACTATCTATTGTTCCATAGAAGATTGGTTATAAGAACTGCTTTAAGCTGGAAATATATTGCCCGGGGTGGTAGGCGATGTAACGTAATCTTCCTTATGATGGTCGGTCTCTATCTCTAAGTCCATGTTCGCCCTGTCAGTTGGATGGTTCTTATGAAACTCTCTCCTTCCCATATGATGCAGAATAAAATGATCCCATAGTTTACATACTATCTCAGATATGACTACATCATTGGTGTTTTTAGCGAGCATTCTTATCGTAAATACTCCATCTTGTCGAAGATATTCGTCGATAAAACACCTCATGTGTTTCATATCCATCCGGGATCGTCTCATCTTTTCCGAAATGTATAAATATTTTCGTACGTAGTTTCTTCGGCTTAGCAAGAACATGGAACCGATCCACGCGATTAGCGAGATCGTATTCCACAATGTGAGCAGCATCAACATAAACCAGATGATAATAAACATTTTCTCATTGAATAGATTGATTGGCAGGGTGCATTCGATAGTGAAATCCTGGAAATTCGCCATCTGTCGTATGGTGAAGTCACACATGGTTACGCGAGGAAAGATTTTACCAGCGTTATACACATCCTCTCCTCGGTAAATCATTTCGAATACCTTGAGGCCGTATAACAGAAAGTGAATACCGAGTTCTTCGGCTCCCAGAAGATAGTTGAGCAGAAAGAGCTGTCCTGCTGAGTTCGCTGCAAAAGGACATTCTATGGTTCAGTTGCTCTATGTGTCATGATAGGGAGTTTATTCTAAGAAGTAGAACCAAGTGTTTTTTATGAACCAGCAAATAGGTGGATTTGGGTGGAATTCAATGACAGTGGCCATGAATGTTTGCTTCAAGTTTTCATTACCAAACAGTGTTACAGTGTAGTGGAGGTTCTGTGTTTTCTATCAGAAGTAGCACAGAAATTGGCCTACTAAGTATTTTGGACTCCGCGTTTCCCAGGGTACATCATTAGACCACATTCTACTCGCACCTTATAGAGAAAGTTGATACTCTATGGGTGGGCTTCCTTTATCTAACATCTTGATTCTTCATCAAGGTAATCAAGGTCTAGGCTAACTACTGAACCAGCCAAACAGTATGTTCTGTACGTATGTATACATTTAATCCGCAACACCTGCCTCATCTGCTTCTATAAGTGATCTACGTTGGCAAATCTACGTTTTGTTTCATTTAGGGAGATGCAAGATATGATACATCAAAATATGTTGGTCAGAACTCAGCACTGTTCACGTATGCAATTCCCAAATTGGTCGCCGTAACTACGAATTGACAAATGAATAATCATTGATCAATAGATTATGAATCACAGCCAGTATATGGGTCTATCAATTTATCGCGTAGGGTAAAGCTGTCGTGTTAGAAATTTGTTTTTTCACCAGCTATGGCTTAGTACAGAGCATCACAAGGGGGCCAATATCATCGCTGGGGTTCAGCCAATCCAAGCCATTTGTTTACACAACACCCATGAAACTCGGCTACTCTTCTCGAAAAGGGAGAGGTGAAAAGATCTAGACCCTTATCCACTAGTTGGGACTTCCATTCTTTCCCATAGTGATCCGAATCCAGCAATTTGGAGTGAGGGATTTGCTAAAGGCCCGTTTACCAACTGAGCTATCCTGGTATACGTAAGTATATGTAAGTAGACAACTGGACCAGTACGCATTGATTAAGAACGTCTTACATAATTTTTAGGAATGAAAATGCGATAATGATAGGCTATAAACTGTTTTACAATAAACACAAGTGATCAATTATAGAGTGTAATCTATATAATCTAATATTGATGGAGAGAACCTAATTCGGAGTCTCGCCGAGTGAGGCCAACCGTCGCCAACCGTCGCCAACCGTCGCCAACCGTCGCCAACCGTCGCCAA
>Ga0224501_10001535_pt1 | contig 17884 bp, 12 predicted proteins | sample SF_Oct11_sed_USG_4_FD_169105 | JGI IMG/M metagenome (GOLD analysis project Ga0224501, IMG submission 169105) | Sediment microbial communities from San Francisco Bay, California, United States - SF_Oct11_sed_USGS_8_1 | ecosystem: Environmental > Aquatic > Marine > Sediment | place: USA... | reverse complement strand
AGGGAAGCGACTGGGTGGATAGCAAACTGGGCCTCTGTCCGGAGGTCCCCGGGCCTCGATCCGGACGTCCCCGGGCCTCGGTCCGGAGGTCCCTGGGCCTCGGTCCGGAGGTCCCTGGTTTGATTGATTCCCAGTCCGGGTAAAGGCTTCGTCTTTCATAAACACTCCCGTCGGCTTCAGGTCGCGACGTTTAATAAAGGAGATCTACCCGTAGAGCTACCTTCTCTATAGGGCACATGGGTGTAAGCAGAAATCTTCTAATGACCCATTCCTGACAATCGCTGAGTCAAATGCATTCAGTAGACCGGTTTCAGCGCGACTGCTGACAGATGTTTTGTCATGGAGACATGAAATTATTATTTTTAGTTCTGTTGAAAGAGAAACAGAAGTCAAAACAAGTTTCCATCCAGATCTTCATTCTTGGGTTATAGTTATTGGTCCTGTCTCCTTTGAGTGTCATACGTGCACTTGCATGGTGAATTCACTAGAGCTAGACTTTTTGTAACAAAACCTATCTTCACTGTTCCGGTAAACCTGCCAGATTAGATAGTTGTTACTTTACCAGCTACAGCTTAGAATGGAGCACCACCAGTAAGGGAGCGGGTCGTATCAACGCTCCACCTCATAGTAAGGCTTGTTATTGTTTTTTGAGTTATAGGAGCTCATTCTCACTATGAACGAAGCCCGCCACGACCAGGATTCGACCCTAGGCTACGTATATCATGATTGCGAGCCCAATGCCCTACCACTGCTTTCCTGCGATCTTAGTGACCAGGCCTAGCAGTGATACTTTCTTCCAGGTGACATTACCCAATCGTGAATTGAGATTCAGATGTACACCATGCCCAGGTGTAAATACCACTTCATCCCCTACTGTGACTACACCCAGTGTGCAAGGTTGGAGTGAGTGGGGAGACTGTAGTGCCTCCTGTGGCATCGGGATCCGATACAGGATCACATCAGAGGGAAAGAATGAAAAAGAACCTTGCTGGCTAAGAGATACGTGTCCAGGTAAGTGTGTCACCGGTGGTGGAGTCGTCTATATCTGCCCCCCAAGGGTTCTAAGTTACAGATGTATGTTGGTTGACTGAAAACAGAGAGACCTGTCTCTTGATTTTTTTGAATTCCTGAGGTTATACAATACATAGTCCAGTACCCAATCACAGGGCACTAAACAAAGAGAGAGCAATACCTCAATTGCATAGTCCTGTCTATACCTACGCATCTCTGTTTTTGTACGAAGTCAAAATGTCCACTGAGGCTTCAGTTATAGATCTGCATAGTGAAATACCCCTGAGTAATAACACATTGGCACAGAGGCAGTTAGATCAAATGATCAATTTTGAGTATTAGGTTGAGCTTGTGGGGTGTACCGAAAACATAACTAATCAGCGATTTGTAGATGGTGTTAATTAATTATCCAGCTCATCTATTATGATACTTCAAGGATCCCACAGTCTCCTCCCCATTGTATAGAAAACCCTCATTTGTAACTGAACTGGTAATCAAAGCAGTGATTTACACAAAATGTAAACCTAATTGCTCGATCAGGTACTCCGTGGGTGACTTGACTAAGCTGTCCTTAGCGTCATGGGCCATTGACTCACACAGTGACTGTGTTGGGATATAATGTGTCCTGAGGATCATAATAATAAATCATCACTGCACATTCACCTGTCATTATCTGGCCACGCGTAACCTCGGTAACAGATCTGGTAATCAGAACTAGCCATCTTAAAAATAAGTCTTATTACGGTGTTTTGAGTATTTGTTATGGGGACAACTATATAGGCTGTGCAAAACTTGCGAATCCATTGTACATGGAGTTGTAATCGTACAGGTTTTCAATCTCTGTTACTCACAAAATGAACATCACGTTGTGCGATGCGATGTCATGATCTGCTAGAGAAAGGGCCAAGTAACAGCAACAGTTTAATAAATAGGTTCATATGACTAAAAATAGTGATTCCAACCATCCAAATAAAGACCATATAGCAACTAAAAACCTAAGAACTTTCTGTTTAACCTATATGGCACAATAACACTATGGCTCAACAGGAAGATTTCCATTTAGTATGTATCCCTTCACCGCGGAGCTGCCCATACCACAGTGTGTAAGATGCTAATTTGACATCCTTCTCAAATTGGCTGATTGACTCCGTGTTCTCATTCACTGCGTTTATTTGGTCCGGAATGTCTAAGTCGATTTCTTCTTGGGTGGATCTTCAGGTAAATCGGTGGTGAACTCATACCATTCGTATTCTGTTTCATATCGGTAATCATTCTCGATGGGTTTGGCTACATCAGATGGTTTCTCCTCACCCTGTGCCTGTACCCATCTCTCCATTTGGTCTTTCGAGATAACATGTGTCTTGTATAAGAACTGTAGGAGATACCCTGATGATAGCAACGCTATCACGGTAATGATAACTATAATACTACCCAAAATGCCTATGAGTGCTATGGTTTTAGCCATGTCGGCCATATTTCCTGCGGTTTCGGGGCGATCCTGTTGCCATGCTCTTTTGGATTTGAGAGAGATAGCAATGGCGATAAGTCCGATGGGGAAGCAGATGCACATGAGAGTAGAGCAAATAGCCCAGGAGAGATTTGTCTGCCGCTTAGCATACACTGTTTTACTGAGGCGAGGCATCTACAAAAAAGGATAGGGCTAAGTAAGTGGGTCAGCAAACTGACTCATTCACTTTCTCATTGAGTTGTAGTATGTGATGTGTAATAATGTTATAACACATCATAGAGGTATAACTCCATGCTCGCTATAGTTTTGAAAATACAGTATTGATTCATATTCTGACAGAGCATGATTTTATATATATGATCAGATTCTATTTTAGGCGTCACTACCTAGCCGTCGCTATCTTTCTAATATCGCTGTTAGGAACACTGTTGCGGGTCAATATTGTTGACCTTTCAATTGGAAGTATGTTAATAGCCGGATAGTTGACTTTATTGCTGGATTTTGTTCCCAATTGCAGATTCTTATGTTGAACTACATTCCTTAAAAATGGGAAGTCAGTTGGCACCTACTGATTGGCATTGAGTACATATGTTAATAATTTTCATCATGCAGCCTCAATGTTAATGCAGTTCTGCTAAAACATTAACTATTCGAGCCATGATTCAGAGTACCAATATAAAAACTTACTGTGGCAATCCTCAAATCTGCTGAGGCCAGCTCTAGCTCCAATCAACTGATCAACAGACCGAAGCTCTTCAGCTAAAGACAGCCTCCGTGTTACCATGGCAACTGACTCGCTAACGATATATAACATTTCTGCCGAGGGAAATAATTCGTCACCCATGGTTGAGCAGTGACACTGGCCTGAGTGTGTATAGTAAGGGCAATTGAGCTCCCTCAGCTGGGTCCTTAGCTGATTGTGCAATGTTATGAGCTAACCAGAGCTTCGTACGAAGCTCAAGGATCTATCACCATGGTGTCCCTATACCCATTACACACCCACCGGTAGTTGACACTGGATCAGGGTCACACGTACACTCAGAAATTTACACAAAAATCTGGGTCCAAATACTGATCATGGTGGGTTTCAGTTGTGAGTATGAGCTATTCACACAAATTCTAGCTCAAAACAAAAAACAAGCTTCACTATGAGGTGCAGCATTGATACTAACCAGTTCGTGATGCTAGTAGTGATAACCTGTAACCGAGAAGCAATAAGTATCTAGCCTGGCAGTTTCACCATAATCGTTGAGAGGTTATGCTACAGAAGAAATAGCAGTAAGCTAAATTTCTCAAAAACACTACTGCACATTCAGGTTTTTCCATTCCAAAACCGATTTCGCCTGCTGTTTTTGGATCAGCATTTCTGAGACTATTATTAGTTTATGGGGAGTGTCAAGTTTGTGGCTCGACGCATGTCTGGTTGGCATATAACCAAACTTGTTCTTTCACTGCACTCATATCTGCATCAATCATGCTCGTGATAATCATGTCCACCCACTGTATGGTATGCCTGTTTAAGGTATGCGCTATTTTGTTGTAGTTAATGGTAGTTGGGGGCCGTGGCAAGGCTGGTCTGACTGTTCACAGACCTGTGGATCAGGTAGTCAAACTAGACGGAGAATGTGTAACGACCCTCCGCCCAATGGAGGCGGGAATGAATGTCAAGGAAATTATGCTGAGAGTGTAAGCTGTAACGCGGAAAACTGTCCTGGTAAGAGGGGACAACTACAACTTTTGGCTCAGTCTGATCCGAGTCTGAATGGACAGCGGCCATGAATCTCAATACAATTCAGTTTCCGTCATTCAGACTGTGTTCTTCGTGTTTTAAAAGTTTAACTGTTGACCGAATGACTTGTTGTTCTGATGCTGCGAAGCGTTTAAAAAAGTTATCCCATACCAATTGTGGATGCGCGTCATCCTCCTCTAATTTAAAGATTCCAACCATTTGAAATTGCTGATAAACATGCGTGAAATATTATCATAAGTTATTCTTAGTCCACATGGTCACTAAGCCAGTATATTTATGCAGACCGTGCATGCCGGCAAGGCCATGGCCTGAGCCCATCATCTTTGACCTGTACACAGTTTAGCCACTGAGCTTTTCTTCTATCCCGGTATCCCACTAGTTTTTCTCTGTAACAAAAGCTCTGCATGGAAAATGTGATCATTTACAAACAACCTGGATTAGATCACTGAAGTGATCATGTATTTGTGTCACTCTCTCCTTATAATAGCATGACATAGTAGTGCCTTCCTCGTTATTTAGATATATTGGATGTTTTCCAAACCATGTCTGACCAGCATAATTATTTGGTTAAATGTTTCATCAACACACGCTAGTCAGTCATAGTTCACTCAATCTACCATGCACATGCTAAGGTTGTTGATAGCGCACATCTATCTGGTGTTAGTTCACGGGAATTGGACTGAATGGACTAGCGGCGAGTGTAGTAAAACATGCGGCAGAGGTATTGTGGTGCGGACCAGAAACTGCAGCAATCCGGAGCCGGCTCATGGAGGCAGTGTCTGTAATGGAGAGAATACAGACACTCAAGATTGCGTGATTGCGCCCAACTGTCCCAGTAAGTTCACTCTATGTGTCTTTAGAAAAGAGCATGTGTCATGCTTTGTAGCTGCTTTTATTTTCGTTGATGGTCATCAAAGTCTTCTGAGCCTTGCATTTTGAAAGCGTTAGAAACTCATCTTTATAAGTGGTGGATGAAACAAGTCAGCCACCTTTCTCTGGTACACTGCTACACAGTGACTACCTATTGTGTCACTGAACTACTAAACCGCATGAACGAAGTGAGATACCAGCATGACGCGCTAATCAAGTGTCAAAAATACATTGTACTGATCATGTATAGCTTCTGATGTGACAGGCGATGGAGGGTGGTCATTATGGAGCTCGTGGACAGCTTGTGACATAGAATGTGGAGAGGGAAACAGACAAAGACATAGAAGTTGCGTTGCTCCCAAACCAAAATATGGGGGAGCTCCGTGTGTTGGCAATGATACTCAAATACAAACATGCTACACACAAAAGCCATGCCAGGGTAAGTACAAACTGATACAAACTTGATAAAAGGATTTTGAAACTGGTTGATCTGCATCAATATATTACATTTATTTTTGTACTGTTCTTCTTCTACTAGCTGCCCCAGCAATCACCCCCCCCTGTGCATTATTTGGGTTTAGTATGCTGGATGCTCCTCCAGCTGTCCTCTTTCATCCTGACTTCAGACCAGCACTAAGTTGGACTGGCTTGCATCACTATTAGTGTAGTAATGTCCATCATGTTGATGTATCGCCTTAATGAACGACACAGAAAATGTGCTTTTACAGTAAACGGTGGCTGGTCTGAATGGGGAAGCTGGGGATTATGTTTAGCCACACATTGCACCGGCGAACGAGGAACTCAAACTCGCCATAGATCGTGCACAAATCCCTTGCCTAAATTTAATGGGACATTATGTGAAGGTAACAATGCACAGGAGCGGAGCTGTTTTAACAACCACGCCTGCCCAGGTAATAATAGAGCATCTTATTGTGTGTAGATAAAGTTACCTATTATCCCATGGGTAGCGACACCATGTAAGGTAGATGACCACCTACTTGTATATCAATTGCATAAGATGATTATAATATTGTCGCCACATGCCTTGGGTTACGCCCTCTCGTCCATGCATGGCCCATGGTTTCACCCATGATTTTGGGGTTCCAGAGGAAATGGGCCTACTAGGTATGCCATTATGGCAATAGTTGACTGAGATGTTGGGGGGGGGGTGAAATCATGTAATAATCCGGCATGAGTGCAGGTGTCACTAAAGGCTAGCGCACTGGAATTTTATGAATTATGACTTTGTATTGATGGAGCTGAGAGTTGTATTGACTGTGCTATGTTGGCTAGTGCAAGGATTATCCAGAAATAAGGTCTAAAATCTCCATATTTTAAAATTTCGTCAAAAGTCCCCATTCAACCTTGTAGTCCAGGGCTGAAATTATTTTTTTCGGGCAATCGGCCATCCTATTCAATGGTTCTCCTAAACCTGAGGCCTGTTGGGGTGGTAGGAGCTTGGGTAAATGTAAGGAGCTCATACTCTCGACGGTTCTGACGATTGCACGCCTACCACTTTTAACGACTGAGCTATCCCTATCCCTATCCCTATCCCTATCCCTATCCCTATCCCTATCCCTATCCCTATCCCTATCCCTATCCCTATCCCTATCCCTATCCCTATCCCTATCCCTATCCCTATCCCGCAAGGGTATAACAGTTATATAGTCGGTGTCAGTCACCGCAAGGGTATAACAGTTATATAGTCGGCATCAGTCACCGCAAGGGTATAACAGTTATATAGTCGGCGTCAGTCACCGCAAGGGTATAACAGTTATATAGTCGGCGTCAGTCACCGCAAGGGTATAACAGTTATATAGTCGGCATCAGTCACCGCAAGGGTATAACAGTTATATAGTCGGCGTCAGTCACACCGGTGATTTTGTCTATTATTTTCTCTGTGTGGGTATTTGGAGAGGTGGTAAACTGGCTGATTCGCATACAGTCCCAATGATAACAGATGTTGAGATGATGCGATGGCTTAGTACATAACACACTGGGTTTAGAATAAGAGTTCCCTGCTTCGATTCCCAGTACAGGCTCTACATTGTTATTTCACCCTGGCAGCTTCGAATTGAGCAGATGTGACCTTTTTCGATGGATACATGATCATCATGGATTGTCACGGAAGCAAGCCGTTAGTAGCCGGTAGTCTACTGATGTCATTTATCTATAAGCGGATTATCTTACCTAGCAGGGTTATAACTGGAAACTCCCTGTAGATCCGCCTGCTTGATTGGCCGCAAACAGATATTTTTGTAGTGGGAGGAGGATGGTGTGAGTGGACAGAATACACATCGTGTCTCATCTCGGATTCTTTTCTATTTAGAAGGAGAACCAGAGATTGTTCTTGCCCAACCCCAGAGAATGGGGGAGCACACTGCGAAGGTGTGTAGTTGGAAATGCGTACAGTCACACTTCACTTAAATCCATGAGAAGAGCGAAGGTTCCCCGTGTGGTTCGATTCTCTAATAAGCAATTTTCTAGCTGCAGGGAAATAGTTATCTTGACTGGGGAATCCCTACCATGGAGTTATCCCCGTTAATAGTTCTATGTTCCCGGGTGTCTTATGAAGTATGGCTGTAATAGAATTTCATAGCAGTACTGTCAATGTCAAAAAGCTAAAAGTTGATAACATTTGTCACTGACTGCCGATAACAAATGTTAAAATGCTTGCATGTGTTATTAATTTTTAATTGTTAACATTTGTCAGTGGTTTAGTTGTTTCAAAAACCTCACGCATATGATCCTTAAGTTTAAGAATGGGGTTATAGAGGTAATAGAAATTCATACATCCGACAGGCATAAACAGAGATGTTTTGATCACGGTGGAGCAAACAAACAGTCTCGAAGATTCTATATTTGATGTTCGAAAACCCAAAGATGTAAATGAAATACAGCATCAAGTTTGTCCTGACTTGTCGTACTGTAATATAAATACCTTATGTACATGTGTAAACTATTTTGCAGGTATAGATTTTGAGATAGAATCATGTGAGACAGGAGGTGCTCCGGAGGCGGGTTCTGGTTATCACGATGATGATGAATACTAACAGCCAATCTCAAAATGCTCAACTCAACCTACACAATCAGTACAATCTACTTACTGTCCACTCTTAACATTCTCAGTATAGAGATTTACGTGTATGAGCTTTATACATAGACATGTTAAATGTTTGATGTAAAATTATTAAAGATATTATATGCCTATGGCCTTATACTAGCGCCGTGACTTTATGTTTTAATATGATTGGTCGTTATTGAGAGCCACAATATAAAATGATCTTATAGATATAATGACTATTTTTGCCTATTAACATGTTAAAATGCAGCATTATCACGAGGCCTCCAATCTGCATTCTGGAGGCAAAACCTATTCACGAGAGGTCTATCGTGCAATGACTCTTGACAGGGCTTTAAAACCAGCAATGCGAGTCCGCGCTTGAGCTAATTTTGCCAATCATCACAGCCTCTGCTGAATAACCAAAGACTCACAGCGCGGTATTGTATAACCAAATATGACCAACTAGTCCAGAAGTAATGGTAATAAATCAATTTAATTTGTTAGGTTATATTAAAGCCATGTCACGAAAATGCATAGGTTAGAATTTACAAAGTATCATTAAAGTCACAAAAGAATGAAAATAAAAAGAAAATGTGCTGCGGTGTCGCATGCTTACCAAACCTTCCGAAACTTCTGTCAGTCGATGGGTGAACACAAAAAGGTCTACGCCAGTTTATGTACCTGGACTAGCATGCGTGGCATGGGCGCGCGCGTACTCAGTATCAAAATCTAAACCAACAGATGTAATCATACCACACAGGGCACCATTTTAATTCGATCTTTATACATCAGTTTCATTGTAATAACCACATCATCGGCAACATGAACATCAACTACATCAATTAAGATCAACCTAGCTTTGTTTGATTGGAGCTTTGATTAGAAGCTGGGCCCTCATTCATGTCGCCTCCTGCTGCACGCTAATCTGTTGTTGTTTGATGTAGACAGCGGTGGATGACTCAAATCTTCAAAAATACCACATTTCAAATAGCCCGGCCCCTCTGTTCATTCTTGTCAACCATGTTTAGTTTGCATTCTTCAGTTGTATGCTCTTTTAATAAGCTTTCTGAGATGTTGTTGGCCGCGGTGCATGTTGTCCAGGAGCAGCTGTCTCCTCATATAGAGAGTTTAACATGCTAATAATGCGCAAAAACCATTCAAACCATTCTTTGACAGGTGTTTACGTTTAGTATTTCACTTTTAGATAATAATATTTCTTACTATTGTGACAAGGAATATATCAGGTAACGCGGTCGCGCTCCCGTCTTTCAGATACGTAACTGTATTGTGAAACCTAGAAACCTAACAGCACTGTTCTGATGTTGCAATAAGTAACTTTGTGATGTTGGACTATGTACTAAAAAAAGTCGCAGAACAAACTGTGTTCCAGAAAATGTAGCCAAAATCCTTCCGAGAATTATTCTAAACAATTCTCAAGACTCATTTCGATTTTCGGGAGTAGTCTCCCTCTTTGGTGTAATTTGGATTATATAGCATTCCTATAGAAAATTGGGGTTTAACTTATACTGTTTAGTGTAAATTTAAATATGTTTAAAAATCTACCTAGGCAAATACAAATGTACTCTTCTATTTGGTTAGACTAATAAAACCCGCTAAAAACTTCATCAAATCACCGAAATGGGGTTTCCCTTGAGAAAATAACATGGCTCTGGTGACTTCTACTCTTCAGCTAAAGGCATCAATTAAAAGTGGCGATGCCTTCTTGAATTGATTCACTCATAATTCATGATTTTTTTTGGGGCCATTTTATGGCACCATAAATAAAACAAGAAACTTCTGACTAAGTATTATAAATGTTGGTTATTGTGTTAGTTATTATGTTACACACTAGTGTGTAGTTATATTGGCATTTAGGAGAGGTCAGTTTCATATGGGTCCACCCATCCAAGACCCCAATCAGACATATCGGAAGATAATAAGCTTGAGCAAGTCATCGCTTTCCCATTTATTGTCGGCAGTGACGTGTGAAATAATCACAGGTCGAGTACATTTTGCGGGCGCTATAGGAATTCATGTCACGGAATTGCCTTCTCTTTTGTGCCGGCAATTTAGGCGCGGCCGAAACAGTACTTTGTAATGATCAACGAAATTGGATTATTACATACGTGTAGCTTCAAAAACAGAGCGGTTTGCACAATGCAATAGTTTGTTTTTGGCAAATTTAACGCGGTCAATAGCTCAACCCTCACATGTTTTCGGGTTCACGTTTCTACTCCTACGGCTACGGTTGTTTGGTGATGGTGCGATAATACTTCATTACTTGGGTTACATTCAGCTTTCGCCACTACTTACTGAGCGAATGGTGTTACGAGACCAAAAGACATCCAGGAATAAAGCCAACAAAGCTGTCGGAAGCCATTACGCTAGGCTGAGAGACGCCTCAAACTAAAGTACTAGTCTAATTCTAAAGACTAAACTAGTTACGTTAGAGTTAGACTAAACTAAAGTCTAAACTAAACTCTAAACTACTAAAACCAAGTCAATACATACATGATATACAATTACACTAATAGTTATAGTAATAGTAATACATTTCAATCATTTGATTATTCATTTGATTTATACTTAATAGTTAATTTGAATTTGAATTGAATACTACTGCTACTACTACTAGTAATACTAGTAATTAGTAAGTAAATTAAATAAGTTAATAACTAAAACTAAAAGAAAGCTATACACACGATACGGTCCGTCGGTCGGTAAACCATCTAAATTCTAACGATCTAATCATCTATAATTCTATTCTATCTAGTGAAGTAATAGTTTCTTACTCGTCTTAGTCGTAGTTAGTCTTACTCGTCTTACTCTTCCTCTTACTCTTACTCTTAGTCTTACTTACTGAGTTACTCTAGACCTAGTAAGTAACTAAGTTACTCTTAGTTAGTATATCTTGGGGTTTTACTTTTACATTACAACGCTCTTATTGATTCCTACTAGTACTAGTACTAGTACTAGCAGTGCTACTACTGACTGAGTAGACAGAAGTGCTACTGCTAGTGGGTCTTTCTTTAGCTTATCCCTTATGTAACTTGTAACTGGCTAGTGTACGGTAGTGTAGACCTTACTGCTGAGTCAGTGACATGATGATAATGGTACATCATTATCATACATGTATGTCAGTAGCTCACTCTGTCACGCGCAAGCACGCACACACACACAGTCAATATTCATTTTTTATCAATTTTGACAGTCAATGGATCCAAAGGGCGAATTGTCAATCAATCATCAATCCTATTACTACCTACCCTACCGATTCCAGTGATTGAGTGAGACACTGGTTTTCCAATGCGACTCATTCAATCAATTGCACTGTAATCATAATCATGATCACCAGTGTCGCTGTGTCACGAAATCATGCAAATGGCCGAGTGGGAATCTGGATGAATGACTGAGTGGAGTGCCTCACTGTCACAGGCGATGTAGAAGTAAAGTTAAACTTATCCTTAGTTAACTAAAGTGGCTGGCTCCTTATTCATTTACCCAGTTAAGTTACCGAGTGAAACACATGAAGGCGGCCTTTGGAAGTTCGTCTTTCGTTGGGTTTGTACTTTGTGGATTGAAAATTGTGCCAAATTCACTCATCTTATGAACTAGGCGAGTCATTTGTGGTAATATTATCATTATTTCAGATATTAACCATTATCAACGCAAAGATGACCGATAGAAGGACTCGAGACTTTCTAAAAAATGCTCTTGCTCAATATGTGAAGGCAAGTACTTAATATTTAAATAAAAAGCAAATTAAAATAATTATGGTGGAATTACATTTCAACTTGACATGCAACAGCAACAAAAAGCGCATGTGTGAGCACAGACGGTCATTTGACGCGCGTGCCTGACTATCCTTACAGTTTCTTTTGATATTGCATTCCTGAATGTAGCTTGTAGAACACCAACATTACTTTATATTATAGGGTGACCATAAAGACATGGACCGGGTTACAATACAACTCATGAGCAAAACTTGTAAGGTTAGTATTTTTTGTGACACTTTTTTACGCATCTGAATGTCCTGGTCGATTGCACGACGCGTGCTTGATCGTTCTTGTGATTAGAACAGAGTGGTCCATATTCCTCGATTCTGTGACAATCTGGGTTGTTTTCAGGACCGGGACATGGCGGAAGTGTTTTCTTATCTGCGCCAGTCTGTGTCTATCCTTCGCGTGGAGATTTTTGAGCTTGTGATAGGAGGATTGCTCTCTGTAAACTGGACAACCCGTTCTCCTGAGGTTATCTCCCAATACAAAGGCTTTCTAACAAATCTCGTCTCTGCTCATGCCATATACACTAACGCTGTGATCAAATCACTCATCAAACAGTTTATTCCAGGTTAGCATTGTCATCATCAGCAGTGTTTTTCCACTATGACATTTTCACCATTATAGTGAAGCTGTGGGGTTAGCTACTGGTGTTTTCACCAGTTTCGACTTGGAATGGAGCACCACGAGTGGATCATTATTCATTTTCTACTTCATGAGAGTGGGACTTGCTTTTGCTTTGCGCTAGTCGTAGGATACGAGGAGGCAACGGGAGGCTGTCGAGTCTGTGATTCGACCCCAGGTTTTCACAATTGCGGCTCCAACGCTTTACTGTGTAGCCATTCTGCTATCCCGATGATATACCTTCTACCACTGAGCTAATGTATTGATGGATATTGAACTGGACCATAGACTCGCAGGCCTGATTCCCAGTTTTAACTCCTCTACGATCTGGCTATGCCAACGGAGTGTTGATGCCAAACTTTGTATGGCATTACATACCAATTCTCTTGAAGCATCCATGCTCATGACCAGGATAATGGGGTAGTTCACTGGCTGGAGCGCCCAAGGTGGAAATACCAAGTCCTAATCATGCCGAGCACCCACTGTGAGAATGAGGTCCTCATAATTCCTAGCTCTTACCACTCTAACAAGCCTCAGGCTTAGGAGGTTTGTTTAATAGGATGACTTAGTACCCACACACGCAAAATAGTAGTGGTTCATTGTCATGTAACTGATAACTGATTACAGGTAACCAGCAGGATGACACTGATTCCAGTGCCATGTTACTGGAGCAGACAGAGGTGGAATCACAGAAGGGTCATCAGGCCGAGATGAGACACATACACTCGGCTATCAAAAATATTATTACCATCGCTCCACTGTGAGTCTTTAGAAGTGTATTTAGTGGATCGCTCAGTGTTGAGAATTTCCAATAAGCGTGTTATTAGTGGTGGGTTCGTATTCGGAACAAAATCATTGCTGGTGGCCGGAAAAATTATCATAACCAGCTCAGAACTATGTTCAAAATTTGCTAATGATTCAGGTCGGTATTCAATGATGCTGCAAGCTACATTTATTTCCTCTTTTTTAGATCCATTCAAGTGCTGCCAAAAATGATAAGGGAGATGCAGCCATATATCGGTGTAAAAGACAGTTACGCAATACAGGCCTATACCCAGAATATACTACACATACCAAACTACTGTCCACAAATCCGTCTGCCCCTACTCACCATTGTAGTTGAGACAATGATCCAGTTGGATGTAAGTACTTGGTACATAATGTGTGCTGTCCGGACACAGGTGGTGTAATCAGAGCACACAACATACAAGTTTACTGAATATAGTAGAAAATGTCACTAAAAAATTGGTTAGAATTTCCAAATCGAAGTCTCAACGGCCAGTGTCAAAAAATGTCTCCCAGGGGCAATGGATTGACCTTGGGAAGTTTTCCTTCCCCACTGACCCATAGTCAACATCATAAGCTTTCATGCCTCCTGCATATGTGCCACTTCCTATACACCAGCTGGTACAGTGCACTCGCATTCCGCCATTATTCTCACGCGTGTTTGTATTGATTTTAGGCTCGGGCAACGCGGGAAAGAATCATGGATTGTGAGAGTGATGAAGAGGAAGAAGACGCAGAAATCTTTCAGATGGTAGGTTGCACTGGCAGTCTCGTGGATCAATGAGGTCCTAGCTGGCCACATTGATTCATTTCAAGAGGCCCTAAAACATTCCCCGTGGGCCTTCTGGTAGTCCTTCTTGGGCAAATGGCAATGGGATTGTTTTTGCTGTGGTGATTCCAACTGATGTTAGCAGTGAAAGGCTTGCTAAAGTCCGTACCAAAAAAATAATCCCATCGGCAGCGAGACTCAATCCTGCAATCCATAAATTACGATTGCGGACTTCTTACCAATTGAGCTATCTTGGCCCGCACATAAACGAATGACTTAGCTTGACTGATCCCCAACCTCTCAGCACCAATCGTTCAATCTTGTAGCTCATACTTCACATTGAAATCCACTGGTGTTCTGGTAGAGTGAAGCTGGCTCTGGGCATAGTCAGCTTCTACTACCCCAACTTTTCATTCGCGTTACTCCACTGTTCCATGACAATCATTCTCTCATCAGGATACAGAAGAAAAGAAGCCCGTGAACGACCAGGTCGTGAATAAACTGGAGGAGGCTGACCGACTCGACATACTCATGACACTCTTCATTAATTTCATCGACCGAACCTGCAAACAACCCGGTCAGTAATATGCTGCAATCGTGAAAAACTCTGATCTATATGGGTTCTACTTCGCCATGCGTGCAATAATAATGGGCAAGTTCAATTTTCTTCTGTGTATTGTAGATGGGTCGCTCAAATGGACTGAAACTAAGGAGTTATACCTAGAGCTCCTTACATTATTCGAAAAGATAATTCTGCCGACCCACGAGAGCTGTCACACGCAGTTTTTGCTATTCTATATGTGCTCGCTTCAACAGGTAGGAAGGATCACAAAGTCTTCAAAGAGCTTGAGACTTAAATATAATAATTAGTTTGTTGTTTCTGACCTTAGAAGGTCTTTAAAGGGGTTATTTCACGGTCGAGTGTAGATTCACTTTCGGAGTCGTGTTCCCTATTGTTAAAGGGAGGCAACTCCGCATTCATTACGGCGATAGCGAGTGGTCTTTTTCCAAAAAAAACGAATACCGGTCATTCGAATAACTATGGCCCGAATGATCCAAATAGAAAGAAAATGGAATCTAATTACTAAAACTTAGTAACCCAGTAATCTTTACTCCCTCATAACATCGGGTAGAACTCAAAGTTGAACGTAATTTTGGAGAAAACTGAAGTGCTTTGCCGGTTTTCCCTAGCTCTAAATAGAGGCCGTTGCGTTCGGGCCTCTGTCATTAAGCAACAATGGCAGTAACGCTCGCTGACAGAGGTGACAAACTGCACTCTGAAACCCTATTTTTATATTTTTGTTGAACATTTTTTCTATTCAGACTTGTGTAACTACAGGTCTAGTATACACCTGCAAGAGGATTTTCCAAACATTAGCGTGTAAGTCGAGAAATCCATGCAAACACCAACAGTTCTGTGTTAATTTCTTGTCTCAAGGCCAATTCTCTTGCGTCGACGGCCTGAAAAGTGCGTCACCGAGTAAGTATGCTCTAAGTATGCGCATTGGATAGAGCTATATCTAAGCTTCCATTTGAGCTGGGTATTGGACCCATTTGTTCATGGTAGGTTTCAGAATCTACAAACAAGTGAAGACACTTTTGGCTATGACAACCCCTTAATTACCTGGTAATGACATCCAATGCATTTGTAGAGATTGGCAGATGGTTTTCTTGATTATCTTTGGAAGAAAGTGCAAGATCCTAACGTTCACCAAGTATACAGGAATGCGGCAGTATTTTATATCGCCAGTCTTATAGCCAGAGCGAAATATATACACATCAGGTAAGACGCATGCCGTAACACACTTGGAAATTATGTGCGAATGTGCACATAAATTGTTCTAAAATATTTTTTATCAGAAACCGAGCGCAGTTGTATTTATAAGACATCAAGCATTAAGCACAAACCATTATGCATGTATAATGACCACAGGTATATGTATACCCTACCAATTCTGCTCTTGGACTATTGATTGGTTGTATGAACAGTGTGACCGTTGTTTAGTTTTATGTTTCGCTCACCAATTATACTGACAACAGGACTGCCGCTGATATGATCGGGATGATCTGTAAATGGATACACGGTTACATCCGGAACGCTGAAACAAATATCATGCACTATGACCTGGTTCACCATGGCACATTCTACTGCGCATGCCAAGCTGTCTTCTATATGCTCGCATTCAGGCAAAAGGAGTTCTGCGATATGGACAAAGGTACAACCAAAGATAGTCAGTTCCCAGTTCTGGATGCAAGGCGGGTGTAACTGGACTAAGGACTGGACCAGGTGTAACTAACTAGGCTCTGTCTTTAAAGATTTACCTTCTGCCTCAGTTTGGTTACTGGATTGCCCCTCTTGCAAACCGCGCTACAAACACCGACCATTCCATGTAGACCCATTACTCATGCACCCATTAAAAATTTTGTCAAATTGGCCTAGACATTTTTCGGAATGTCAAGACCATAACCTTTTTTTTGCAGGAGTTTCATCTGAACAAATTTTGTTGACTGCAAGCTGATTGCAAGTTGACAAGTAAAGATTTTGTAACCTGACCAGTAGGTCATTGTTCTGCCTAGCTTCACTCGCATTAATGTTTTTTATTTTAGCCCATGTATTTTTCAATGGATTGGGTTTACAGAGTATTGTGGCCAGCAAACTGAACCCACTGAAGATTTGCCAGCCGGTTATAGCCCGGACATTCGCATCATTTGTCAGGTGAGCTCCTTGGCTTATCAAAATCACGATGAAATAATAAGTGAGCGGATTCCTAATTATTCTATGTTGTAGTTCTGGGTGGCACTTTGCCATCCTATTTAGTGAACCTCCAGAGGGTTGTTCCGAAGTGGTAGCAGCTGTGAATTCATGATCACAAAGTCAACAGGGCATCATCAGGGTTTAAATCAAAGATCCTACGCTTTGAGCAAAGCTAAGCTTTTCACTGTTCCTTACTATTCCTGTCGTCAATAACTGCAATCCAATCCAATCCCATCTTGTGTGGCTCTGTTGTGATTTAAATCTAACATAAGCTATAATATGGTAAAAAATTATAGGAAACATCAGCTGGCGTTTTGTGATGCTATCATTGAAAGGAATAACCGCATGGCTTTACCTCTGGCCTCGTCTGACGGCAGCATGCAGACCAATCAAAGACTGGATAACTATTTCCCGTTCGACCCTTATCTGCTGCAAAGGTAATACCAGATTTTTCTAGCACACATCTCCTGTACTAAATTGGGGAATGGTTTCAAATGGTATCAAAGAATTGCGGACTGCTAGAAAACCCCATCTGCGCATTATTCTCTAAAATGTCAGTGACTGGTGGCAATTGAAACCTTTCGTAACTGTACACTTGAAGTTGAATACAATTGTTGTTTTGGGAAGTTCACGAAAATGCATTGCGCTAGGCATTGTCATGTTCAGAACCTCCCTGAACTGGACTCCAGTCATTTATGATGACATTCCATGTGTGTTAGGTTATCTGCTGACTAAATTATCCTAGCTACCCCAGGAGTTATCCTACCTTAAAAGGAAATATAACTATAGCCTACACTATCTCAGTTTGTCACCCGGTTTACTTGAAAAATATCCCCGGATTCTGGTTTCCGGGAATCAGGAATGTGGCTACACTGGTGGCCCACCAAGTCGGTCAGTTAAATCCACAGCATCTGGAGAGAACTGTTTGCTTATGGATGTAACAATCTCTCAGCTCCACCATCTGTGGTAATATACCCGCAATGAAATAAAGTGTGCATTTTAACCATG
>Ga0224501_10001534_pt1 | contig 17890 bp, 14 predicted proteins | sample SF_Oct11_sed_USG_4_FD_169105 | JGI IMG/M metagenome (GOLD analysis project Ga0224501, IMG submission 169105) | Sediment microbial communities from San Francisco Bay, California, United States - SF_Oct11_sed_USGS_8_1 | ecosystem: Environmental > Aquatic > Marine > Sediment | place: USA... | reverse complement strand
ACCAAAGGGTAAACGTGGATCGCTTTTAACCATACCATTAACAAATAGACAGCCTGCCTGGATATTTTCAACAAACCATTCTGCCAGCTCACTATTTTTAGTCCACACACTTGCACCCAGTCCAAAGCGTGAATCATTTGCAACCTGTAATGCCTGCTGCTCATCTCTGACACGAACAACAACTGCAACCGGGCCAAATGTTTCCTGCTCATACACAGGCATACCCGGTTTAACATGATCCAGCAATGTTGGTTTATAATACCAGCCGGAACGAGACACACGCTCACCTCCTGTTAGCTTCACAACACCCATGTCAACACTGCCTATCACCTGCCGATGTAATTCCAGGCATAAATCATCACGAGCCATTGGAGCCAGGGTAGTAGACTCATCCAGCGGATCACCCGGCTGAAGTTTATTGATTGCAACCAGCAATTTATCTACAAACTGATCCGCTATACTTTCAACCACCACAAAACGTTTGGCAGCGATACAACTCTGCCCCGCATTAAGAAAACGCGATGTCATACCTGCACTCACTGCTGTATCCAGATCCGCATCTGCCAGCACGACAAATGCATCGGAGCCACCCAGCTCGAGTAAGGATTTCTTTAGATACTTCCCTGCACTGGCTGCAACAGCACGTCCAGCCTGTTCAGACCCTGTAAGGCTAACACCATGCACACGATCATCGGCAATTACAGCCTCAACCTGATCAGCAGAAATCAATAAAGTTGAAAACAGGTTCTCTGGAAAACCACTATCAAGAAATAACTGCTGCAGCGCAAGTCCACAACCAGGCACATTAGAAGCATGCTTTAGCAAAATACTATTACCTGCCATGATTGCAGGCACTGCACAGCGAATAACCTGCCAGAAAGGAAAATTCCATGGCATAACAGCTAAAATCGTACCTAAAGGCTGATAAACTATTCGGCTATTACTGGCATCTGTCTCAATGATCTCATCTTGTAAGCAATTTGCCCCATGCTCTGCATAGTATTCACAGGCCCATGCACATTTTTCAATTTCTGCTTTTGCTTCAGTTAATAACTTACCCATTTCACTGGTAATCAATGAAGCCAGTAAAAGATGATTATCCCTGAGATGACTGGCCAGTTGATACAGACAATCTGCTCGACTGGTAAAACTCGTAGATTTCCATTCCTGTTGAGCATTCACACTCAGAGCCAGGATCGACTGAACTTCTTCATTCGTATGAAGCCTGTAGGACTTGATGCGCTGACCATTTGCCGGGTTAATGGAATAGATATTCATATAGAGAACCTGAGCAATTTTAAATTCAATAATAACTAACCTGCATACAGCTATTAAATGTATTTTGGGTATTTTTATAAATATTTTGGCGACATGATGAGAATTATTATAAAGTAGATATATGCAGTCACAAGATAATGATTTATGAAAAAGTTCTTTTCAATACCCATCATCATAATTCTTTCCAGTATCTATTTACAACCGGCTGATGATACGCTGACTAAAATCAGGCAATCTAGTGAACTCATTATTGTCACACGCAATGCTCCAACAACCTATTATAACTGGCATGATAAAATAACCGGGCCTGAATATGATATGACCCTGGCATTTGCTGATTACCTGGGAGTAGAAGCAAAATACCTGATTAAAGATTCCATTAGTGAAGTCATCGCAGCTATAGAAAACGGCGAAGCCCATATTGCCGCTGCAGGCTTAACCAGAACCAGCAATCGAGGTGCCATATTTCTATTTGGACCTGCTTATCAGGAGGTCAAACAACAAATCGTCTGCCATCGAAACGGCAAATCCCCCGAAAGCATAGAGAATATCAGCAATGTAAACCTGGTTATAACCGCAAATACCAGTTACGAAGAACAACTGATCATATTAAAAAATGAATACCCGGAATTATCATGGCATACAGACCAGGAAACTGATACTGAAAACCTGCTTGAAAAAGTATGGACAAAAGAAATCGATTGCACTATTGCTGACTCTAACATTGTTGCAATCAACCAGCGATATTACCCCGAACTACAGGTCAGTTTTGACCTTACAGAGCCTGAGCAACTAGCCTGGATGCTTCCGGTTAATACTCATAGCCTGAGATCAGAACTGGTAGACTGGTTTGATGATTATGAAGATAGCGGTGAGCTTCAATCCCTGAAAGAACGTTATTATGGATATGTCGAGCAATTTGATTATGTTGATACCATCAAGTTTGTAAAACGAATTGAAACTAAATTACCAAAATATCAACAGCATTTTGAAAAAGCTGCCAGTAAATACAAACTTGACTGGACATTGTTAGCGGCACAGGCATACCAGGAATCACACTGGCAAGCCAGGGCAAAAAGTCCGACTGGCGTACGAGGAATTATGATGCTGACCCTGGAAACTGCCAGAGAAATTGGTATCAAAAAACGCCTTGATCCGGCCCAGAGCATTATGGGTGGCGCCAGTTATCTTAATAACCTGTATCAACGAGTTCCACAGGATGTCAGGGAAGAAGACCGGATATGGTTTGCCCTGGCCGCTTATAATGTTGGCATGGGACATATTCATGATGCACGAGAATTAGCACAAAAACTGAATAAAGACCCTGATAGCTGGAGCAGCCTGGCAGAGGTTTTACCCTTACTGAGCAGAAAACAGTATTACAAGAATTTAAGACATGGTTATGCCAGGGGTAATGAACCTGTTACATATGTCAGGCATATTCGTGACTATCAGAATATTCTACTTCAGAAACTGAATAATTAAATTCAACCACGTAACTAAACAAGCTTAACAGGGCTGATATTATTTTTCTTTTCAATCATCACCGCCTGCTCACAAATACCTGCCAGCACCCAGTAATAATAATACTTAATTGCTTTTGATACCTGGGAAGAAAAACTCAGTACTTCGAGCGCATCAGGGTCAGCATATTTATCAGGAAAATGGCTGCACCAGCCTTCCACAAAATCAATAAGATTATCATAATTATCTTTGACGCAAGGTATATCAGCACATAACTTTAATAAACTATCCGCATCATCCAGGCAAAACTGACTATAACTCTTAATATCATTGCCTACTTTTGTGAGTATAGATTTTTCATTACCTATTAATGCTTCTACCACCCTGCAATTATGCTGCAATCCAAACAATAGATCACTCAATCGTTCTATCCGATTTAAAACAGCCAGCTCCTTACCAATTAACTGCCTCTGCTCGACACTCATTAACTTAATATCTAACTGAAGACGAAAATAAAACAGTTGATCAATTAATTTTAATTTTTCAGATGATTTTAAAATTGACTCATGTGTTAATTTTATATCCTGCTGAACTTGTGATATTTCTGCAGATATAAGATAAAAATCAGGCAAATCAAGTTTAATACCATTTTTCAAATAAACATGACCCATAGTCATAACAGAGTACCGATCCATTAATTCCTGGTATTCCTCATTAAGCCTTGTATAATCAGGCATTCTATTGCGCAACTGATCAATAATTTTTGTTACGTCTTCAACCTGCTCAAGGCCTGAATCAATTATTTTAAAACTTAAAATACGACCATAATAGTTACCATTAAAAAACTCAGTCATCGCTTTCTGGGCTGACTGCTTGCTCCTGTCTATTTCAAGTATTAATGAATTATCTTCAATATATTGCTCAGCCTTCTGAATTCCATATTCATAGTAATCATGCAATGTTAACTGTTGACACAATTTAGCAATATCATCAGTTAACAAATAAGCAGGATACTCATCATCAATGATTGCCGTATCATTTCTCTCAATCACATGAAGAATCCTGTCTTTATCAGCAGGATGCGAGTCCCATGCATTAGTCTGTTCTTTTTCCATATCCTTTCTAATATAATACTCAATATCTTTATCATAATTTTCAGCAATAGTTGAAATTGCCAAAGGAATGTTCTCAAGCAAACGGTTGTCATTCCATGCGTTAATGTTTATTTCCTTCACATCCTGCTCAGCATATGCAAGCTTACGCAACTGCATTGCAGTATTTTCAAATTCATCACTACCTGAAAAAATACTCTCATAAGCATCAGCATCATATTCCATATGTTGTGACATAAACCGTGTGGCTCGTAAATTAATCATATATAAACCGCTAAATAATTTACGAGTTAAACTGATACCTAATTGCCCACCCATGATCGCCAGGCTACCAACTATATGCCAGCTCGCAGTTTCACCCCATTCTTCTAGTCTTTGATCCCACGAGTCTTCTTCATAGGCGCGACTGGCAAACCAGCAATTAATTGTATTGACAAAGTAATAAGCCATCATTGCCACCGGCTGGGCAAAATGACCCAGTTCATGAGCCACAACGCCAGCAAACTGCCGTATATTCATACCCATAATTAAGGGCAACCCAACTGTTAACTTTAATTTTCCACGAACTAGCCCTGAGATACCACTTAATGAACTGGCAGAGGCATTGACTTCATTATTAAGTACAATCTTCTGCGGAACTGGAACACCTGTTTTTTCACACATTACCTCAACCAGATTAAATAATGCCGGGAATTGCTGATACTGAAGAACATATTCTTCTGGCCGTCTGTGCCTGACAAAAATTGGCTTTACGATAAACAGAAATAAAACCAGGGCAATAAATACAGGTAAAATAATTACTGATAATTTAACAGTTGCATTTGATATACCTGATACCAGCTCAGGTATATGCTGAATATACGAATACACACCGATTACCAGAGATGCAACAATCCCGGCATAAATCATAGGTGCCAGAAGACTAATGGCTATAACAATTAACATACCGGTTTTATATTTTAAATTCACACCAGCCTTAGTGACAGGTGCAGCCAGCATTAACTTGAAATCTTCCTTTGTTTTTGCAACATTAATTACCGAACCGGATTCATTAACAAAACTATCTGCTTCATTAAGTACAACAACAATAAGACCCAGGGCATGGAGAGACGCCTTAAATTTTTGAGCCATTTCACGGTTTACACCCTTTTTGACAACCACTTCAGGTTTAAGCAATTTTGCCGCAGTTGACTCATTCAGTGAAAATCGATGACAGATATTTTTTACGACATTAGCACTGTCGAAATCTTTGACAAGCTTGCCTGTAGTCTTTACATAATATAAATCACCCGCCTTATCATCAGCAATCATTTATCAATACTCGAACAAGGAAGAAATACAGTTTTATATATAGTTATAGAACCAGTATATTCCAGTATTTGATAACCTATATTGTGATATAAAACTATAAATTGATTTATATGAACTAACAGAACAGAGATATTCCCAGCCTGTACCGGTACCAGGCAGAAAACAACCATTTATTGAATAAACTTTGACCGACCTTATTTAATCAGTATTAAAACATCAAGACATATGGAAATTACAAATCACCTGGACGAATTACACTGCAATATCTCACTTCCTATAATGAGGCGACCTTAACCTGATCACGACCATTGTGCTTTGCTTCATATAATGCATTATCAGCCCGGTTAAAGAAGCTTTCACTCGTATCATCCTTTGCCAGGCAGGTAATACCAATACTAACAGTCACCGAAATATCATTATCCTGATAAGAAATTGTTTTTGCTTTAATCTTTTCTACCAGTCTTTGTGCTACATCAATAGCCGCTTCACAACTTGAGTCATTAAGTATCGCAACAAATTCTTCACCACCATATCTGAATAGTAAATCTGAATCTCTCACACATGATAATAATGTAGCCGCAATCGCTTTTAGAACTTCATCACCTGCACTATGCCCATAATTATCATTAATGCGTTTAAAATGATCAATATCAATTACCAGTAATGATAAGGGCTGAGACTTTCTATTTGATAAACTAATTTCTCTTTCAAGCGAACCGTAAAAGGTTGAACGATTTTTTACACCTGTTAATGCATCACAACTTGCAGACAAACTGGCTTTTTTAAACTGTATAGAATTTTTTAAGGGATATAAGAGACTAAATAAAAGATTCTCAAATAAATCCAGCTCTGATACTGAGAATTTCTTACCACGAAAAACACTTAAGGTACCTAATGACTGCTTCTCTACCTTAAGATTATATGAACACTTGTGACCTGTTTGTCGTTTCTTTTTTACAGCCACACCCAGGCCATCTGCCTGGTAACTAAAACCATCAAATGAGATATATGAATAAATGATTTCCATGAACTGTTTTACAACCCAGTTAATATCCAGTGACATTTGCAGGCGAATAGCCAGGTCAATCATTAGCTGTTTCTGCTCACTCTCATTCATCACAGCTGCTGCGCGACCTTGTGCCTGACCTGTAAAAACATCATTTACATCATGTAAAACCCTTGAAATTTCAGCAGTCGAAGTATTAGTTAACATTGTCACAGTCCCAGTTTTGATTAAGCATACTAAATGCTATATCTATGCCAATTATTATATTGACCTCACATCCATAATAATCAATGACTTATATAGCATTTTTTATGTGAAATAGCAATTTTTACGCATAATCGAAATAATCGAATTTTGACACTCGGCATAAACTAGACGCGAAATGGCAAAATATTGCCACTTAAACAAAAGAAAATTACCAATAAAAGTAAGGACTTAGTATATGAACGTATAAATTTTACTTAAAAAGCAACAGGCAGAACCAATGGAGATAGCGATAAAGACATCATTATTTTGAAGGCAGCAAACAGGCACCAAGAGAACCAACCTGGCAGGTCTCACCATTTAGCCAGATCGCATGATCTAACCGGGCCCCCGTTAACAGGGCATCTGTCAAATTCGCCCCCTTAAGCTCAGCATATGACAGATCAGCATTCGTAAGATTGGCATTCTGCAAATTAGCCTGCCTCATAATAACACCCACCATTCGTGCATCCACCAGGCTGGCCTGTTGCAACAGTGACTGAGACAAGTCCGCATATGAGAAATTACTACCATCAAGACGTGTTCGAGAAAGATCAACATTACTCATACGAGTATTTTCGAATCGTGAGCCACGTAAATCCAGACCACTCAGATTTTCACCCTGTTTATTACAATGGGTCCAGTTAACACCCTGCTGGGGTGCACTGGAACAATCAATCTTCTCGTATTGTTCTGCCGGACGAAAAATAATAATAGCAATTAAAACCAGTAATGAAACACCAACAATCAGTACTAGCTTAAGTAAACTGGCTCGGGGCCTGGCTCGATAACGCTGAATAACATCATCTCGCAACTGTCGGTGTAATTTTACTACCTGATCCTCATGATCACGCCGCTCCAGTTCTGTATCCTCGAACTCTCCAGCATGTGAACTACGTTCATCTTCACGTAGCCGGGCCAACATCAGTGCCTTTGCCCCTTCAGTGGTATGCGCATTTAAAACCACATCAGGTACCAGTGCCTTGTATTCACTAATCGGTGCCCAGTGTTCCTTATCCTGAGAAATTTCAGTATCAAGCTCCAGGCGACCAAGAATAAGATAACTGCTGATAAGCTGATTAGGAAAAGGCCCACGAATTATATCGCCCTGCTTTACGTACCATCGACCTTTATGCTGTTCAGTATGCCCCATAAATCACTCTATTGTATTTTTATTACTTTCTTATGGTAGCAGTCTCTCAACCCCCCCCATGTATTTCAACAATACATCAGGAATTCGAATACTGCCATCCTCTTGTTGATAATTTTCCAGAATAGCGACCAGTGTACGACCAATAGCCAGTCCGGAACCATTTAAAGTATGCAGCAACTCTGGCTTACCCGTTTCCGAATTACGCCAGCGAGCACTCATACGACGAGCCTGGAAATCAACAAAATTACTACAGGACGAAATTTCACGATAAGCCTGCTGTCCCGGCAACCAGACTTCAAGGTCATAGGTTTTAGCCGCAGAAAATCCCATATCACCAGCACACAGAGCCATTACACGATAAGGTAGCTCCAGTTTCTGTAATACGTTTTCAGCATGCCCGGTAAGTTCTTCCAGGGCCTGCCAGGAATCCTCAGGTTTAACCAGTTGTACCATTTCAACTTTTTCAAATTGATGCTGACGAATCATGCCACGTGTATCACGACCATACGAACCCGCTTCAGATCTGAAACAGGGTGTATGACAGGTATAACGAACTGGCATCTGTTTATCATCAATAATTTCATCACGGGCAAGGTTTGTCACCGGGACTTCAGCCGTTGGTATCAGGTAATAACCACTGTCACCTGTTAAGCCAAATAAATCTTCTTCAAATTTAGGCAACTGACCTGTGCCACGTAAACTGTCACTATTGACCATGTAAGGCACATACACTTCCTGATAACCATGTTCGCTGGTATGCAAATCAAGCATAAACTGGATCAGGGCACGATGCAGACGTGCCATATCGCCATTCATTACAACAAAACGCGAGCCGGTTAATTTGGCAGCCATTTCAAAATCCAGCCACTGCCTCGGCGTACCTAACTCAACATGATCTTTAGGCTCAAAATTTAGCTGTGTTGGCTCACCCCATTTACGAATCTCTACATTATCTTCTTCTGATAGACCAGCGGGAACTGATTCGTGCGGAAGATTCGGCATAGACATTAAAATATCGTTCAGCCTGTCCTGAATTTCATCCAGCTGTGATTTGGCAGCGTCTAATTTATCACCCAGGGTAGACACTTCATCAAGTAAAGGCTGAATGTCTTCACCCTGTGCTTTGGCTTTGCCAATATTTTTTGATTTACTATTGCGTTCACTCTGTAATTCCTGGGTTTGCATTTGCAGGGTTTTACGTTGTGACTCAAGCTCATTGAATGCATCAACATCCAGTTGATAACCACGGACAGCTAATTGCTTAGCAACACTATCTATATCTGTTCTTAGTAATTTTTGATCTAGCATTTTTTATTTTCTGTCGCCAGTTTACGAAGACGCAAAGTAAATACACAATTAAAAATTTTCTTTGCGCCTTTGCGCCTCTACGTCAAAGAAAATTAAACAAAACTTTTAGCCCACTGCGCGCCTACCCACGCAGCAGTGATACACATAACAACATTTAATAACACATTTAAAAATGCACGCTGCATCAGACCCTGCTGCATTAAATCCAGTGTATCCCAGGAAAAAGTTGAGAATGTTGTTAATGCTCCAAGCACCCCAACAACCAGGCCTAAACGTACTTCCTGAGAAACATTAAATTTTTCGATTAGCAAAATAGAAAATATTCCAATTGCTAAAGAGCCCATTACATTTACCAACAGGGTGCCATAAGGAAATGCCCGGCCAAACCAGGAATAAATCCCTGAAGAAATACCGTAACGCATCACCGCACCCAGGGCACCGCCCATTGCAACATATAACAGGCTCTTCAAGCGTATTCCTTAAGCTGCCACAATCGGAATAACTTTATCAGCCACGTCTTTATATTCTGCAATTTCATGGAAATTGAGATAACGATAAATATCTGATGCCATTGGTTCAATATTTTTAACTTTTTCCAGGTACTCAGCCACATCAGGAATGTGACCCACAATGGCTGCCACCGCGCTTAACTCTGCTGAGGCCAGGTAAACATTAGCACCATTACCCAGGCGATTAGGAAAATTTCGGGTCGAAGTTGACATCACTGTTGCATTATCTGCAACACGTGCCTGGTTACCCATACATAAAGAACAACCCGGCATTTCAGTTCGCGCACCGGCTTTACCAAATATGCTGTAATAACCTTCTTCAGTAAGCTGGCGCTCATCCATTTTAGTCGGTGGTGCAATCCACATACGTGTAGGAATATTACTTGCACCCTCAAGCACTTTACCGGCAGCACGGTAATGACCAATATTGGTCATACAGGATCCAATAAATACTTCATCGATATGAGTACCCGCCACTTCAGATAATAATTTCACATCATCCGGGTCATTGGGACATGCAAGAATCGGTTCCCTGATTTCATTCAGATCAATTTCAATAACTTCAGCGTATTCCGCATCAGCATCCGGTTCTAATAACTGGGGATCTTTCAGCCACGCTTCCATGGCATCGATACGACGTTGCAGCGTACGTTTATCTTCATAACCATTGGCGATCATCCATTTCAGTAAAGTAACATTGGATGTCAAATATTCAATGATCGGTTCTTTATCCAGGCGAACGACACAACCATTTGCCGACCTTTCAGCTGAGGCGTCAGATAATTCAAATGCCTGCTCGACTTTTAAGTCAGGTAGTCCTTCAATTTCAAGGACACGACCATTGAAGACATTTTTCTTACCCTGTTTTTCAACGGTTAATAATCCCTTCTTAATTGCTACATAGGGAATTGCGTTCACCAGGTCTCGCAAGGTAATACCCGGCTGCATTTCACCTTTGAAACGCACCAGTACCGATTCCGGCATATCCAGTGGCATCACACCCAGTGCCGCACCAAAAGCCACCAGGCCTGAACCCGCCGGGAAACTGATTCCCATTGGGAAACGGGTATGCGAGTCGCCACCGGTACCCACGGTATCAGGCAGAATCATCCGGTTTAACCAGGAATGAATAACACCATCTCCAGGACGTAGCGATACACCCGCACGGGTCTGAATGAAATCAGGCAGGTCATGCTGTAATTTAATATCAACTGGCTTGGGATAGGCCGCTGTATGACAGAAAGACTGCATGACCAGGTCCGCTGAAAAACCCAGGCAGGCCAGTTCTTTCAATTCATCGCGAGTCATGGCACCGGTAGTATCCTGTGAACCGACGGTTGTCATTTTTGGCTCACAGTATGTACCGGGGCGAACGCCTTCCACACCACAGGCTTTACCCACCATTTTCTGTGCCAGGGTATAACCCTTACCGGTATCCACCGGCTCTACCGGGCGCAGGAATACATCCGATGCACCCAGCTTGAGAAAATCTCGGGCACGATCAGTCAGACCACGGCCAATAATCAGCGGAATACGACCATTGGCACGTACTTCATCAGGCATCGTAGTGGGGCGTAAATCAAATCTGCACAGCTCATCACCGGCTTCACTTAAGATAACGCCATCCTTCGGACGAATACGAATCACGTCACCCATTTCCAGTACCGAAACATCACATTCAATCGGTAATGCACCAGAATCTTCCGCGGTATTAAAGAATATAGGTGCAATTTTGCCACCCAGTACAACACCACCTTCACGCTTATTGGGCACAAACGGAATATCGACGCCCATATGCCAGAGCACGGAATTAATCGCTGATTTACGTGAAGAACCGGTACCAACAACGTCACCCACATAGGCAATGGGATGACCTTTCTGTTTCAATGTGTCGATGGTCTCCAGCGGTGAATCCATTTTACTCACCAGCATAGATTTTGCGTGCAGCGGAATATCCGGGCGACTCCAGGCTTCCGTGGCAGGTGACAGATCATCGGTATTAGTTTCCCCAGGAACTTTGAAAACCGTCACGATAATCTCATCAGGCAGATCCGGTTTACTGGTAAACCATTCCGCATCTGCCCAGGACTGTAATATCTGCTGGGCATAGTCATTCGATGAGGCTTTTTCCGCCACATCATGGAAGGCATCATAAATCAACAGGGTATGGGACAGCGCTTTCACCGCAGTTGGTGCCGTCACTTCATCATCCAGACAGTCAATCAGGGGCTGGATATTATAGCCACCCAGCATGGTTCCGAGCAGCTCAGTCGCATATTCACGACTGATCAAATCACAGTGTATACCACCTTTTGCGACATCGGTTAAAAATGCAGCCTTAACATAAGCGGCCTGATCAACCCCCGGTGGTACGCGATGAACCAGCAAATGCATTAATTCATCTGTATCTGCCCCGGATGGTGACTTAATTAACTCGATCAGCTCAGCTACCTGCTGCGCATTTAATGGTAATGGAGGCAGATCGTCTGCTGCCCTTTCATCGACATGTTGGTGATAGGCTTCAAGCACTGTTGATTCCTTAATATTTCAAAAAGTTAAATTAAGGCCGGTATTATACATAATGATCTGTCTAAACCCACGTTCTATACTCGCCAGCAATAAAAAAGCCCGCTTAAGCGGGCTTTCAGGGTATAGATCTCCCGGGGGGGATGCCAGAAAATAATTAAAACATTTCTGTTGTTAATCATTTTCTGTCAATTTAGGAGATCAGGAACCCTTCTTTTTCATATAGTCCTCAACAGCTGCACTGATTGCATCCTCTGCCAGCACTGAACAATGTACTTTTACGGGGGGCAAAGCCAGTTCTTCAGCAATATCCATATTCTTTATCTGCCGGGCTTCATCCAGCGTTTTTCCTTTCATCCATTCAGTCACAAGAGAACTCGATGCAATCGCAGAACCACAGCCATAAGTTTTAAATACAGCATTTTCGATAATGCCATCATCACTTACCTGGATCTGCAAACGCATCACATCACCGCATGCAGGCGCACCAACCATGCCTGTACCTACATTTGGAGCATTTTTATCCATTGTTCCCACATTCCGTGGGTTTTCGTAATGTTCCATGACTTTTTCACTATAAGCCATCGGTTTTCTCCTGTTCTTACTTCAGCACTAATTTATGTTTCGGACATTTAATACTGCTTCAATTAATTAATACGCTGTCTATTCTGATTCAGCATCTCAGCCTGACGCCTGGCAAGAATAAACCGACCATTGATTCTGTCACGTTGAATAGCTAGCTCATGAATACCTGGACGATTCACAAACTGTGCAAGGGTAATACCTGATAAAAAGGTATATAAACGCTCACTAAGTTCAGACCATAAGTCATGTGTCAGACAACGCTCACCATTCTGACAGTCACCCTGGTTATTGCATCGTGTAACATCAACCTTTTCATCCACAGCACTGATAATTTCAGCGACATTAATCTGATCTGCTGGACGTGATAACCGGTAACCACCACCAGGTCCACGAACTCCCTCTACCAGCTTATGCTTGCGTAATTTGGCAAACAGTTGCTCTAAATATGACAGAGAAATACCCTGACACTGTGAAATATCGGCCAGGGTAACTGGACCGGCGTTATCGTGAATAGCCAGATCCATCATTGCAGTAACACCATAACGACCTTTAGTTGATAATCTCATAATTTAGTTCCTCTCCTGTATTTCCGACTATTTTAGTCGGAATAGCGTATAACCTAGTGAATTAGTCAGGAATTGTCAAGCAGAATACTACTTCAACAACACATCTTTTCGATCGAATACATCGTTTCAATCGTTATTATCATTATAGTCGGTATTTTTTAGAATACAGGTTGGCCAATGTGGAAATTATTAAAAAATAACCACAAAATTTTTTTTCCCATTATTTACATAGGGTTAGAAGCGAAAAAAATTGAAAAAAAATTAAAAAAAAGCTTTTTAAACGCCAGATCAGGCTAAAAAGACATTAAAAATATTATGATAAACGGTTTTGAAAGGTAAAAAGCTTAGCCAAGTTCAGCTATTTCACGGTGCATTTCATCTGCATCGTTCAAATTTAACTCAAGCAATCGACGAAGATGACTCAGACTCTCAATATCAATATTCTCCCACTGCATACCCCAGAGATAACTATCCTGACGGACAATACTCGCTTCCATTCGGATAGAAACATCCTCTCCCAGTACAAGTTCAACCTTATAAACTGCACCTGCATCTACAACTGAGTCATCAGGCGCATCAAGTAGCATACCCTTCAGGGAAATATCCAGAATCATGCTTTTTAATATCTGCCCTTCCCTGGTCAAAAGGACTTCGGCAATAAACGGGATACGTTTATAGTTTCTTTTTTCCTGACCGAATGACTCAGACATACTTCACCCTTTTCTGGTAGTGAGCTGAATAATCTAATAACTAGTATAGACGTGAAAATGCTGGCCACATGAAATCGGGCTAGATTAGTGCTGCATGCAGCAGATCCCTGGTATATTCGTGATCTGCCTGGTTGAATATCTGCTCAGTTTCACCCTCTTCCACTACGCGTCCGTCTTTCATTACTAGAACTCGGTGAGAAATAGCCCGAATAACCTTAAGGTCATGACTGATAAAGATATAACTTAAATTATGCTGAGACTGTAGTTTAACCAGTAATTCAAGCACCTGTTTCTGTACTGACACATCGAGGGCACTGGTCGGCTCATCCAGTATTATCAATTTTGGTTCAAGCACCACGACCCTGGCTATGGCAATACGCTGACGCTGACCACCTGAAAATTCATGGGGATAACGCCAGAGTGATGATTCATCAAGCCCCACTTCTTTCAGCACATTAAGGATTCGATCACGCCTTGCTGATTTACTGAGATGCGCATAGTGAAGCCTCAAACCCTCGTCGAGAATTTGTTCGACTGTCATTCGAGGTGACAATGAAGAATAGGGGTCCTGAAATACAACCTGGAATTCTTTACGCAATGGGCGAATCGAAGATTCTTTAAGCTGGTGCAGGTCTATTCCATCGAAACTAATCTCACCTGTGGATTTCTCCAGTCGCAGCAATGACATACCCAGGGTGGTTTTCCCCGAACCTGATTCACCAACAATTCCCAGGGTTTCACCGGGTAACAGCTTCAAGCTCACCTGATCGACAGCCTTTACTTCATCGACCTTGCGTTTGAAAAAACCTTTCGTCACTGGAAAATAAACTTTTATGTCATTCGCCTGCAATAAGGGAGCCTGCTCAATATTAAGCTGATTTGTTAGTCGTTCAGGCTCTGCTTCTAATAACTGGCGTGTATACGGATGAGATGGCTGCTGAAATAATGTCCGGGTATCAGTTTGTTCAACAATTTCTCCCTCTTTCATAACGCACACATATTCAGAGAAATGTTTTACCAGGTTCAGGTCATGGGTAATCATTAAGACAGACATATTGAATTCCTGTTGTATATCTACGAGTAATTCAAGTATCTGTTGCTGAATGGTAACATCAAGTGCAGTAGTCGGTTCATCCGCTATTAAAAGCTGGGGATGACATGCCAGCGCCATGGCAATCATGACACGTTGCCGCTGACCACCGGACATCATATGTGGAAAGCTGTTTATATGGCGTTGTGGTTCAGGTATACCAACACGGTCCAGTAACTCAACAGCTCGTTGCCGAGCCACCTGTTTTGACATTGACTGATGCAATACCAGGGGTTCAATTAGCTGATCACCGACAGTGTATAAAGGATTCAATGATGTCATTGGTTCCTGAAAAATCATTGCAATATCTTTTCCACGGACTGAGCGTATTTCATGATCTGCAAGAGTCAGTATATTTTTATCCTGGAAAATAATTTCTCCAGTCGGGTATGTTACCTGTGATTCATCATGTAAGCGCAGCAGTGATAAGGCAGTAACTGATTTACCAGAACCGGACTCACCTACGATAGCCATATTCTGACCCGCTTTAATATCAAAACTGATATTCCGTACAGCATCAACAACTGTTTCAGATGTTTTAAACTGGACACTGAGATTTTTAATTTGAATTAATGGATCAGACATTTACTCATCCTGGCGTCAATTACGAAAATCATAAATCTGCTCACGATCATTAGTTCTTCCTGGTGTCAATTACGGAAACCATAAAACTGCTCGCGATCATTAGTTCTTCCGTGTATCCAATGCTTCACGCAAAGCCTCACCAATAAATATTAATAACATCAATGTTCCCACCAGCACCATAAAGGTACAGATAGATAACCACCAGGCCGTAATATTTTCTTTACCCTGGGACAACAGCTCACCCAGGCTCGGAGTAGAGGGAGGCACACCCAGCCCCAGGTAATCCAGGCTTGTAAGCGCGAGTATTGCGCCGCTGATACGAAAAGGTAAAAATGTAATCACTGGGGTAAGACTATTTGGCAATAAATGGCGTAGCATGATTGATTGATTGGACAGGCCAAGTGCCCGTGCAGATTTAATATAATCCAGGTTACGTCCCTTGAGAAATTCTGCACGCACATAGTCGGATAATCCAATCCAGCCAAACAGGGATAATAAAACGATCAGCAGTCCGACACTTGGCTGAAATATTGAAGCAAAAATAATTAACAAATAAAGCTCAGGCATCGAGCCCCAGACTTCAATAAAACGTTGCATAAATAAATCTGTACGACCGCCAAAATAACCCTGCACTGCACCGGCTATAATCCCGACAATTACACCTATAAAGGTAAGAACAAAGCCAAAAATAACTGATAGCCGGAAACCATAAATCAAACGTGCCAACACATCACGCCCACGATCATCTGTGCCAAGAATATTTTGTGAAGAAGGTGGTGCTGGATTTGGCAACATGGAATCATAATTAATGGTAGAAAATGAATAGGGATTAACAGGCTCCAGCATCCAGTTATCACCCTGGTTTAACAGTTCCCTGACATACTCATCCTTGTAATCAGTTTCGGTATCAAAATCGCCGCCAAAAGTAGTTTCGGGATATGAAAAAAGCACAGGAAAATAAAACTCATCCTGGTAACTTAAAATCAGTGGTTTTTCATTACTAAGAATTTCAGCGCATAAACTAAGAACAAATAAAATAGAAAAAATCCATAAACTGTAATAACCACGTTTATTAGATCTGAAGCGATACCATGCCCTTGCGCCAGGCGACATATGTACTGACTGATTCAATTTAACGCCCAACTGATTCATACTGTATTCTTGGGTCGATGAGCACATAACTAATATCTGTCAGTAATTTTGCAAACAGCCCAAGAATAGTAAAGAAAAACAGACTACCCAGAACAACCGGGTAATCACGCTTTAGTATCGATTCATAAGATAACAGGCCAAGACCATCCAGTGAGAATATTGTTTCTATTAATAAACTACTGGTAAAAAATGCGGCAATAAAAGCGCCCGGGAAACCTGTCACAATTGGAATAATTGCATTTCGAAAAACATGTTTATACAGCACCGCATTATCAGACAACCCTTTAGCCCTGGCTGTAACAACATATTGCTTTCTGATTTCTTCAATAAAACTGTTTTTAGTTAACATAGTAATAATTGCAAAACTACCAACAATAGATGCAGTAATGGGTAGCACCATATGCCAGAGATAATCTAGTACCTGTTGATACCAGGGAAGATCATGCCAGTTATCTGAAACAATACCTTTTAACGGAAACACATCCAGAAAACTTCCGCCACCCAGAAGAACCAGCAATACCACGCCTAATACAAACCCGGGTATGGCATAACCAATCAGGATAATAGTACTGGTAATAACATCGAAATGACTACCATCCCGAATTGCTTTCTTTATACCCAGGGGAATACAGACCGAATAGATAATAATAAATGACCAGAATCCCAGGCTGATTGACACGGGCAGTTTGGAAACTATCAGCTCCATCACTGACTTGTTATGAAAATAACTATCGCCCAGGTCAAATTGAAAATAATTCCACATCATAATAAAAAAACGCTGGTATGCTGGCTTATCAAATCCATACAACGCATTTAATTTTTCGACATGTTCTTCGGTTAGCCCCCTGGCACCCCGGTACAAACCTTCTGTACCTGAACTTGCCTCACCTGCCTGGGCACTTCCTTCTAACTGACTAATCAGTTGTTCAACTGGTCCTCCTGGAACAAACTGTGTGACAATAAATGTAATCAACATCACACCTACCAGTGTAGGCAGCATAAGTAATAATCGTTTAACAATATAAGATGCCATTATTGTCTTACCCACCAGGATTTCTGCATCCAGTCAACAGGGTTATAGTACAACGGTAAATGTTCAGGCATTATAAATTTATCCCAGTAAGCTATGCGATGCGTGTTGATATACCAGTTAGGTATAAGATAATCATTATGGAGTAAAACCCGATCCAGTGCACGACTGGCAATGATTAATTGTTCTCTATTTTCAGCTGAAATCACTTTATCAACTAAAGCATCGACTACCGGATGTTTTATGCCCATTAAATTTCTTG
>Ga0224501_10001533_pt1 | contig 17903 bp, 24 predicted proteins | sample SF_Oct11_sed_USG_4_FD_169105 | JGI IMG/M metagenome (GOLD analysis project Ga0224501, IMG submission 169105) | Sediment microbial communities from San Francisco Bay, California, United States - SF_Oct11_sed_USGS_8_1 | ecosystem: Environmental > Aquatic > Marine > Sediment | place: USA... | reverse complement strand
GCCAGACGTTGCTGATTTGGTGGTTCCGCCAAAAATAACAGAACAAGCGGTTAAAACTTGCAAGAAGCTTGGAATCAAGAAAGTATGGATGCAGCCTGGTTCAGAGTCTGAAACAGCGATTAATTTTTGCAGGGAAAATGGTATTGCCGTTGTTCACGGAGTTTGCGTTATGATTGAGAGGAGAAGCAGACAAAGCTGAAATTTGAAAGTGTTAACCAATAGAAATTATTCTCCCAGAACCATTTTTGACATATCTTTCCCCCATGATTCTTGCGATTCCCCGTTTTGCGTCATCTGACGTGCAATGACATGGAGAAACAAGTCTAACGTCAAGCCCTTGCAGGAATTCACCTGTCCTTAAGCCCACGTTTAAGCCAGAAATGTGGAACCCACCTATAACTGCATATATATTTTCTACGCCTGAAACTTTCTGTGCACATCTAAGGACATTAACGAGTCCGGGATGACTACAACCCATCAACACAACTAAACCCTTTTCTTTTACATTAATCAGCAAAGAATGCTCGCTTAATCCACCAAGCACTTCACCAGTAGACATTAAACCGTCAACAAATTCTATGGGTTTACGGCAAATCACTGGGACACCGCCTGCCCTCCTTATCTCTCTAATTCCAAAAGAATCTTCGGATGGCACATAAACTGAAGTTTGCGGCTTTAACATGGATAGGATTTGGCTTAATGCTCCACAATGGTCGCCGTGCCAATGGGAAATCAAAATAGCCTCGATTGCAGACAGATTTAGACCGAGTTTTGAAGCGTTGTTGAAGAACGTCTGGAAAGAACCACTCGTATCCATTAACACACTATGCTTTTTACCATTTGAAGAGGCCTCAACATAAAAAGAAAGCCCCCAACTGGACGCCAATCCTTCTTTCCAAGCATCATTGTCAACTATCGTTTTTATTCTAACAGACTTTACCTTTCTCATGTTTTCCGCCTCTTAGGTTGGAGGGCCACGCCATGTCCACTCTGGAACATGTGCGTTTGGTATGGAATCTGCTCTTGGAAGGTATGGTTTGATGTCAATTAGTGGTGAACCTTCCAGAGCGTCAAGCCCCTTTACTATTAAGGTGCATTCTTCAACTTTCATTAATTCTACTACGCATATGCATATGGGATTTGGACGGGAGGGACTTCTGCAGGCGAAAACACCGACCTCTATATTTACTGCATGTCTTCTTGGAAAGACCTGTAAAACGCTTCTTTCCTTTTCGTTGTCACGTAAGTGGGCCCAGTAAAGGATGATTATGTGAGAAAAATCGTTGATGCTCCTAAGCCCAGCACAAAATTCTGGAAAAATGCGTACTTTGGCTTCTTGCTCTCCTGCTTTTTCCACAATCCCGATAAAACGTAGTTCTCCCTTCATGTCCATATTCAGCATCCTTCCGCTCTTAACCTTTTATTTTGAAACTTAAGGCTTTTTCAGGGCAAGCCTCAACGCATCGACCACATAATATACAGTCCGTTGAACTCCCGATATCCTCTAATTTGGTTATTCCCATTCCGCAAGCTTCAAGACACACCGAGCATTTCTTGCATCTCTTTTCATCTAGACTTATGTTTACTATGCTTACCTTGTTGAATGCTCCAGCGATTGCTCCCATTGGACATAAATAGCGACACCAGAAACGACTAATCAGCAAAGCCAAAACAATTGTTAACGCAAGCGTAAACATATGAACATAGAATGGTTGACCGAATTCTATAATTCTATTATAAAGCAAATATTCACGCAGACGGTATGGTATGGCTCCGAAAAGAGAACCAGAAGGACAAAAATGACAAAAGACTGTGTGTAACGCGAACCACGACGAAGCGAGTGTAAGAAACAAAATTGCGTATTTTGCGTACCAGTAGTTTCTAGTTTTAACTTCTTTTCTGCGTTTCGTGGGGCTAAGCATGTCATGCAAGGTTCCGAAAGGGCAAGCCCAGCCGCAAAAGGCTCTCCCGAAAATCGTCCCATAAACCCCTAGAGAACCAATAGTAAACGATAGTGCACCCACTTGACCATATGCTATGAGTGTGTGTGCGTTCTGAACAATACCTATGGGGCAGCCTAAAGCAGCGAAGGGACACCCGTGACAGTAGAGAAACGGACAGACAAAACCGCTTTTCAAAATGCGAAGAAAACCTAAGTTAGAAACAGCAAAAGCAGCGATTTGGGTAATCTTCCTTTTATTCTTTAACTTCACGTGCTGATCTCCTTTCTAGATTCCTATGCATGACTCGCAAACTGTTTTGACAAACCTTTCAGCTATTATGAAATATTCGTTTCTTGCCAGCGCCATTATAGAAATAAACAAAGCCAAAAGAAGAAAAGATTTAAGATCAAGCTTCTTTTCCAATGGCAAACTTCTCCTCTGGTTTTCAGGGGCCTAGTAATTCATCTATCTTGTTCATCAGTGTTGATGCGTCAGTGACTCCTACATTTCTGTAATGGGTGTCACCGTTCTGGTTAAGGATCACAAGCGTTGGAATGGACTCGACATCATATTCATTGAAAACTCCAACGGTGTCACGTGCAACAAGCCAATCCATGTTATAGTCCTTCTTAAATTGTCTAAGCCCCGTAACACTGTCACTTGAAGAACCAACAGAAACAACCACAACTTCACTACCATCATACTTGTCATTCACTTCTTTTAAGTGATCAAATTGCATTATGCAGGGTTGACACCAAGTTGCAAAGCAATCTATGAGCACAATTTTTCCTCTGAATTCGCTAAAATCTGCATCGGTTAACGTGTAAAGGGCGGGCAGTCCGCTATTTTCATTCGATGCTGGTTGTGTGTTTTGCCATGCAGCGTAGACTCCTACCACTAGCACAAGCATAACTAGAAATGCTATGCCTAAGACCTTGCTTCTGGGCCATCCCTTGCCTTTTTTCGGTTCCTTCTCCTTTCTTAAGCGTTCAGCCTCTAATGCCTTCTGATGTTTTATGGCTGCTCGACGTCTTCTTTCTTTCCAGCTTTCCTTTTTCTTCTTTTTAGCCAATCTCATGCCTTCAAGTAATCCTTAAGTAACCATCAGATTTCATTAAGTAAAAACTTTGCTTCTTTTCCGTCATGATAAATTCCATTGATTAATTCATGGGTGAAATTGAAGGAGTAATAAAATGGTTCCAACTCCAATAAACATCATAATAAACTGCCTGACTGCATACTGGAATCTTACTTCACGATGCAGTTCTGGATACAAATCTGTTAGGGCGATATACAAAAAACTTGCCGCTGAAATCGCCATCACGTAAGGAATCGCAACATGAGCTGTAGCTAAAGCATAGTAAGCTAAAATGGCTGCAGGCAGAGTGGTTAAACCAGATAGAACATTTAGCACAAAAGCTTTCTTTTTTGCATAGCCCACGTGAAGTAATATAGCAAAATCTCCTACTTCCTGAGGAATTTCGTGTGCTATTACCGATATACTCGCAGCTATGCCAATAGGTATAGAAGTTAAAAAGGCTGCAGCAATAACGACGCCGTCTGTAGCGTTATGAAAAGCGTCTCCAACGAGAATTATAGGTCCCGCAGCTCCATGCACTGGGCACTCTACTTCATGACAATGGCGCCAGATTACCAGTTTCTCAAGAATGAAAAAAAGGATAATTCCAGCCAAGACCGCAGATAAGATCGTAGACGAGTTATCTGCAGTGGTATGCCTTAATGCGTGAGGTATAAGTCCCAATAATGCTGCGGTCAGCAGCGTTCCAGTAGCGTAAGAAATTAAACAGGAAACAAGGGCTTTCTGTATTTTTTCGTGAAGTAGAAGGAAAGCGGCAACTATAAGAATAGCTCCAATGCTCCCTAAAAGGCTAAACAAAACAATCCATAGTATGAGCACTACTTGTTTTCTCTCCTGCCTAGCAATTTTCTCATATAGTATTTGTTTCCTTTGTATTCTAGCTCTATAAGTTCGTCATCATCCAAGAGTTTTTCGATAACCCGCCAATCAGCATTTGCCTTCTTCAAAAATTCAACAACTGCCTCTTTTCGCATCGGATGCACAGCCATTATGCTAAGCAAGTCCTCTTCAACCCTTCCAGTAAAAGCGAAGGCATTTCCCTCATAACCTATCAAATATTCAATCCTGCCCGTGCCAAGTTTTTCCAAGAATATTCGAAAAGCCGTGTTAACGGTTTCTTCTTTGGCTGGTTTAACCCACTTTTCAGTTGGCGGTCTTGTCGGAATTGCAATGTAGGCTTTGTCCAGCTTTTTCAGCTGCCCCAGAAACTCAACTATCCTTTCGAATTCGCCTCCATACTCTATGCCATCCACAAGCATGGTTTCGCTAACAATTGTTCCATCAAACTCTTCTGCGAACTCAACGATGCCTTCCAAAATTGTGTTGAGCTCTAAGCTTTTATGGGGTCTGTTATTGCTTCTCCATAAATTCTCGCTGACACCATCCACCTTTAACGAGACAAAGTCTGCTTCCAGCAAGTCTTCTTTTACGTCTCTCCGCCAGAGAAGCGAAGCATTAGTTAAAACGGCTATTGGAATTCCAACATGCTTTAAAAGGGATATTTCCTTGCCTAGGTTAGTGTCTAAAGTTGGTTCTCCATCTGGGACGAAAGTTAAGTAGTCGATTCTTTCATTTCGGGAAGCCGCTTCATCCACTTTCCTTTTAACTTGTCTGAAAATGTCTTCCGGCTTGTAGAAGACTTGCCTTTCCGTCTTCATGTTTATGGTTCTTCCTAACTGGCAGTAAACACATGAATATGAACAAGTTTTTGCCGGAATGTTGTTTATTCCTAAGCTTTTTCCTAACCGCCTTGACGGAACAGGACCGAAAGCCAGCCTTACGCCTTCCAGATCAGCCACTTCCATGCTTCAAAACGGATAGATTTTTCCAATGTTCTCACTGGTTCCATAGTGACAAGTACGCGTGGCATTTTTGGCAAAGCGTAGTTTGGAAGCAAAGTTTTAAATTTGTTATAGCACATGCGTTCATCTTTTTTTCCAACAACCATTTTTGCTGCCATCACTACTGAGAAAAGTTTATCCTATAAAAACCATTCATTTACAACTTCATAAAAAACGCCAGCCTAAAGATAGCGTGTTATCTTTGGTTCTAGCATTCCTCTCGGCATAGCACCGATGATCTGGTCCACTAGCCTACCATTCTTAAATATTAAAAGCGTCGGTATACTCATGATACTGTATTGCATGGCAACCCTTCGGTTCTCATCCACGTTCAGTTTCCCAAAGAATATCTTCCCAGCGTAGTCCTGCGCAATCTCCTCTATGATAGGGGAGACATAAAGGCATGGACCACACCACGGTGCCCAACAGTCAACCACCACCAGAGAATGATTCTGAACAGCCCCTGTGAAGCTGGCATCGGTTAAGTCGACGGGTTTATTCGCAGCTGATTTCTTCTGGGTTTCAGTGGCTTTTTCCATCAGTTGCCTCAGCTTCTTCTGTTTTATCCTTTCTAGTTCTTCGTCCTTCAAGGCTCTACGTTCCTTTTTTAGTCTCTCTTCTTTTAGTCTTTCGCTTTCTTCTATTAGTTTCTTTAACTTGCTTTTGTACTCTTTACTTTCCCACCATTTAACCATGATGCATCACTTCCTTCCTGTATCCCCTGAGTATCTGTGAGCACTCACATCGGTTCATCGCATATAGGGGCTCGGTCCAGGAATTCCTGTTGAACTACCTGTCGGTGCATTCACAGAGTTTTTTGAGGATGCGATAACGTCGTCGATTCTCAGAATCATTGTAGCTGCTTCTGTTGCAGACATGATTGCTTGTCTCACGACTCTAAGGGGCTCGTACACTTGGGCCTCTTTCATGTCACCCACTTTTCGGGATGGAATGTTTACTCCACTCCAAAGTTGACCTTGCTCATGGTTTTTTCGGAGCTCGACGATGACGTCGATTGGTTCTAAGCCAGCGTTTTCAGCCAAGGTTATCGGTATTTTCTCCAAGGCGTCAGCGAAGGCATTGACAGCCAGCTGCTCTTTTCCACCTATGCCATCAGCATATTTTCTAAGCCTCCTTGCAAGCTCCACCTCCGGTGCTCCGCCACCCGCCACAATTTTGGGGTCTTGAACAACATTTCTAACCACACACAATGCATCATGAAGTGCTCTTTCCACTTCGGCCAGAAAATGTTCGCCTCCGCCCCTAATGAAAATGCACACCGATTTCGGATTTTTGCATCCCTCGACAAAAGTCATTTTCTCGTCTCCTACCTTTCTCTCCTCCACAGTTGAAGCGTAGCCCAAGTCTGCTGCTTTTATGTCATCAATTCCTGTAACAATTTTGGCGCCGGTCGCCCTTGACAGTTTCTTCATGTCTTCCTCCTGCACATTATGAACCGTGTACACCCCGTGTCTGTCCAGAAAATGTTGCGCCAAGTCGTCTATGCCCTTCTGACAGAAAACAACGTTTGCTCCGGCGTCTAGAATTTTTTGCACCATACCCTTTAGCATGTTATGCTCTTTGTCCTTAAACAATTTCATTTTTGTTGGGTCATGTATCTGTATTTTCGCGTCGAACTCTGTCTTTTTTATCTCCAGCGCACGACTTATCAAGGCTATTTTTGCGTCTTTGACGCTTTTGGATACCGAACCGATTTCGCAGACGTTGCCTTCACAAGTTGGGCACGACCCCGCAGATGAGGCTTCTTTGCCTATTATCAAACCGTTCAAAAGAGTCGTCTCCTCTAAGGATTTACCCTCTTTTTTCTGGATTTGTATATGGTCGATATCTACGTTAACTTTTCCACCTTCTTCTTCAGCGATTTGTTTTATTGCTTGCACGGCAATTTTTGCAAAACGTTTACGGTCACCAGAAATAATTTTGCTGTACAAAGAGGTTTCGGCGACAGCTTCCATCGTTTCTTCGTCTGAATGTTCTATTGGAATGGCGATATTATCGAGAACCTTGAGAATTTTTTCAGCTGCTTGGCTATAGCCCTTGATAATAGTAGTGGGGTGAACCTTCTGATCCAGTAGATCTTCAGCCTTTTTCAGCAGTTCCGCAGCGATGACCACGGCGGTAGTGGTCCCGTCTCCTACCGTGTCGTCTTGCGCCTTTGCAACCTCCACCATGATCTTTGCCGCCGGGTGCTGAATGTCCATCTCATTGAGGATGGTGCGTCCGTCGCTTGTAATAGTCACGTCGCCAAGGCTGTCCACCAGCATTTTATCCATGCCCTTCGGTCCTAGAGAACTTTTCACTGCCTCAGCCACGATTTCAGCCGCCATGATGTTAGCGTGTAGGGCATCTCTTCCCCTCGATCTGCTTGATCCCTCTTTTAAAATAACAACAGGTGTTCCAGCAAGTTGCGGTACAGACATATCATAAATCTCCTTTTTCGGAACGATTAGGATTCAGTGTGACATATAAATTTTGTGCATAATCACATTAAAGAACGTATAAACAATTATCTGTCAAGTCAACATCAACTAGCTCACGCTAAACTATCCTGAAGCTTGAAGAAAACTTATTCCCAAGCTTTTTCCCAAACGTCTCGACGAAACAAGACGAAAGCTAATTTCCCCCCATAGCTTCCACATTAGCCACTTTTGTATTGCAAAGCCGAAAGAACCTTTTTCCACATGTTCCCTATTTCTTTGGCAACATCACTTTCAGGAGCATACTCCGCTATAGGCTTTCCATTAACCATGGCTTCCGTAACCACAGGGTTAAAAGGAATTTTTCCAACAACCTCTATGTCGTTTTCCCTACAAAAACTCACAATTTTTTCAGCGTTATCCTTGTTTATATCGTACATGTTTACGCAAACAAACGGTGTCACGTTGAAATGCTTCAGCAACTGCAACGCCCTCTCAAAATCATGAATCCCAGACATGGTTGGTTCCGTAATCACCAAACCAGCATCTATTCCTGTGACTGAAGCTATAACGGGACAGCCTATTCCCGGCGGACCATCAATTATGATTAGGTCTCTATGCTCCTTTTCAGCTAGTATTTTGGCGTTCTGCCTCACCAAAGTGGCAAGTTTCCCTGAATTTGCTTCGCCGGGACTAAGCATGGCATGGGCCATAAAGCCATATTTCGTCTTTGAAACGTAAGCATGTCCTGAAATCCGCTCAGTCAAAGTTATGGCGCTTACTGGACAGACGATTGTGCATACGCCGCAGCCCTCACAGGCAATTGGGTCAACCTCAAAATTTTCCGTTATAGCATCAAATCTGCACTTTTCACGGCACAAACCACATTCTATGCATTTCGACTTATCAATGACAGCTAACTTCGAACCCTTAAATTCCTGTGTTTTAACAACGCTGGGATGCAAAAGCAGGTGTAGGTCTGGTGCATCCACATCACAGTCAGCTACCACTGCATTTTTGGCTAAAACTGCAAGTGAAGCAGTTATTGTTGTTTTACCCGTGCCGCCTTTACCACTCAAAACCGTTAACTGCTTCATTTACCAGCAAGCTTCCTTACTTCATCAAAAAGTGCCTGAAATCTTGGTTTCCATTCCGGCATTTCCAAACTAAAGGGAACTCCTCTTGAGTAGAGCTCTGCTATTTTTCTTTGGTGAGGAATCTCAAGCAGTATGGGAATTCTCTTTTCTTCGCAATACTCATAGACTTTTTTGTCGCCTATACCTGCACGGTTAACAACAACACCGAATGGAATCGCCATATCCTCCAAAACTTGAACTGTTATTCTCAAGTCATGTAGACCAAAAGGAGTAGGCTCAGTTACAAGAACGCAGAAATCGCTTCCCTTAACAGTCTCTATGACTGGACAAGAGGTTCCCGGTGGAGAATCAAGAATCACAGTTTTACCTCTTTTAATCCGTCTTTTAACTTCTCTTATCACTGGGACAGCCATAGGCTCGCCCACATCAAGCTCGCCATAAACAATCTTCGAATCGCTAACCAAGCCAAACTTTAAAGTTCCAATTCTGTGCTGTTCTTCGCTAATTGCTTTTTTGGGACAAACAATAGCACAGCCACCACAACTATGGCAAAGCTCCGGAAAAATTAAAACTTTTCCAGGGCTAACAAAAATAGCGTTGTATTGGCAAAAATCAGCACATTTTCCACAGTAGTCACACAATTCCTCGTTGACTATCGGAACTAGAACGTAGACTGGTTCTGTTTGGGCTATTTCTGGATGTAAAAGCAGGTGAGCGTTAGGTTCTTCTACGTCACAGTCTAAGAACTGAACATTTCCTATCGAAAGTGCCATGTTTACAGCTACCGATGTCTTTCCTGTGCCACCTTTTCCACTGGCTATCGCTACTATTATTCCGCCCGCGTTCCTAGGCATTTCATACGCTGAGAAAACGCTTTGAGAGTTTTTATTAGGTCTTTTTTTATCTGTGCTTGGCGTGGTGGCAGCCTTCTGTCAACTCGACCAGCTCGTTTTTGTTATATGCTTCAATGACATCTTTGACAAAGTCCTTGTTTGTTTGCAGAATGGCTATGTTTGCGCTTTGGAACATGTTTAGTGCTCTGAAGCCCATTCCATACGTTATCACAGCGTTTGGCCTTAAGTTCATAAGGATTTCTGGTGGTTTTCCCATGCCGCCGAAGTGTTCACTTTTGTTGGGCACAACTTGAAGGCTTAGAACCTTTCCGTTCTCATCTAATTCTACAACCGCAAAGTATGGTGCTCTTCCAAAATGTTGTGACAGTCTTGCATTCAAACCGTTTGTGTCTTCAACTGGTATCGCAATTCTAACACTCATTTCATTCACCTTTTAAGGTTGTCTTCTCCGTCCACGCCCCATATCCATACCCATACCCCTGCCTCTTCCAAAATGTCCACCAACTGTGGGAGCACCCGTTCCTCTAAGCTCTCCCCTATTGTATTTTTCAACAACTTCCCTAATAGTCCCGTAGGCACCAGTGACTACTTTTATCCCGGCAGAAGATAATGCTTGGAAGGCGTTAGGTCCAACATTTCCAGTAATTACTGCACTTACGCCTTTGCCCACTATTGTTTGGGCTGCTTGGATTCCGGCTCCGCTCATGGCGCCTACTGCTGTGTTAGGAACTGCCTCAAATGCCATGGTTTCAGAGTCAACGATTATGAAATAGGCTGCTCTTCCAACTCTTGGGTCAACAGGAGCGTCTAAAGTGTTTCCAGCTGCTGTTACACATATTTTCATTCATTTTACCTCCATTTTCGGGTCACTTTTTTTCTGCTTTTAGGAAGGCTTCAACCTTTTTAACTATTTCCATGAAAGCTTTCGACGCGGGAGAGTCTTTGTGTTCGATTATGAAGGGTACACCTTTGTCAGAGTCTTCGCAGATCTGGGGATCTATTGGAATTCTTCCTAGGAAGGGGATCATCAGATCTTTCGCTATCTTTTCTCCTCCTCCGGTCTTGAAGATGTTGATCTTGGCGCCGCATTTTGGGCAGGTGAAGCCGCTCATGTTCTCGATGATGCCGATGACCGGGATGTTCAGTTTCCTAGAGAACGTCACAGCCTTCTTAACCACGATCTGCGAAACTTCAGAAGGAATAGTGACTATTACCACACCGTCCATCTCAGGGATGAGCTGCATAATGCTCAGGGGCTCGTCACCGGTCCCCGGAGGAAGGTCGATGAAGAGAAAACCGAGACCTCCCCAGACAATGTCCGACAAGAACTGGCTGATCGCCCTCATTTTTAATGGTCCACGCCAAATAACAGGTGCCTCTTCGCTTGGAAGCAGGAAGTCCATTGACACTACCTTGATTCCCATGGGGCCCATCGCAGGAAACACGCCCGGAGGACCCGCCTGAAGACTCCGTCCATGTAAGCCGATGATCTTCGGCACGCAGGGCCCAGTTATGTCCGCGTCGAGAATGCCAACGTCATTAGCATAGCCGTGCAAAGCAAAGGCCATCGCCAGGTTCACGGTCACTGTGCTCTTACCAACCCCACCTTTGCCGCTTATCACAGCTATCTTATGCTTGATCTTGCTCGTTCTGGCTTTGAGTTTCCGCTGCTGCTCTTCATAGGCCCGTTTCTGTTCCTCCAGATCTCTCTCCTTAATACTTTGCTTGGTCATACCTATGTCGCTCCATATGGTGCGTGTATATAGAGACTTCATATTTTAGTGCTGTATTAATTTTACGTCGTTAAATAATCTAATTTTCCATCCATTTCTTGTCAATTAAACCAAAATCATAAGCCCGTTTTATGGCGGATGTTTCATTGTACCAAATACAGAAATTTGTTTTTTTCATTTTGTTCGTACTTCAAAAACACATATTTTTCTAATCCAAATAAAAATTATTAATACACCACGCCGATCCGGCATAAAAAACATCTAATAGAAGGTTTTTATTGAAATAAACGAAAAATACCTTAGCACAGTCTGACTAAACTGGAAGGCAAGAGGATGTAGCTCATAGAATCGACCGTTGGTATCCCACTCTTGGATTGCAAGCTCGCTTTATGGCGGATGCTCCGTCACAAAATACCGAGGAGACATGCTTTGATTGTAGATCCGTATGGTAGACCGGTAGCAAGTATTCGTGTATCAGTTACCCAGAAATGTAACTTACATTGCTTTTATTGTCACCGAGAAGGAGAAGACCACGATAAGTATAACTATACTGAAATGACGCCGGAGGAAATTAAGAGAATAATCAGTGTAGTTGCATCTTGTGGTATTGGAAAGGTGAAACTGACAGGTGGAGAACCTCTCATTAGAAGCGACATCTTGGAAATTGTGAAGAGGATTAGTAGTATACAGGGAGTATCTGAAGTGTCTATGACTACAAACGGCACTTTCCTTAATGATCTTGCTAAACCCCTAAAAGAGGCTGGATTAGCAAGGGTTAACATAAGCCTTGATGCTTTAAATCCGAAAATTTATGAGATGATCACAGGTGTAGATGCATTTGAGAAAGTTATTTCAGGCATAAAGAGGGCAGTAGAAGCAAATCTAAACCCCGTGAAGGTTAACACGGTTCTACTCAAAGGCATAAATGATAACGAAGTATGGAACATAGTAGATTTTGCGAAAAGAAACAGTGTGATTTTTCAGTTAATAGAACTCGAATCAGCTAGAGAAGACAAACTCTACAGGAAATATCATTCCGACATGACTAACATAGAGAATGAGCTGAAGAAAAAAGCAGAGAGAGTGACTGTTCGCAGTATGCACCATAGAAGAAAATACTTTCTACGGAGTAAAGTTGAAGTTGAGATTGTAAGACCGATGCATAACACGGAGTTTTGTAGATATTGCAACAGAATGCGCATAACATCTGATGGAAAGTTTAAACCATGCCTCTTCAGATTTGACAACCTCGTAGACTTCCTAGGCCCTATGAGAAATGGAGCCTCAACAGAAGATTTAAGGAAACTCTTCCTTGAAGCTGTAAAAAGGAGAAAACCATACTTCACGTAATGTGTCAATGTGACTCCCCAAAATCGATTATTATTAAGCATCCACTAGCCCTCAATTTATCAATTCGTTTGTCGCCATCCTAATTTGTAGACAGGTCTTAGGTCAGGTAGCGGGCGCCTCTATGGGTATCGCATGGTTCTATGCCTTCTAGTTTACCAGATAAATAGTTATTTATTCGGTTCTTAACATTCCTTCATTGCTCTCGGGCCCATTAGCGCTTGCTAACCCGCTCTTTTAATTCCTTAGAACCTTTTTTCAATAATCAGTTTGGCTTTCTCCGAGGTTTTACGAAAAATTCCGATCTTCTTAGCTACAATTTCGGTAGCTCTACCCTCAGACAAATTTTTCTCAAGGGTCCTTCCAGCTAGCGCGCGCTGTTTATTTCCACATAAAAGGAAAGCCCCCAAGAAGAAGCTAGTCCTCTCTTCCAAACGTCGTTGTCAACTAAAGTCGTTACCTTTACTGAATGCCATCCTTTCACGTTTTTTCCCAGCGGGCTAAGAAATGCTGTTAAAACATAATAGATATCTTAAATATTTGGTTCCGGTTTTCCATCAATCAAAGTTTTGTGTTATGTCTTTATTGCGGAAATGAGGATTACATCCTTGTACAGAAAACTTATCTTCGGTTCCTTTAACCCTGCATTCTTAAGCATAGACTCAATCTCCGTGGGTGTATAGTATTTCTCGCCCCATAACCTCTCTGCATCACCACCCTTTACGAAATCTGCGATTACCACTGTCCCACCAGTTTTTAACACTCTTCGTATCTCCCTCAAAACAACTAGAGGGTTCTCAAACTCGTGCAGAGCGTAGACGCTAACAACCCCGCCAAAAAATTTATCCCCAAATGCATCTAAATGGCTCGCATCGGCTTTTACATACTCCACCATACGAGAAACATTTTTAAGTTCAGCTTCCCTCCTCGCCTTCTCAAAACCAACGTCAGAAACGTCAACCCCAAAAATTTTTTTTCCCAATTTCATGGCCAAGAAATTCACTAACCGTCCATCTCCACAACCAGCGTCTAGGATAGGCGTTACGTGTTGAAGCGTTTGAGCTATTTTTCCATAAATGTTTGGCTCCAGTTCATTATAGTGGGTTTCCATTCTAGCCAGTTTCCAAATTTATCTTCTCAGATTTTCCTCGACATATCATCGTCTTTTCTGAGTTTTTATAGCTACAAATCCAGCGTCCTTGTAATGGCCTTTTTTGGAAGGCTCGAAATGGAGTGGTTCTTCGGTTGGAGGTTGTAATATTGTAGATCTTACCTCTGAGATTTGGAGACCTACACTTTTCAACATGGATTTCAACTCGTTTATAGTATAAAACTTGGCGATTTTATAGAAAACGTTGTCCTCTTCGCCCTTCTTCTTGTAGAAGCTTGCCCAAGGGCTTTCTTTTAATATTAGACCGAGGATAACAGAGCCGTCGTCCTTTAAAACCCTTGAAGCTTCTTTTAAAACTTTTAAGGGTTCATCAACGAAGCATAAGGTTACGATGATGAAAACCGCGCCGAAAGATGCATCCACGAATGGAAGGCTCTCTCCTTCCCCTCTAATAATCGCTATTCCTCTTTCCTTCGCAAATTTCAGCACCCCGATAGATTTGTCGATGCCATAGTCCACCTTCAGGGCAACCGCAAATCTCCCCGTACCTACACCTATTTCTAAAAAAGGTCTTTCTGAGTTCTTGCACAAAGATTCTATGCACTCCTTTTCTAGCTTAAAGGCTGTTTTTCCAAAGGGCTTATCATACCATTTGTCGTATCTCTCCGCAAAAGTGTCAAACATGTATTCCCTCCCAAGATTTTTCTTGCTATCCTTTGCCTCTCTAGACGCTAATGCTTTCTGGGTTGCGGGTAATTTCATTTCGCCCATTTCCATAGAGGTCTGTTAACCGTCACAGCTGGATTCCACCATCTAATTTATATCCGATCGTAAAGTATATTTTTATGTATACGCACAATTTTAACAAATAGAAACATGGAAAGAGATAAAAGAAGCTTAGGAAGATGGCAGAATGTAGGCTTTGCGGGAAAAATGGTGAAGACCTAACTTTGCTTTCAGCTGATCACAAGGACCTGGGGCGAATCATGGTCTGTGAAGGGTGTTGGAAGAAACTTTGGAATAAAGATCGTATGCGCGCGCGATATGATACATCCTCAATGCTTATACTTTCTCGTGACAATAACTCTGTTTTACACACACATTTTAGTTGGATCGGTACTTGAAGGTTGGAGTTGCTGAGCAATCCCGCAGAAGGAAGTGACGAAGTAGATACCACTGGTCTATATCCCCGTTTCCAGAGACCTTATTTGGAAACATAAAGTCACAATTAGAGGCTGAGGCGTAACGAGTTCACGAGCCCACGACTCTCCAAAAAAAGGTTAAATATGTGCAATTGCACAAAAATTATTGGTGATAGAATGCTTGGATTTCCTACCCATCAAGACTGCGCTAACTTTAGGAATGGACTCTGCACATTAAACGGTGTTGCCGTGAACCCTAATGGAGCCGCTTGCCCAAGGTTCACACCGAGAAGTATAACGGCAACACCCCAAGCAGTAAGAGCGTATCCGGGAGCTAGGCGACCATACCAGCCATATCCACCGCAGACTGGATACTGCTACCCTACGCCGCAATACCGCCACGAGTACATCTATCCTCTTCCATACATTCGTCCAGCACAGACCGGTTATCGCTATCACACACGCTATAACTCCGTTGCCGTCCCTTCAGTTCTTACCGCACCTAGGCAGGGCGGTGCAGGTTTGCTCTATATGTCGAGAGGTCGCAGAGGTGGCGGCGGAGGGAGTGGAGGTGGCGGGGGTAGGGGTAGAGGAAGGATGGGTGGATTCGCGGCGGGACCTAGAGGATCCTGCGTGTGCCCACGTTGCGGGTATAGCACACCTCATGTGATAGGTACTCCATGCTACCAACAAATCTGCCCCAAATGCGGAAGCAAGATGACAAGGGGAAGCTGAACAAAAACTATACACTAGATTTGGCAGGTGTCACTACTATGGAAAAAACAACAATAAGCATTAAAAAACAACTTACAGAAGAATCACTGAAACAAGAGGGAAACTTGAATCTAGAGACGGAAAAAGACACATCTTCAGCATTGAAGATGTCATCAACGAACTGATAAACTATTACGAGAGGAAAAAAGAGTGAAAGTTATTTTAAGGTGATAGCGATGTGTCTGGCGATTCCAGCCAAAGTCATGAGCGTTGAAGGTGACGAAGCCCGAGTGGACTTCGGCGAGGGCGTTTTAAGAGAAGTGAACGTAACCCTTGTGGACGCCAAAGTTAGTGACTATGTTTTGGTTCACGCCGGCTACGCCATCCAAGTATTAAGCGAAGAAGACGCCTTGGAAACCTTACGTTTGTGGAACGAGGTTCTTGAAGCGGAAGCAGAAATCCGCAAAAAATGATAATCCTTAAGTGCTGATGTGGAATGATTCAAAACTTAAGATTTAGAGACGCAGCCTTAGCAAAACGTGTCACAGAAAGAATAATGAACGACCTAATCCACATAGCTGAAGACAAGACTGGAAAATCAAAAAGGCCCAGGCGACCGTTGACCAGTTTGAAGAGGAGATCCGCAATTTGAAAGCGCGGATTGACACGCTGGAAAGGAGGGTGCGGTAATGAAGCAAAAATTGAAAGTTCCAAAATCTGCGTCAATGTATTGCCCAGAGAAGGGAAGGTACGTTCTCGTAGAGAACTGCATTAAATGTACAAAAAGTGTTATTGGTTTTCTATTATTGAAGTTGAAGAAAATGGTTTCTAAGCGGCACAGGAGGACTAAACGATGCTTAAAATTCACGAGAGAAAATTTGTTTCAGCAGATCCAGAGAAAGCGTGAGCGTTATGGATGAAATAGCCAAATCAAATCTCGAGACGATGATTGAAATATATAAAGAGAGGAAAACCAACATGGATTTCGTTAATTTTCAGGAAACGTTAAAAACTATGAAAGGAGAAGTTGAGGAGTTTAAAAAAGGAAATCCACGGTTTAATTTTATGATTGATGGAATAATTCAAGAGATAGAGAAATACCAAACTGCTAGATATGCAGGTTATATCAAAAGATTTTATGAAGGTAAAATCTCTGAAATAACGGCGGTGATTTCAAGACTGAAAGCGTTTATGAGCACGGGTGTATCGAGGGAATATCATGAGTGAATTTAGAAAACTATTAAAGAAATCAGGATACTCAAGCAAAGCAATAGAATACTACCTGAATAAAGTAAATGTTGGACGCATAGAAAACCCAAGCGTCCACTTAGCCTACACAGGAATATGCGGCGACACCGTGGAAATCTACCTAAAAATCGAATCTAACGTAATAAAAGAATCAAAATTTCAAGCAATAGGGTGTGCTGGTGCTTTTTCGTCAGGGTCAGCTTTAATGGAGATGGTGAAGGGAAAAACTTTGGAGGAAGCTGAAAAGATAACAGAGGAAGATGTAATTAATTTCCTCGGAGGCATACCCAAACAGAAGTTCCACTGTGCTTGCCTAGCCAAAAGGACGTTGCAAAGAGCTATCGACAAGTACAGGAAAACCAAGACTTACGAACATCATTCATGATGGTAATACTACGGTCAATCATTGACTCATATTCAAGCGCGCGCTCTTTTTATTCTTTATTTTTCTTTGCTTTTACGAATCCTTCAATCTTTTTAACTATTTCCATAAAGGCTTTCGATGCGGGCGAATCTGAGTGCTCAATTATGAAGGGAACGCCTCTGTCAGAGTCCTCGCAAACTTCCTGTTCTATCGGTATGCTTCCAAGAAACGGAACACCTAGCTCTTCAGCTATTTTTTGTCCGCCTCCTGACTTGAATATGTCAATCTTAGCTCCACATTTTGGACAAACGAATCCGCTCATGTTTTCAACTATACCTATAACGGGCATTCCAAGCTTTCTCGAAAATGTCACAGCCTTCTTAACTACAATCTGCGAAACCTCAGAGGGGATAGTCACTATCACCACGCCGTCCATTTCTGGCAAAAGCTGAGCAACACTCAATGGTTCGTCGCCCGTTCCCGGCGGAAGATCAATAAACAAAAAGTCTAAGTCTCCCCAAACAATGTCTGACAAAAACTGGCGTATTGCAGTCATTTTTAATGGTCCACGCCAAATAACTGGAGCGTTCTCATCTGGCAATAGAAAATCCATAGAAACCACCTTGATTCCCAAAGAGCCCGATGCTGGAAAAACGCCTGGTGGTCCCACTTGGAGTCTCTGACCCGCTAATCCCAGAATTTTTGGCACGCTTGGACCGTGTATGTCTGCGTCTAAAATGCCTACACTGTTAGAGTGTCCATGCTTGGCGAAGGCAACTGCAAGGTTCACGGTCACTGTGCTTTTGCCCACGCCGCCTTTTCCACTTATCACAGCTATCTTATGTCTAATCTTACTCATCCTAGTCTTTAGTCTCTGCTCTTGTTCCAAGATTTGTTTTCTTCTGTTGGCGATTTCATGAGTGTTGCCGGTCATGTTCACAAAGCACTCCAAACACCGTTTGATGTTTCGGA
>Ga0224501_10001532_pt1 | contig 17910 bp, 13 predicted proteins | sample SF_Oct11_sed_USG_4_FD_169105 | JGI IMG/M metagenome (GOLD analysis project Ga0224501, IMG submission 169105) | Sediment microbial communities from San Francisco Bay, California, United States - SF_Oct11_sed_USGS_8_1 | ecosystem: Environmental > Aquatic > Marine > Sediment | place: USA... | reverse complement strand
TCCCATTCCTGGAGTTAGCATCCTCCAAGCCCTCCATCATCGTCTGAGTTGGTTGATTGGTCAGTCTACATGTACATCTTGTAGGTTTGTAACATCCAATTCTTCCATCTCTAAGTTACCGACCCTACTCACGAAAACATAATCTTATGTCCTCTCCCTACCGTGCCTCTGTCTCTCCATATATTCATTTATTTTTGAGGATTGTTAGGCATGACACTATCTGGTCTTTTAGTTAGCCTGGAGGAAATATGCCCGCAGGAAACTGATGAGGGCGCTGATGCGGAGTGGTAGAGGTCGACTCGTGAGGATGGATGATGAGAGAATACAAGCACAGAGACAGCTAGCTCTTGTCCGAGAAATCTACAGTCAGTTCACTTACAGCAACCGTGTAACTCAAATGACAATTTTTCATGTTCCATTTACTTGTATTGATTCTCTCTGTTAGTTTTCCCTGTACGAGGCCATGGGGTTAGTTCTCTGGCAGGGAGACTTTATTGGAGCTCAAGACAGAATTATGGTGGGATTCCCTTCCTGTTACCGTGTGTGTATTCTAACCACTAAACCACAGCCACTCCATAGTTTCCTTTAAAATGAGGGGTCACCCGAAATGCTTTGCAATTTAATCAAATTTAGCGCGGCTCGTAATTGTTATTTTGCAGGCGAATATTTTTATGCACCCCACTGGCACCCCATGCCTCGACCGCAAGTGAGGCCATATTACATGAGAATGTTACCGTCTGCCGCCGCACTGTCCTTGAACTTTGCTATTGAGCAGTATAACCAGCCACTAGTATGCTATGATTACCTTGATGATGTCCCACCGGCTAAGTATCGAGATATGGAGCAGTTAGATCACGAAATACAAGGTGAGTTTATATCTGAGCATTTTGCTTATCTCACATTCTATTTTTGATTGTAATTTTTAATACGTTACCTCAAATAGCATTGAGTGACTACATGTCTTGGTCTAAATTAATATTAGGGCACTATAAGATTGGAAACAACTCTTTGGATTGGTCTACTGTCTTGATGGATTTTTGTATTAGATGCTATCCGGTTCACTACAGCAGAATTGTTCTCTTTGGAGTCCCAAAAATGTTTTTCCGCTGTTTAATGGTTCAGCCCGGTTATCACTTATTGGAAAGGGTTTACAGCACGAGCCTGAAATCTACAAGTGTGAGAAAAAGCGTGTTGTCACCCAGGATCGAACTGGGGACCTTCTGCGTGTTAGGCAGATGTGATAACCGCTACACCATGACAACTTCTTAAGGAAACATTAGTCCATGCGCTAGCCGTAATCTAGGATGGATGCCGGCTTAATGAGCCTAATAAACCAATTAATTGCTACTCTTGTTGGCGCCATCAGCTAGGCAGCTCTGAGTCAGGTTACTAGAAGTCTATAGTAAGAGCCCAGTCTTAGAGTCCTCACATTGCGGTGCATCAGTGACGTATGTCACTGAGCAAATATACTTTTTCAAGATCGAAAATCTCATAGGATAAAAGGATAGGGATTGTTAGCCACTTGCTCTTGTTATCACATCCTTGTCATTATGCGGTATAAAATCCTCAATATCAAGAAAATTCACATTTAAATCCATCAGCTTGGGAAGACTGGCTATATTTCTGGCCTCGTGAAAATTATTTGTAGTCAGCGCATTGTGTCTTAGCGCCACAGACACACAATCTGATTTGGAAATCTTTATTACAGACGGCATTCTTGATCTTCGAGGAAACAGAGAAAGGAACGGCTACTCATCTCACGCATACAGCTGAGGGACGATTTCTTGCCGATTTTTATCACTTCCTGTTACGAGAATCACTTGCAGTCACGCGTACACTTCTCGCAATGTGAAGATAACTGCTGATGACCAAGATTAAGGCTCAATTATTTGAGCATTTTATTTAGCAAAATGTTGGAACGAAACAACGCAATAACGCTAACGCAAATTCAGCTGTATTGATGATAAAACATTATAAAAACGGCCAAAATGGTGAATTTATCACCATGGACTGAATACTGTCTGCATAGAACAAGATTAACACAATGAAGCTGCCCGTAGAGGTAACGGTAGATTGTGAAGTGAAAGGGGGATAATTTTAGGCTATTGTCTGTGCATCAGCTCGTGCCTTAGGGTGAGTTATTTGGTTTGAAGGTCACTTCAAATGTTCGGATCATCATGGGGCTGAGCTTAACCACCAGTTCATCATTCAAAGGCACAGCTTCTAGAACAAATAAAATGGAGTTGTTACAGGGAGTTTCTAGTCTCTCACCCTGCACACAGACCACTGGTTGAAGAGAAGAAAGCTCAATTCGAGAGAAATCTTGACTCAAGTCAAATTTTGCCTTCGGTCGAAATTATCCATAATGAAGTTCTTTTCTCACTTGCAACATATAATGCTGCCTAAACAGAAATTCAACTCATGAGATTTCGAGTACAATTAAAAGAGCATTCTGATTGCGTCTTTTAGATGATGCACCCTGTGAACTGCGCTGAGCTGGGACTTAGTACCCACCGTGATTGGTTACTTACTTGGACCGAAATCCTTGTTATTCCAGCCGAGTCTCTTCGCATCAGACAGTTTCTGATTTGCCTCCAGTGTTAACTCAACAGCAGCAGTAATAGTGACATCAGCGAATATATTCTATAAAAATATACAACCATCTCAGTCTAAATCACTAAATCACATGGAAGGAGAGCTGACCCAGATATAATCATGTTCATCGGCTGCTGATGTTCCCCAGTTTTATACGGGCTCCAATTAATTTATGTGAGAGCGGGATAGCCCATTGGTTAATTGACTCATGATCGTTAGATCCTGCGTTCAAGCCTTGGTCATGCCCAAGGGAATAGGCTCCTCACTTTATTCCCAGTTCCATCTCCCTGGATGTTCTCGTGGACCAATAGAAATTAGCGGCCGATTTCCCTGGACATGTACCTTGAGTGAGACATTTGAATCCCTGGACAGTTTGGTGTCTTCTTGTTTCTGATAGAAATGCTCCAGGCGTATCAGCATTGTGTTGAGACTTCTGCCTTCCAACGTCAGCAGGTGGACATTATCAGGTAGAGTCGCTTTCATCAGAGAACCCTGCAGACGGACTAAAGGGTGAATATGGGTGCTGGGGGGAGGGTTGCGGTAACTTAATAACCAACCGGCCGACAGGACCTGTAAATCAATAAATTATTCTCAAATCTCTGGTTTGTGAAACTCACAAAAAAGCCAAAGAATTAGACAACTTTGTAAAATTCTCAAATTCACAGCCCGTAGAAGTGAATTTGCTTTTTAGATAAAATTATGGACCTCGACAAAGGAAACAGTTTCAAGCTGCTTTGGAATTTTTCTTCGATTGAGGGGTTCCTATACATTCAGCATCGGTAAAACTGGTAAATGCAGTATACAATACACAGCAGGTAATTAGGCGATGGGCAGTAGGTGATTAATTCAGACCTTAGGCATGATAGAACGACTCCATACTGACTACCATTACGAGGGCTCTAGCGTTACGTGACCCAAGTAGTCATCTGCTTTGTAGTTAGTCTTCAAAATCTTACGAGAAAGGCTCTCATTTCTATTCAGCTGTTACAATTTCTTAGAATGACGGGCGGGGGGGGCAGTACCTGTATCTTGAGTTGGGTTTTCCAGCTGTTGATTGATTGGCTGTCTACATTGGCTGCTGTGACTATTGGAGCCATAAAGAGTCTCATGGCTAAATCTCTATGACACTCTGCGGAGTTCTGGGTGCTGTCCAGAATCAGGTAATGCTTTCCTGCCAACACAGAGAATGTATTATACATCTGCTATACCGAGGTTACGCAAGGCAATAGAGAACGGCGATCGGGAATTGCTCACAGAGGAATCTGAGATACAGAAGAGATGGCGGGCATACATAGAACAGCTATATGCGAAAGATGAGGCCAGACAGCATAGAGAGCGAATCAACAGTAGCACAGGATGACAAGGGTCAGATAGATAAAGCGATAGATGCCTTGAGATGTAATAAGGCGGCTGGTATTAATAACATCCCTTATAAACTGAGAACTTATCAAAGGCTTGGATGGAGACGGAAGAACAGCGTTCAGTGACCTCTGCAGGGGGATTCATGATGAAGGAAAGTGGCCAGAAGACTATGGTACGAGCGAATTGATACCTTTAGAAAAGAAGAGAAATGCGGTGAAGGGTGAGGAGCACAGAACCATCAGCCTTATCCCACATGCGTCAATAGTCTTATTCAGGATTCTAGCAGACCGGATTGAGGAGAAGGCAAAAACTGGATTGGCGACGACCTGAGAGGTGGAAGCATTTGAGATGCGGTGCTGGAGAAAAATGATGAAAATATCATGGCAAGAGATGGGGATGTCCTGATAAGAGCGGGTGAGACGCGGAAACTCGTGGAAACCATTACAACGAGAAAGAGAAGATGGGTTGGACACGTGATGAGGCATGAGAGCTTGCTGAGGGATTCATGGGAAGGCGGGATGGAAGGGAGAAGACCAAGAGGACGTAAAAGGGTACAAATGCTGGATGATGTTGAAGAAGGAAGGCACTACAGTGAAGTGAAGGCCGAAGCGCAAGTTTGAGAAGAATGGAGACATCACTGAATTTTGTCCTTCAGAGACCTGCCCCTGGCAGAATACCGCAACACACATACCGAGATAACTCAATAGGGATCCTGTCTGATACAACAGCTAAACAAAAGACAACTCATCAGTGGGGAAACCAGTACAGCTACTATCCAGCTTACAGAAAGACTCCACAGAAAGTAATGGCATATTCTATATGCCCGGCTGACAAGCCGTGTGTGTAGGAGTAAACAGATTGCTGGCAGGCGGCCCAATTACAGTGCATGTGACAGAGTGGCCACCGCATGTGACTAGCGACAGATGGTGGGGTGATGCGTACCTCTGACGATGAGTCCCTTGCCATCAGCTCCGGTCTCATTAAGAGGTTCCCCGACTCCCAAAGCATCATCACAGGCAGTTATACGATGCAGCTGAAACACAAAACACGAACAGGGTGAGGGTATGGCATGAGACATCACTGGTGAAAGATATATGACAATGACATGCTTGGGCCTTTCAACTGGAAGTTTCTTACCATAAATTGCTGTTTAGATGGTACTTTATATCAAATGTAAGCAACATGGCCAGCATTCTACCGTTCATGTTATTAAAAGGATCCACTGAGACGAGACGCTTTGGTTTAGAGGTTAGGAGGAATGAGACATTTCCCTGGTATAGTTGTTAAATTCGTCGGAATCCTTAGAGACAAACAAGTGATTGATATCATTTCCTTGCACTGTTTTTTTCTACTGATCAGTAATCGGTGACTAACCATGAGTTCTATGCTTCCATTAGAGATGCTGGCGCCTCCTTGTGACCGATCTGTTAGAATGGTTAGCTGCGCGCTTCTATACAAATCCTACAAGTCACAATAACGACTGGTGTAATGCATAATGAGTGGACATGAGGAGATAGAAAGTCGACATAAGAAACATGTATCTGATGACTTCCTGAGCTCTTTCATTACTGAAACATAGCACAGCCTCAGTAGTTTTATTTTTGCGGCACACATGCTTCATTTCTCTTATTCAGTAGTGAGGAAGCTTTGCTACACAATATAAGCACCCAAATGTTTGCACTGCTCTTCATTATAGTATAAATCCAATCTAATGTTACCCCAGCCTACCTTATTAGCATCGCTATTACCCTATTGGACCTGAATCAGCTAGTTTCCTTAAATATAAAAGCAAACCAACTTTCCACCGAGGAAAGAGGCTGCGTGTAACAGAGTCATTACCCGAGACAATTCTTTGTAAACCGATTGTCATAAAAATTCGCTCGATGTAAAGACCCAACATTTATTAGTTTTTTTTCTGTGTTACAAATTAATTTAAACGGGTTGTTGCAGAGGTTTTTTTAACAAAATGGCTGCCCGTGTCTAAAAGCTTTATAACATCCTATATTTGATATAGTAATATTTATTAGTAAGGTAATTACTAAAAGAAGTACCTGGATGTAGATTCGGCTGTTCACCGGATAGTAGTTACTAGCTACGGGTTCATTCGTCTGAAGTTTCCACGTAGATCGGTAGTCCTTTGTTCTCTGCAGCATCTGTCGTCCATTTGCGTCTGTATAGTACACTCCCTGTGAGTTCAGGTCCGTATCAAAACGACTGATCACCTCTCTACCGACCCCATCACTACAATGAGCATGATTGGGTAAGGAAATCGTTCACATGTACAACAAATACTACCAAGTAAACATGTCCGGTAATATGATGGAAACCACTTTGGGCCACAATTCAAGTTATCAGGATCAACTAGTGAGCGAGTTCATATGAAGTAGTAATTCAGTACCCATGGTGACCGAATGACTCTCAATGAACCAGTCAGTCCGGTGGTTGAGTGAGTTCTCTGATACGTGATCGGTGAATCTGGACTCGGGGTTTCAATCTGCAAAACCAACCAGATTCCACTTTCTCAGACCGGCAGTCGGTCAGTCAGTCGGCCGGCTAGCCACCCAGTCAGCTGCTCAATTGACGAGACAGTCAGTCAGTCAGTCAGTCAGTCAGTCAGTCAGTCAGTCAGTCAGTCAATAGGTGAAGTGGTCACTTGGTAAGTCAGTCAGTCAGTCAGACGGTCGGACAATCACTCACCTGGAAGGAATTGGTCCAACTGTCCACTCAATCTCCAGATGTCTTTCATCGTCACGGAGTCTGAAAACCTGAGTCCCCCAATCAGCAAACACCTGGTGGACTTCTTGGAAGAGCGGACCCTGCAAAAGTTTACTCCAGTCACTGATTCAAACCAACAAGATCATTACCGCTTCTGACCACTGACCAACGATTGTACCAAGATAGGACACGATCTTCAGTTTGTATAAGAATGTAAACTGGCCTGGTTAATTGTCCTGGTTTACACACCGCGACATCCAAAGGCGATCAGTGTGCACAAGCCGGGTCGTGTGGGGCCTCAAAGCTCAACGGCACTAGAGCCCTCACCTTGACATTGCAATTTAATAGCGGTTAATTTTGTTGTTCATACATGTATACACTGCAGGCTCTTTGCACGTAAAAGCGAACGCGCTTTATCTATATGCACCAAAATTCCGGTTCTGATCAGACGGCACAAAGACGTTGACATTATGTGTGATCTAGCTGTCGATTGAGTCACTTAACGCAATAGAGTATCTTCAAGCCCTGTAACTAGAGCCCCCACAAAGACCCAACAGACCATGCAACAGACCCAGCGGAGTTTGGCGGTATTATTCAGAAAATAGGCTCGGTGTTTTGGTTTAATCTTCGGTGGTGCTTGGTGTGGTTACCCTTGAGACCTTGACTGTGGCAGGTTCATGCTATATTGTCACAATGAAGGCACACACATAGAAGTTTATCTTCTAGGAGTAAACTCTCACTACTGAGTAATATCAAGGGCTTGATTGGTTCGCCATGAGAGACTTGACATGCCTGACGTTGAGCTCATAAAAGCAATTCTAGGGTACTTGGGTACAAGGAACTTCAACAGCTCTCACTTTCTTTAGACAACACCAATGTTCTACTAGGTAAAACTACTCAGAGACTCAGTGTATAGTAACCATTAGCTACCTTAACAAGAGTGATGGAGGCCGTACTGTTTATTTGGTAAGCATCAGTGCTGTTAGGTCTGAACAGATACGCGCCGGAGGCCGTGAACTGTGGTTCCGAGTTATTCCCTTTCTGACCAACGTAGTACAGGAGCTGCTGCCTACAAAATGCCCACAGTCAAAAAGCATATACACCAAGGTCACAGACAGTCTGTCACAGGGTGCTGCGTGTATCACAGAGTGAGCATCAAACAGTTTATATAATTCACCTGATGTTAGCCTTAACTGATGAGTCCAGGTTATAGACTTGTTTCAGCAGGCCCGTCTGTCCATCAAATACGGCGCGCATGCGCTGATTAGTCATCAATACATCAGCTTTGGGCATCGGGTCTGTCGGCACGCTCACTCGCTGTTGGTACGTCACGGGGGCCACGAAGAAAGTCGAGTATCCGAGCGGCGCTAGTGAAGCTTTAAACCAGACCTCGTGAGTGGCTTTACTGGTGCCTCGCTCTGGGATAGCAGCAGTGCGACGACTCACAGGGGTTACCTGGCAATGAATAAATGAGTCAGGTGAAACCGAGAGAATGTCAACTCATCCCAGGTTAGAAGAAACACAAGAATGTTTATATAATAATTACTCCCAATGTCACACTGCATAGACACCACAGTTGCATGCATTTTATCCACATAGATTTGCGATCTGAATTTTGCTGTATAGATATCACACCCACCTGGGTTTTGCTGTATGGATTTCACACGTAATATAAATTTTGTTGAATAGATACCACACCCAGAAGAGTGTTTTATTATAGATACCGCACCCAACTGAGAGTTGTTGTACAGATACCACACCCACCTGGACTTTGTTGTATAGATACCATACCCACCTGTGTTTTGATAAGTTGGCCACTGGAGTCTGTGACGTTTAGGTTCATCTGAGTCACAGGAAGCTTTACCCAGGCGGTAGTAGGGCGGCCGAGAGGGTTATACACCAGAACTGCAAACTGTCATAGAATATATGGTTACTGATCAGCTCAGAATAACCGGATACATTAAGTTGCCTTGAGTGAGGTCATAGGCCGAATGAATCGAAGTAGATTATAAAACTGAAACTGTTGGTGGACGAGTTGATGCCTGTTGGCATTAGACAGGAGCTACGTACAGATGAACTTCTTTCAGTGACGTTGCACACACTGATGTTGACAAGGGGACAGAACTCTTGATCAGGAAGTTTGTAGGTGGCGCCGGTGGGTGTGAGAATCTTCTGGAATGCGTGGTTCACCACCTCCATGCAGGCAGCTACTCCGTCCGCGAGTCTCTTGGCGTAGTTATAAGTGACCACCTGTTTAGCTGTACCAGATACAGCGTCGTGGTGCTGGGCGACGCCCATTGCTTTCTCTGAAATCAGTAACTAAGCTGCTACACTCATTGAGACAAGGTTGGGGTACTCGGCAGCTGCGCTCACTATGATAAGGATAGAGCAACTGAGAGGCTACACTCCTGCCTTGCTCCAACAGGATTTATGCACAGTCTCACAGTATTTGTGCATTATTGGCAGTAGATATACACTGATAGAGGTAAGTGGCTCACTGAGCACATCCAGTTTGAGGTCACTGCTGTGCTCCGGTCCGAGCTGAGAGATAGCATCCAGCTGCTTCACTGCCTGAAGGAAATTATTAGTGTCCCTCACCATTCCTTTCAGAGCTGCTCTACTCGTGAAGTAACCTACAATCGTGAGGCTGAGAGATGGGGCTCAACTGCCCAATAGATACGTATAAGGCTAGATAGGCTAGGTAATGATACCCATTCAATACCGAGTATGGAGATTCACTCACAATAACTCACTGGCAGCGGGTGGAGTTTACAGCGTAAATTGAAATGCCCAGGGCCAACTCACATTTTACTAAGGTACTCACAGACTCAGTGTGAAGCATTGTGCTAGAATACTGAGGGGATAGTTTTGAGAGGTTGGGAATGAGTCAGTCGACGGATACCATTGCTTTTACACACAATCATTAATAAGTTCACTTTCCACGGCTGCTGGGGGTTTCCAGCAACTCGCCACTATAGGTTTGGATCACCACAATATAACTAATCGAGGTCCCAACCAGTGAATAAGGACCGTATAAAACCCTCCTCAACTGACCCGTATGAATGTACCCGCTGCTTACCTGTCCAGTAGGCATGGGGACGATGGGCGTATGGGAAGAAATCATCTGATTTGGTCGTCCACTTGAGATTGGCTTTGTTTTTAGCATATGTGTAACAGGTGGGAGTGGAGTAGAGTAGGTTCACTTTAATTCCTGAGGATTGCTACAAAAACAAAATATAGCTGATTGCCGCATCTGTAGGTGGTGACAGGTCACTGCAGGTGGTGACAAGTCACTGCAGGTGGTGACAAGTCATTGCAGGTGGTGACTGGTCTCTGGCTCTGCATGTGGCTGCGGGTTTTTGTGCTCAAGTAATAGCGGATGGCTGCGGTTGTTATGTTCAAGTAACCTAACCTGACCAAAAGTGTCTATCCCACTCATGAGCAAAATGAAGAGAATCTCATAGTTAGCAAGGAGGTGTGGTTGTTCCATTTTACCTGGAAGTTACATTATTTACTAAAAAAATAATGTGGGTTTTTGTATAGGAAGGTTTGCGCCATGTGACCCCATATTGCTTTACTATCTGGATGCGACATATAAAGTAAACAAACACCCTTTGCTCACTCAGTTTAGTAAGAATACACATAGGACATTACCCTGGCATTAACATATCCAATCAGTTTATCCAGATTCTTGAACCAGGTTTGAGCATTTTGATAGTTAAAATCCATTCCTTCAGTCCACATAATATGGCCGCCGGTGTAGGCGGCATTCTAAAATAGGGAGAGTACTATCTTACCCTAGAGTTTACAGCTGCGATTAGCTTGTCTATATTTTTATACCAAGTCTGAGCGTTCTGGTAATTGAAGTCATCACCCAATAGCCAGGCTATATGGTCTCCTCTATACGCAGCATTCTGAAGTAAACAAATGGGTGATTGGCTTATTATTTACCAAGCAAGGAGTTTGATTGGTTCATGACACCCAACTATTTTACCAAAGGGTGATAAGCACGAGTGTACGGGGTGGAGCTTGCTCCCTTGCAGACTTTGTTGGAGCTCCTTGTACATTCGATTATGACATTATGACGATTATGGCATTCACCTGCTCTCTGGCATCAACCAGTGCCTGCTGGACCACCTGATCTACATTATAGTCATCCAGTCGCTTGTCATCCTACGGAATAAAAAATGGAATACAGAGGAATGAAGACAAAGACCGTCCAGATATTATAGCTTACTGACCTATGGAGTTCTCTGCTATTTACTTTAGGATATCTTAGTTTATTTGCAAACTATTCCAGAAGGCATGATGGAAAGAAAGCGACCAAGAGGAAGGAAAGGAATGACGATGGTGGATGAGATCGAGAATGGAAGTTCTAACACTGAGATAAAGAGAAGAACAGCGGGATGGGAAGCATGAAGGATTGAGTCAGGAGAAACCTACCTTTGGTAGATTATCTCTGATTGGTTGATGGTGTTAGTGTATTCAGCCATGTCTAGATTTAGACTGAGGCAGAGCCACACTGACGCGGAGCCACACTGACGCTGACACTGACGCTCGCGCGGCGTGGGAGGCTCAGCTCACCTGGATGTTATTCTGGGCGTAGATATCAAAGTTCATTCCTTTGGGCGGTCCGTAATGCTCGCCATAGAGGGCGCCGGTGAAGAGGTCAGCGCTGACATCGTCACTTCCTTTCCAAATCATCTCGAGCTCACGGGATTTATTCCGGCGGCTGTAATCCTGGTAGTCAATCCTAGCGAAGTAAACAGCGTCATATCCCATCTGAAGAAAAGAGAGAGGAGCTGGCTAGTTTTTTTCTCGTTTGCGGTCTAAACAGATGTCTGACTTGAAAACTGTGAAAGGAAAACACAAAGAACTAATCTTTTTGCGGGAACCGATTTACAAATAGAGTTCGAGCTGTCGATTGAATCAAAATTAAGTACTATATTTTTATTGGATGTATGAACTGACTGTCTGACTGACCCTATGACTGTCTGATGTTTTCACTGTTTGACAGACCTGCTACTGAGGCAGGACTGCTCACCTGTGCAAACAAGCTGGCTTGCTCTCTGGAATGACCGAATGGGTCAATTTGCCAAGCGACACGTGGTCGCCCACATTCACCAAAGTTCTTCTGCAGGAACTCGACACCGCGAGTGTGTTGATCAATGATGGCATTATAATGCGTGGCTGCCTCATCATTCATACACCAACCACCGAGAATAAAGCTCAACTGACCTGCAACAGAAAAGCGTTATCAAGTTCCTTGTCATGCGGAACATCCGAATGACAATATAATTACTAATACTGAAGTATGCCAGACTATGTGGCTCAGTAGCCACACCAGTAGCCATGCCAGGTGCCTTACCGTTATTAACCAAAGCTTTTACTTTATGCCGCGTTGGGTCAGTCTGCTGCCTCCACCATCTGTAGAAAAATGCTGTCTCCACATAACTGAATTTCCTAACCGGGTTCTCCTGCAGAGCCATCACAACGCTGTCCAGGATATACTGGACCTCTGCAAATATACAGGTGTATATTGTACTTCAGAAATTATATTGGAATATTTTAGACCTCCACAATTGTGCAGAGATATACGTACAATACCTCTGGAGCTATACAGGAGTATATCGTAGGCTACCTCAGCAATAACCTATGATATGAACTTACCATCCACATAGTACTGATCCACTGTCTTTAACCAGCCCACATCATCATGAGTGTGAGGCACGAGATGTACATTGATCATTCCTGGTTTTCCCAAATCACATGACTGCAAGAAAACCAAACTTAATGGACAGGCCACATCGAAGGCTACATAGTAACCACATGGTCATTCCAGAAAAGTGTGAGGCACTGTGGCCGAGTGTTAAGAGCGTTCGTCACTGCTGCTGACGGTCTCGGGTTCGAAACACAGGTTGTGCAAAGGTTTTTCCAAAAACTCTTTCTGTTCACCCAGCAGTAAATGGGTATCTGGCTCTCTTCAGAGCTGAGGAAGGTGAATGGCGGCGAGGAAAAGGAGTGGCGCCCCACCTCAGGGACACCGGTGCCTGGTACAAGTCGGCTCTTTAACAACCACTTTCTCCGACGGCCAGTACTGGCTATTGGACAACCTTACCTCACCGTTCCAGAAAAAAATAATTCATTGTACAGTAAAATGTAGTTCTGTAAGTCGAATCTAATTTAATAAAAGGCGGAATTCTTTTTTGTTACCGACTGGGAAGGAATTTGATCCAAATGTGTGTTCTTTAAATAGAAGCCTCACTATAACAGGTTACTTATTTGATTGCTTTTTTATTGAGGGCGCACAGTTATTCTTACCTCGTATCCACAAGCGGCTGAGCTAGACCGTGCATACAGTATCACAGCCATCACAACCTCTAGTAACCCGTAAAGCACCATCTGAAAATAGGGAAAAATGTGAATCGCAAAAGACTTGGTGAGTTACTCCATTATCGTTGGAGGATCACAGTGAAACTGGCTAGGGTAACTCACTAACTGCAGGCGAGTTTAGACCAAATTAGCGTCTTGTTATTAAAAACTATTTTCTGGGCTACCAGTTTAAGCCGAATTATTCAGGTTGCAATAACAAACAGTCAGGCTCATTCAGACACTGTCACTGGGCCATTGACTGAGAAAATGTTTCAAATGCCAGATGATTCTTTTTACTTCTAGCTTCAGTTCATGCTGAACTTCATGTGTCAAAGTCAACAGCCTGGTGCAGGAAAGCCTTGAGTTGTCATCCTTAGGCTTGTGAATGGACAGACAGAGATGATGACAAGCCAGGAAACAACGCGACAATGATTAACGATATAGCTGTGAGTCTGTGATGAACTGATGTTCTACTTCTAGTGTGAGTAACTCTAACTCGGTAATTGATTCAAATTGAATGAATAACTTCATCAACTCAGGCCAGAGTCCTGATACGGATTGACTAGATAGTGAATATGATCCATGTCCAAATGCAACTAGAGCAGGAATAAACTGATAGTATACCGTGAAAGTGTATCCCTTCCTCCTAAGCTACTCTCCAAGAGATACACCAACTATACTACGCGCGCATCTATTACTAGTACTAGTAGGAAACAATAAAACCAGAAAAAGCTTGTCTAATCACAAGATCTGTTGGAAATTAGGTACGAATAGGAATCGCTGTTATTGACCCATATGCTACCGATGTTTTGTTAACAGTTGCTCGATTGGCTAGACTATGCAGGACAGACGCTTTCAACCAATAGTACTCGATCTACTAAAGCATCAACAAGGCCATGTGGGCCAGTTTTCGATACGCCTGATAGAAGTGGAATACACGACAGAAAAACACATTAATCGCAGACTCAATCATACCGTCCTATTCACCCGTGACGGTATACAGGTGACTACTTCAATTACAGTATCCGACCTGGTCAACCAGCAGGTCTTCTCCCCCTTAGCTTTGACTGATCACAATGCTACTGCCAGTGTTGGTGACCCACTCACTACTCAGAGTCAGTCACAGTCAGTGACTGACTGAGTAGTGACTCACTGACTTGTGACTGTGAGTGTGACTCATTCCACTGACTGACTAGTGACTGCTCCACTGGGTCTCTGACTCAACCTGTCAGTCACTGAGTCAGTGTCAACTCTGTCACTAGAAGTCAGTTATTTACTAAATAACTGACTTCTACTTCTAGTGACTGAGCTGACACTGACTCAGTGACTGACAGGTTGAGTCAGAGACCCAGTGGCGAAGTCACTAGTCAGTCAGTGGAATGAGTCACACTCACAGTCACAGTCAATCGTCAGTGAGTCACTACTTACTACTCAGTCAGTGACTGACTGAGTAGTGAGTAGTGAGTGAGTCACCAACACTGGCAGTAGCATTTAGTACAGTCATTCAGTGACTGAGAACTGAATTATCAACGAATCGCTGTTTCACTTTCACAATAGACAGTGATGAGTAAACTTGAAATTGTAGCTAGAAAGTACTAGAATTAGAAATGTTTATTGAACAGTCGTACAATCATGACAATGATCGAATGAGTGGGTAATACTAATAGTTAACTATTGGGGAGCAGACAGAGCCAGCTATTACCAGCTCAGCTGAAATTAGTGCGGGGGCTCAACTCTCATGATAGAACATCAATTTAAGGCAAGTGTAGATCTGTTGGCCACTGTAGATTAATCACAGTATGATGAATCCCACTCTGGCAGGCAAGATTCACAAGCAAGTAATGTACAATCACATTCGCATAGGTCTGGATAAGCGAACTCCCAGATATGCAGGAATCAGCCCCGAAACCTCGAGGGTTTCATAAGAAGGGAGCAAAAGTGACACCAATACCTGGAACGAAACCATCAATACTGAATAACCTTCTCCTCGCATCTACAGGAGTTCCTTCATTAGATTCGCTCATAGGTAAGTCACCCAGCATTATCCATTGCTTCTCTGTTAGTAGGGCTCATGTTCTCAAATCATGGTTAGTTGCCCGACCGTGATAATATCCACAGCTCTTGGCTATGATGAATTGTAAACCGAGGCAGATATGAACCGATAATGCTGATTTTATTCTTATTTGTACTTTTTTAATATTTCCTATTGATTTTCACATACTGTATGGGATTAGATAGACTAGATAGGCTGCCACGTATCATGGGAAGGTAAAAACAACTTCTGTACAGATTTTGCAAAGGTACAGGTTTATCATGCGTACATGAATGAAGTGTAGGAATGTTACGTTTCATGGAGTAGGGCTAGCCTAGTTAGTACATCAGTGACATGAACATCAGTGACATGTACATCAGTGACATGTACATCAGTGACATGTACATCAGTGACATGTACATCAGTGACATGTACAACAGTGACATAAAATATTCCTTTTATGTCATTGATTAGATGAACTAGCTTGTTTCGGGATATTAAAGGATCTTTATCCTCCTTACATTATAACTTATACTGATTATGCCTGGGAGATGAAGACAACTTACACTAAAATCTGGATACACCTGACACGCTAGATTGCAAAGGCTCGAAGCGAGTTTCTCGAGTTCGACTGAAGAACTTTATTGTTCATTCGTTTAAATTGATAGTACAGAGTAGAACAAAGATTGTCGCTTTGATAATACCGGTTGCATTGCCGATCTTGCTGCCAACTGGGATCACCTCAGGCCGAAGCCGCCTCGCTAGTGGGTAACCATAATTGACCCTTTTTGACGGTGCCCAAGACAGCATACCATGTATGGCTCTACAGAGTCCATACAACGGCTGACATAGAGGCTTCCACAAAAGTGCAATGCAACTGGGTTAAATTCCAGTCATCCCTCTTTGGTCTCATGTACGTGGGGATCACCTGTGGCAAATTTTGGCTGACCAGCGCCTCTGCTAAAAAAGAGGATAGTTTTTGTTAGCGTTGATCGTTACTGAGCATTAATAAGTGTCCACGATTGAGGTAAGAGGCATGACACAAGGAATGACATGATCATGATGTCACTAGGAAAAAAGCTGACCATATTTACCTACCGTCTAAGTGAAGCTGGTGCTGTGGTTAGTTAGACCTAGTCGTACTAGCAGCCATTCTGTACGTAGTATTATGAAGGATTTGACCTGAGAGGTGTGTCCTAGATGGGTTAGACATCAGACGTATCTCTTTATTTTCCATTGGTTGGTGAGGGGCTGTCAGCCATAACTCTCGTGTCAGAGCTCATATCATTGGTTGGTCCTCCTCCATGATCAACCGGTCATTCTTATTCATTCGTCATCACAGCTATCACATTTGCGCTGGTTTAGTAGGCATTTTTCCACACCTGTGTGTAACTGTGGAATGAGTAAGAAGACCGATAAGCGTTGACAAGATCTTTATGCTAACAGCAACTAAAGCTATCACAATAAAGTAGCCTTCTCATCTATACAATGGAAACTTACCGCTTTTGCGCCAAACCCAAGCTATGGGTTGGGTAAAACTTGAGACCCTTTCATCATTTTCATTTTGTCGGGATACGTGTTTGGTTTAGTATGGCACGACTCTGCATCTGAGTGAACAAATTAATTATTATTTGGAACCTCTTTATCGGAACAAGACATCAATTTGCATGTGTCGTTTATTGAATGGAAACTTACCTTTTCATTAGTCATTTAGTGGTTTAGCTACCCCTCCTACATTGAGAAATGTATCAATTGGAGAGCCGGAGGCAGTGTGGCTGCTGCTTCTAGTTTAGACATTCATTGGAATGCCAGTAATGTGCGGTATGTATTTCATCATATCCTGGTCGTTCGCACGCGCTCAGTGGTGCTCTATGCCATGTGACCTCCTGCTGATGGGGGTGTGGCTTATCTAGGATAGGGTAGATTTAAGAGGGTATTGCGTATTATAAGCAAAAAGTGCTTTCTATAAAACTGCATCATATGTCGGAATTCAAAGCTCCCGATATACACTTCACATCACTTCTCTTTTCTATGATAACCTGCAGATCGCCACCTCTTTTGATAGTGCACTTCTCTAAGTTGTGAAAGTAGCGGAAGCCCTCCCTTTATCTCGCACCCAGATTTATATCATAGACAGTAAGTGACTCATGGCAAGTTACTGCGACCGTGGAAGTGCATTCTGGAACCTCGGTGCCATCCGCGCAGGAACTTCAGTCTCCACCAAGCCCCCATTTGAGCCCAGCAGGGTTTATCTCCTACCTCACTCAACCATATCTACGATTGACTAGTTATAAAAAAACAAAAATGAAAGAATTGTCTTTTTTTACGTGGATAGCATGACTAAACCAGAAGTTTTGTTACCGGCATACTCCCGGTAGAGATCCCGGTGTCCCAATAGAGAAAGTAAAAGTGGACTTCCCTTACGTAACATCACCACCTCAGTCTCACGGAGAGGTGTGATCGTTTCCTTACTCACCCTCATGATTGGGTGTTTGTAGGAGGGTGTGTGTCTGTTTCCTTACTCAGCCTCGTGATTGGATGTTTGTAGGAGGGGGTGTGCCCGTCGGCTCCTGTCTGCTCATAGATGAGGACAGGCATTCTACATACTCCAGTCTACTCTTCAAATACTTCTTGGCAGAGGGGGTCGTCACTAAACAGAAAGTTCTTGTTGCTTCTGCTAATCAGCCTCCGAGCTCTATACTGCAGGTTAGTCACAACGAGCTACCGGGATTCTGGGATACTGCAGGTTGATCATGGCGAGATTCTGGGATACTGCAGGTTGGTCATGGCGGGGCTCTGGGATACTGCAGGTTGGTCATGGCGAGGTTCTGGGA
>Ga0224501_10001531_pt1 | contig 17911 bp, 17 predicted proteins | sample SF_Oct11_sed_USG_4_FD_169105 | JGI IMG/M metagenome (GOLD analysis project Ga0224501, IMG submission 169105) | Sediment microbial communities from San Francisco Bay, California, United States - SF_Oct11_sed_USGS_8_1 | ecosystem: Environmental > Aquatic > Marine > Sediment | place: USA... | reverse complement strand
CAATATGACCTGTTTCACGTCTATACGGTGGATCAACACACCCTGTTTGTGCTGCGTAACCTGCGTCGCTTTTTACTGCCCGAATTCAAAGACGAGTTCCCGCTGTGCAGCGAAGTGGCACCCCTGATCCCCAAACCCGAATTGCTCTATCTGGCGGCCCTGTTTCATGACATCGCCAAGGGTCGCGGTGGCGATCACTCCACACTGGGCGCCCAGGAAGCCCGGGGATTTTGTCTGCAGCACGATCTGAGTCGTTATGACACAGAGCTTGTCGTATGGTTGGTACAAAATCATCTGCTGATGTCGTCCACAGCTCAACACAAAGATATCGAAGACCCGGAAATCATTAACGGCTTCGCCCAGCAAGTCGCCGACAAAAACCGCTTGCGCTACCTCTATCTCCTGACGGTTGCCGATATGTATGGCACCAACCCCAAAATCTGGAACAGCTGGAAGGAATCCCTTTTGGGCGAACTCTACAACCAGACCCTGCGCGCCTTTGCCCGCGGCTTGGAAAATCCGCTAGACAGACGGGAACGCATCAAAGAGAAACAATCCCTGGCCAGAAAGGCGTTGCTGGATAGTGGGATTCCTGCCGACGCCATTGAACAACTCTGGCAACAAACTGCCGACGATTATTTCTTGCGTTACAAGGACGAAGAAATTCAGTTTCACACCAAAACAATCTTGTCTTTTCGAGAAAAGCACCCCTCAGACCCCTTGGTGCTCTTGCGCGAAATTGGCGATTCAGGCACAAGCGACATCTTTATAAACGCAACCGTTCAGCGTTTCATGTTCTACCGCATCACCGCCACCTTAGACCGACTGAATCTCAATATCATGGAGGCACGCATTGTTTCAGGGAGCCGCGGATTTACCATGGATACCTACAGCGTGACAGAAAGTGATAATTCCCCGATTACCGATCCCGAGCGCATCAAGGAGATCGAGTCTCAGATTTTCAACACCCTGACGCAGGACAGCCTGCCCAAACTGATCACCCGCGCCACCACGGGAAGACAGGCCAAGCACTTTACCATTCCCACCGACGTCACCTTCACACAGGATGAAAGGAACCACCGAACCATCATGGAAATCACCGCGACCGACCGACCCGGTCTGTTATCACGGATTGCCTTTGCCATGAAGGAATGCGAGGTGGAATTGCAAAATGCCAAGGTATCCACCGTGGGGGCGCAAGTAGAAGACGTGTTCTTTATCACGGACAAAAACGGTAAGTCTTTGACTGAACAGGAACAATTGGCAAATTTACGGGCCGCCATCAAATCCCAACTGGATTCCGATCGGGAACCCGCCCTGCAAAGCATCTAGTCCCTCAGGCCAACAGGCCGCCTATCGTTTGCATACTGCGCTGGATGGGACTAGAATAGCGCGTTTTTTAGCTGGCCTGGGCAAGAACTCTCTTTTCCGGCCATCTCCTTGTCTCACCGATCGTCGGGAGACTATTTATCCATAAGGAGTCACAATGAGACACTATGAAGTCGTGTTTTTGGTCCACCCTGACCAAAGCGAGCAAGTTCCTAGCATGGTCGAGCGTTATCGCTCCATGATCGAAGGGGACAAAGGTAAAATCCATCGCCTTGAAGACTGGGGCCGCAGACAACTGGCCTACCCCATCCAAAAAGTCCACAAGGCTCACTATGTGTTAATGAACATCGAATGCAGTCAAGCTGTGCTGGATGAACTCGTCAGCGCGTTTCGCTTTAACGATGCGGTTCTGCGTCACCTATTCCTTTCTAAAGACGGTCCTGTTACTGAGGCCTCTTTCATGACCAAGAAAGACGATAGAGAAGACAACGACAACAAGTACCAAAGCGATTTCGCAGGCGCTTCTAACTAACACTAGGTAAACGAAGGAGTTTTCCAACATGGCACGCTATTTTAGACGTAAAAAATTCTGTCGATTTTCTGCTGATGGTGTTAAAGAAATCGATTACAAAGACCTGAACACCTTAAAGAATTATGTAAGTGAGAATGGCAAGATTGTTCCAAGCCGAATCACGGGCACGAGTGCAAAATACCAGCGCCAATTGGCGAGCGCGATCAAGCGTGCACGTTATTTAGCCCTGTTGCCCTACTCAGACGCCCATTAGTAGAACGACGCGATCACCCAGAGGGTGCGTCGGCCTAAGGGTGAAAAATGAAAGCACTGGCCAATTACATTATGAAAGGTCGTGTGCCGGCAATCATCGCCTGCACAGGATTTTCGGTATTTTCGCTACTGTTTCCGCCGCTGTCATACCTTAGCGGAGCGGTGATCAGTCTGGTAACGCTACGCGTGGGATCAGGCCAAGGTCTGGTTCTGGCGATTCTTTCCACCTTGATGGTTGGTGGTCTGACCATGGCGTTCATGGGCAGCGGATTGTATGCGATGGTGGTTTTGGTCGCGGTGTGGCTACCCGTTTGGATAGTCTCCACAGTGCTCAGACAAACCGTGTCGCTGAATTTGGCATTGCTTGTGGCTGTCGGAATGGCCCTATTGGCCATCATCGCCTTCCACTTGGCGATACCCGACACCGAGGCATTTTGGAAAGACATCATTTCCAAATTTCTTGCCGAGTCGGGGAACTCGGTGCCTGAGATCAGGCAAGAGGATGTGATAGAGAGCACCGTGCCTATTGCAACGGCAGCTCTGGGAGCCACTTTTTTGCTCAGCACTTCCCTCTGCCTGTTTCTGGGTCGTTGGTGGCAAGCGCTACTCTACAACCCAGGTGGTTTTGGCAAGGAGTTCCGGGAACTCCAAGTGAACAAGGTGTTCGCCATGACCACATTGGCCGTGGTAACTGCCGCCATGCTGATGAGTGAATTGGGTGGTTTGCTTAGCGATCTGTCCGTAGTGATGATCGCCTACTGCGCCATAGGTGGCCTGGCCCTTTTCCATGACTGGGTGGAAAAGACCAAGGCAAACACCATCTGGTTGATTGTGGTTTATGTCTTTTTGCTGTTCGCCGCACCGCAGATGTTAACCGTGTTGGCGATGATTGGGATTGGCGACTCCTGGGGAAACCTCAGGCAGCGCATAAAAAAGGGTGGTCAGCCTTAGTAGGCTCGAGCACTAAGTACGTCAAAGAATTAGATTGAGAATATGAGGTAAACGAGATGGAAGTGATTCTACTGGAAAAAATTCAGAATCTTGGCACAGTGGGTGACAAGGTCAAAGTTCGTCCCGGCTATGGCCGCAACTACCTGTTACCACAAGGTAAAGCCGTGTCTGCCACAGAAGAGACCATTGCCAAGTTTGAGGAACGCCGTGCCGAGCTTGAAAAACGCGCTACCGAAACCCTGGCCGCTGCACAAGCAAGACATGAATCAATGTCTGAAGCCAAGATCAAAATCGAAGCCAAGGCCAGTGACGAAGGGAAGCTTTACGGCTCTATCGGCACCCGTGATATCGCGATTGCCGCTACCGAAGCAGGTTATCAGCTAAACAAGAACGAAGTGCTACTACCAGGTGGCGTCATTCGCTCCATCGGTGAGTTTGAAATTGCTCTTCAACTACACCCGGACGTGTCCAGCTCCATTAAACTGGAAGTCACTCCCGCCAAATAAAGCGGTTTGTTTTACGATTGATTAGCCCGTGCTCGAACAGTCGAGCACGGGCCTTTTTTCATCACCTAAATACCCCAATCTGCTTTACAATAGATGGCCGTAAACGTCTTGGGATGATCTTGTCATGGCAGACAGTGCAGTTCAGTTCTCGAAACGCAACTTGGATCTGGAATCTCTCAAAATACCACCCAATTCAGTCGAAGCCGAGCAGTCCGTGCTGGGTGGCCTCATGCTGGACAATTCCACTTGGGACCACGTAACCGACCTGATCACCGAAAATGACTTCTATCGACACGATCACCGCCTGATATTTCGTGCCATTAGCGAACTGGCCAAATTTAATAAACCCTTCGACGTTGTGACCCTTTCCGAATGGCTGGAGCGCCATGGCGAGTTGGATGATGCAGGAGGCCTGGCAAATCTGGGCACCATGGCCAAAAACACCCCAAGCGCTGCCAACATCAAGTCTTATGCAGGGATTGTCAGAGAAAAATCCATCCTGCGCAGCCTCATTTCTGTTGGCACCCAGATCAGCGACCTGGTCTATGATGGCCGGGGAAACAGCAGTTCCGACATACTGGATCGTGCGGAAAGTCTGGTCTTTGAAATCGCCGAAAAAGGGGCGAGAGCAAACAAGGGGTTTACCGGTATTCGGGATCTACTGGATAGGGCCGTCGACCGCATCGATACCCTGTTTCAACAAGATAGTCCCATCACCGGCGTGGCCACCGGCTGGACCGATTTCGACGAAAAGACCTCTGGCCTACAGCCCTCTGATCTGGTCATTGTTGCCGGCCGTCCTTCCATGGGTAAGACCTCATTTGCCATGAACATGGCAGAACACGCGGCCCTGCACGAAGGGCTACCGGTGGCTGTCTTCTCCATGGAAATGCCGGGCGAACAACTGGCCATGCGTATGATCTCGTCCATCGGTCGTATTGATCAGCACAAGCTGCGTACTGGAAAGCTGGCCGATGACGACTGGCCCCGTCTTACCGAAGCCGTAGGTGCGCTGGCCGAGGCCCCGATCTACATCGACGACACCCCCGCGCTTAGTCCCAATGAGTTACGCGCCAAGGCGCGACGACTAGTGCGTCAGGCGGGCCAACTGGGCCTGATCGTGATCGACTACCTACAGCTGATGCGCGGCAGCAACAGCGGCGAAAATCGCGCCACAGAAATTTCTGAAATATCTCGCTCCCTAAAGGCCCTGGCCAAGGAGCTGAACGTGCCGGTCATCGCCCTCTCCCAGCTCAATCGCAGTCTGGAGCAACGACCCAATAAACGGCCGGTCATGTCTGACTTGCGGGAATCGGGCGCCATTGAGCAAGATGCCGACGTGATCGTGTTTATCTATCGGGACGAGGTCTACAACGAAGACAGTCCGGATAAGGGCGTGGCCGAAATCATTATCGGCAAGCAACGGAATGGTCCTATCGGTACAGTGCGGCAGACCTTCCTTGCCCAATACACCCGCTTTGAAAACTATATTCACGATATCCCCTATGAGGGATACGAATAATGACGCGAGCCGCCATCGCTCGTTTTGACCAGTCTGCCCTTACTCACAATCTTGGGATCATCCGAAAGACCGCCCCCAATAGCAAGGTGATGGCCGTGATCAAGGCCAATGCCTACGGACACGGTATTGTGGAAACGGCGCAGGCCCTGAACGGCGTGGACGCCTACGCCGTCGCCCATCTGGAAGAGGCGGTGGCACTGCGTAATGCAGGTGTGCAGAAAGACATACTCCTGCTGCAGGGCCTCTTGAATGAAGACGAGCTCAGTGCGGCTGTTAAGCACCGTCTTACAACTTGCGTACACGACACGGCCCAATTGGACTTGCTGGAGTCCAATACAAATTCTGCATTGGACTGCTGGTTGAAGATAGATACGGGCATGCATAGACTGGGAATTCGCCTGCAAGAGCTTCCCACCTTTCTTTCGCGCCTCGCAGCGTTGAAACATATTGGAGTTAGCACCATCATGTCTCACTTCGCCAACGCCAATGTGGTGGAAGACGAGATCAATGATCTGCAAATAAAGCGCTTTAAACAGCTGGCCCTGCCAACTGGAGTGCAGCGTTCTTTGGCCAATAGCGCGGCCATTTTTTCACGAGCAGAGTCCCACTTTGACTGGGTACGCCCAGGGATTTCACTCTATGGTATCTCTCCTTTTTCAGACCGATCTGCGCAAGACCTGGGCCTCAAACCCTTTATGTCTTTTGAAAGCCAGGTCATTACCATCAAGCAAGTCAAACAGGGGGAATCGGTGGGTTATGGTGCATTATGGTGTGCAGAACAAGACACCTATATCGCTGTGATCCGTGCCGGTTACGGCGATGGTTATCCTCGACATGCCCAGAACGGCACACCGGTGTGGATCAACAACAAGATTTTTCCCCTGGCAGGTCGGGTCAGTATGGACATGATCAGTGTGGACCTGGGCCCCACACCCAGTGTAAAAATTGGGGATACGGCTCAACTGTGGGGAGACAAAAACCCCATCGAACAAGTCGCGGCCATGTCCAACACCATTCCCTATGAGCTGACCTGCAAAATCACCCAGCGAGTGACACGGCACTATGTCTAAGAGCAAGTTGATTTATAACTGCAGAGAGTGCGGTGGCCAGTCTCCAAAATGGGCCGGACAGTGTCCGGACTGCGGTGCCTGGAATAGTCTGGAAGAGGCCGTTTCGGTCAGTGCCAAAGGTGCCCGCCCCCGCTTTAGTGGCTATGCCGGCAATGTGCAAAACGGCAGTCAGGTCCTGAATCTGAGCGATATCAAACACACCCAACAAGACCGGCTCTCCACACGGCTCAGCGAACTGGATCGTGTGTTAGGCGGTGGGCTGGTCCACGGTGCAGTCACCCTGATTGGCGGTGACCCGGGCATTGGTAAGTCCACACTATTGATACAAACCACGTCTTCCATTGGAAAGGAGCGACCGGTGCTCTATGTGACGGGGGAAGAGTCCCTGGAGCAGGTCAGCCAGCGCGCCGACAGACTGGGGCTGGATGCGCATGGCGTACGTATGCTGGCCGAGACACGGGTCGAGTCCATCATGGCCCATGCCCAGCAGGAAAGACCGCAGGTAATGGTCATCGATTCCATTCAATCCATCTACACCGACGCCGTACAGTCTGCCCCCGGTTCGGTATCGCAGCTACGTGAAAGCGCCGGACAGCTGGTGCACTTTGCCAAACAAAGCGGGACCATGATCTTTCTGGTGGGACACGTGACCAAGGAAGGGGCCATTGCGGGACCAAGGGTGCTGGAGCATATGGTGGACACCGTGTTGTATTTCGAAGGGGAAAGCGATAGCCGCTACCGCATGATACGTGCGGTGAAAAATCGCTTCGGTGCCGTCAATGAATTGGGTGTGTTCGCCATGACGGACAAAGGCCTGAAAGAGGTGTCTAATCCCTCGGCTATTTTCTTATCGCGTCACGAAAACCCGGTCGCTGGTAGTATTATCACCATCACGCGTGAGGGTAGCCGTCCACTCTTGATCGAGCTGCAGGCCCTGGTGGACGAAAGCCATTTGGCCAACCCGCGACGCGTTACCCTGGGTCTGGAGCAAAACCGTCTGGCCATGTTGTTGGCGGTGTTGCATCGACACGGGGGCATCGCCATGTTCGATCAGGATGTGTATGTGAATGTGGTGGGCGGTGTGCGTGTGGGTGAAACCGGCGTAGACCTGGCCGTGATTATGGCCGCACTTTCCAGCTTTCGAAATAAACCCATCCCCAATGATCTGGCCGTGTTTGGCGAGGTGGGCTTGGCAGGTGAAATCCGGCCCGTTTCCGGTGGTGAAGACCGGCTACGTGAAGCGGTCAAGCACGGGATCAAGCGGGTATTGCTGCCGAAAGCAAACTGCCCACGCAAGGCATGGGCAGAATGTGAGATACACGCAGTGAGTCGCCTCGACGAGGCACTCAGATTCTTGTAGTTCAAATCAATTGGTCATTGCCGCCAATTCGCGGTGCAGGACTTGATCGTCTCCAATATTGAGTTCGACCAATCTGCGTAAATGAGAAATGCTGTCCAGGTCGATATGGACACATTCCAAACCAATCTGATTGTCTTCAGTGTGGGCCACCACCATTTCCATTCTTATATTGAAGGGATTTTCAGGCGGATGAACCTCTACCAGAAAGCGCCCCCCTTTTGGGGAATGCCATTGATGAGGACGTGATATCAGCATCCCCTTCAGTGAAATATCGATCAACTTGCCAGTCCATGACCCCATCGCTCCTGTTACTGTCACCGCTGCGTCGAAACCAACACGTGAAAACCGGCGACGTTCATTTAGATGTGATGCTTGCATAGTTTTTAGATCCTAAAGTTATTCCAGGCCAGTGCAAATATGGTTTGAATTTTTATCGGCCTCCGATCCCATCTTTTAAATCGCATTCACTAAAGAACTGATAAATAAGTAACGAAACAGAACTACAAGGACCGACAAGCGAAGAGGCTGATTAATTGTTGCGCAATATTTTCATATTCATACTAAGTCTTATATCAGCATCTTCTGTTATAGCCGCCGGAAACCCAATCACTACCATATTTCCCCACATTGAATTTGGTATTAACGCCAAGGCGGACAGTTTTTTCTGGATAGAAAAAGATCAAACGGGCAGGACAGAAACGCTGGAATACGGACCTCGGCTCGGTCTAGGACTCACTTTAAACAACACAAAAAGACCCTGGCCGGGTATCATTTTTGAGGGCCGAGGAAACTATTACCTTGGCGCAACACGTTATGAAGGGCTTAGTATCGACCAAAACACAAATGCCGAAGTCGATGCCAACACCTGGACAAATTATAGCTGGATCAATCTCCAGGGGATGATAGGCCAGCGTACAGGAAAACTGCTGGGTGATGCCATGTTAGACTTTATGGTCGGTGGCAACATCGACTACTGGAGTCGGGAGCTCAAAGCAGGTACCGATGGGGCGGGCCAACAATTTTCCGGTGTGACACAGACCTTCCGCATATTTACCGCGAGAGCCGGCGTTGGCTTGGCGGGCGCAGGAAAGGGACAGCACTGGCGTCTGCAGGCGGGCGTTAAATTTCCCTTCCATACCACCCTTCGGGTTTCCCAGGCTAATCTTACCTTACGCCCAGGGAAGGATATCTCCTACTATGGTCTGTTGGAGTCCAACTCGTTGTTCTATGCGCTGGGTTACAAGTTTCATTTCAGCGCCTATTATGAGGGATATCGATTTAAACGCTCCCCCAATGTGGCCTACGGCGGTGGGGTAGTGAATCAAGCCGAAAGCATCATGCATGTCTTTGGGGTCGAACTCCAATACTAATATCTGCCGAAATTTGTGGTAAACTTTGGCTCTATGGTCATTTACGATTTAGTTTGCGAGTCAAACCACGATTTTGAAGGCTGGTTTAAATCGCAAGAAGAATACCTGCAGCAACAGACCACCGGTTTATTGGTCTGTCCTATTTGTAGTTCCAACGAAGTTCGTAAAAAACCCAGCCCTATCTACGTGAATGTGCGCAGTAACCGGCAGACCAGTCAGCCTGCCACTACCGAGCAGGGAGCGAGTCCCGCTTCTTCAGCAACAGCGAAAATGGACGCCAAGCTCATGAAGCATATACGCGAGTTCATTGAGAACAATAGCGAGAATGTGGGTGTTCGCTTCGCGGAAGAGGCCAAAAAGATCCACTACGGTGAGGCCGAACAGCGAAATATTCACGGCCATGCCAGTCGGGAAGAAATTGCCGAGTTGAAAGAAAACGGTATCGATACCGTGACCCTTCCCTCGTTCCTGGTTGAAAAAGAAAAGTTAAACTAGGCTGTTCAATATCTCTTTTACCGACGAACCAAACGAGATGGTCTCATAGCGAAAGACTCGCAAGTGCGCCGACCAATAGTGCGCAGGTAAACCCGCTTTCAATTTCAACTGGTGCCAGAAATCTTCTTTTCGCGGTAAAGATTCCCAAACTGCCGGTAAAAATGTCCCTCTATGGGAATCGTCTTCCAGAATAAGCCCATCCACACCAGGGCGAATTTGTTTCAACACCTCTTCTTCGGAAGAAAATTCCATCGCCTCGGGTTCGGTAAGAACCGAAATACTGATTTCCAACCCTTCCAGCTCAGACGGACTGAGTGCCTGAAACCGAGGATCACGAAAGGCCGCACTGTGGGCATTCTTCGCCACGTCCAAAACAAGCGCCTGGTAGGCCTCCAGACTGCCAATACACCCTCTCAATTCGCCCCGTTTTTTTAGTGTGACAAAACTCGCCCCTTCCTCCAGCAAGCCGGGATCACTGAAAGATGAGATATCGGGTGACCAGATTTCTCGATGCTCCAGTGTATACTGGATAGAGCGCACAGCGATGGTCAGCAAAGCATTTTTTGTCTTTTCTGCAAGCATATCAGTTGAAGGCGTAGGCACCGTAGCCCACTACTCTACTTCTGTCACCGGCGGTATCACCTGAATTACACTGGCTGATGGTGGTCACTGAAAGGCCTTTGTGCTGAGCAATTAATAACAGCCCGCTAAGTGGGTCTCGCCCACAGGCATTCTCATAATTTAGGGAAAGATAATCCAATGACTCAATGGCATGGGTCGTTTCACTATCCAGTTTTTTTGCCTCCTCATAGGCATGAAAATGAGAAAGATCAGAGCTCACGACACACAAGGTTTCGGGGCCACCCCACAGCCGTTCCAGTACTGTGGCAATCTGCTGTGGTGGCGCAGAGCCCACGACCAAAGGCACGATACTGAAGCTGGAAAAAATGCATTGTAAAAATGGGATATGTACTTCCAGAGAGTGCTCATCCCGATGGGCATAGTCATTCAACCCCACAAAATCCAGATCGCTAATCAAGGCGTAAGACTCTTTATCGACAGGGACCTGTCCCAGAGGTGTCTCGAAAAAATCGGCAGAACTCATGGCCAATCCAGATAAGGGCACACGATGGGCTGGCCCCAGCAATACGACTCGCTTGATTTTATCTCTCACCTTCTGAAACTGGCCATAAATAGCCGCAGCACAGGCACCGGAATAGATATAACCGGCGTGGGGCGCAACAATTGCCTTAGGGGGAATATTTAAGACAGGCTTGGAGCTGGAGAGGAGTTCGTCCAAGACATGCGCCAATTCAGTTGGTCTGCCCGGATAGAACAGTTCAGCAACTGCCGCGCGACGAATACCTGCCATCATGATTCGCCCTCCAATGGGTTTCCAACTAATCTTTAAAGTATAATAAAGATCGTTCTTGCTTGCAGGGGTGTTTATGCGTTCTTCAGAATTAAAAATCGCCATACTGACCATCTCCGACAGAGCCAGTCGCGGGGAATATGAAGATAGGGGCGGCCCAGCAATCGAGAATTGGTTACAGCGTGCCCTGGCCAGCCCCTGGACGCCGCTATTTAAACTTATTCCCGACGATCGCCTGTTGATTGAGGAAACCTTGATCACCCTCTGTGATGAGGAGCATTGTCAGCTCATTTTGACGACAGGGGGAACCGGCCCCGCCAGAAGGGATGTTACCCCCGAAGCGACCGAGGCAGTGTGTCAGAAACTACTGCCTGGATTTGGTGAACTAATGCGAGCAGAATCACTTAACGTGGTACCCACCGCGATCCTTTCCCGGCAAACGGCGGGTATTCGCAATAATACTTTAATTATAAACATGCCTGGCAAACCCTCGGCCGTGGACGATTGCTTAAATGCAGTATTCCCTGCTGTTCCCTATTGTATTGATTTGCTAGAGGGACCCTACATTGAAACGAAACCGAAAGTTTGTAAGGCGTTTAGACCGAAGCATGCGCTAATGAAGCGGGATGAGGAATAAATACTCAAACACTCTCAACTAAGATGCCAGTTTTTTTTTACTTATTTCACCATCTCTCGCAAGCTCCATCCAAAAAATAGTCCCCCCTGTCGGGGCGTCTTCATAACCTATTTTCCCCAGGTGGGCCTCTATAATTCCCTTTGCGATACTAAGCCCTAGGCCCGTTCCCTCACGTGCACGCGTGTCCGACGAATCCGCCTGACTAAATTTTCCAAATATGCGAGCTCTAAACTCTTCCGGAATCCCTGGCCCCCTATCCCGAACATTTATTCTCACCCGAGCATCCATATTTTCAGCATAAATTGAAACTTTCTCCCCTCTGGGAGAATACTTTATTGCGTTGGATATCAGGTTATTCAGCACCTGTTCAAGGCGCGCCCTGTCGCCCTTAATCATAATATTGTTCAAAGTGGAATAGTCCGCTTCCAGTTGGACCGAGTATTTTTCAACATAGCCGGCAGACGCCTTAATCATGTCTTCTACTAGATCACGTACATATATGTCTGTACTATGGAGCTCCAACTTTCCTGACATCAGTTTGTTGTAATCCAGTAGATCATTAATCAAGTTAGAAAGCCTATCGCTGTTACGGATTGCTGTTTGTAACAATTCTTTTTTCTTTTGGGGGTCGGATTCTAATACACCGCCCACTACCAGACCCAATGTGCCGTGAATAGAGGTTAAAGGGGTTCGTAATTCGTGGCTCACGACAGATATGAACTCGTCTTTCATTTTGTCCAGCGCCTTCAGCTCCTTGTTCGCATTCTCCAAAGAACGATTCGCCATGATCAATTCATCCCCTCGCTGTTCTAATATCTTTGCTTGTTTGGAAAGTTGCTTGGTTCTCTCTGCTACGAGTAACTCCAAATCGTTTTTAATTGCAAATAAACCCTCATTTTTCGTATCAATCGATTCCGCCAAAACCTCTAGCTCATCGCCAGTCCCAGTCGGCCCTGAAGGATGAACGCCAGATTCAACCTTTTGAGCCAACTCTAGAATAGGCTGCGCCAATGCCTTGCCCACTCGCGTTGCCACAACGATCGCAATAATAATTCCCAACGAACCGACCAAACCAATTTCCATAATCCAGTTGTACAAATCTTTGTTCGCAACCCTGCTCGGAACAGATACATCGATAGATGTCTGAAGGCCATGCAATATACTCTCGCTGGTACTTAAGTGCGTCGCTTGAATCCCAGGAACTGTTGCGTCAATATTTCCAGAGATCAAAATGTCCTGCATATAGAGATTGTATTGAAACAGGCTGTTGAAATTTAACTGTTTCACCAGCTCATCCATATCTACCTTTACTAGTATTCCTCCTTGTACACTGCTGAAGTATTTTATCGGGGAAACAAACAAAACAGATTTTTCTGTGGGGGAAAGTTTGATATTTGTCTTCGTTAGGCTAGCAATATTTTCTGTATGCTTGCTAACAATATTTGATTGACTACTATCCTCTATATTGCTTTCGACGACTTTTCCGGTAAAATCAAACACGGTTACAGAAACAATTTCCTTTTTCTGCGAGAAAACTTTGATAAGCCCTGGCAAATAAGAAGATCTTCCTTCCGCATCAATCAGACTGTTTACCACAATAGAATTGGAGGCTAAATCCTCCACCTGCTCTTTAACGAACTCCAACCTAAGATTGATCTGTTCCAGCTTAGATTCTGCACTCGAGTGTAGCTGTTTATCGATCGCATCAGCAGATCGGTGGAATTCTATTATGTAGGTCCCCAACATCAAGAGCAGGAGAAAACCGGCCAACATGGTTGCTATTGTTTTAACAAACCGATTTTTTATGCTGGATCTCAACTGCATTGGCTAACAATCTCTTTACTTTTCTACAGAATCCAACGGCACAAGGTTTCCAGAACTATATTTAGCGAGGAAAAAATCGTCTACCTTTAGTGCATCGTGATCTGTCTTGCTAAAGGCTGGATCATAGGTACGCACCAAACCATCAAAACGTCCTAAGCTTTCCATTGCCTGTCTAATCTTGCTCATATCTGAACTATTGGCCTTCTTGATGGCTTTTGCTAGCATAAGTGTCAAATCATAGGCATGGGCAGTACCCGTAGGGGCAACAATATCTGCCTCATTTTCGACATAATATTTCTTTTTGTACTTGCTCACCAATTCTCTCGCCCTACTATTTTTATTATTTATGAAACTATAGGTTTGCAGTACGCGAAGATCAACTTTTTCCAATGATTCTCCTGCGAGGCGAGGAAATTCGCCTCCTGTAATGCCCCAATGAGAAATAATCACGGGGGGAGCACTCAGTTTGGAGAATTGCTTTACAAACTCTGCCCCCTCCACCGTATTACCCACGAATACAACCACTCGTGAGCCGCTCTTTTCAATTCGCTCGACAATGGCTGCGCGCTTCATCTCACCCCAATCAAACCACTCAACCGCTGTCGCTTTGATACCTTTCCTCTCTAATTCTGTGGTCATACCCTTGTAGTTACTTCTCCCCCAACCATTGTTGGCCAGAAGCAAAGCGACATTCTTAGATTCCTTAAGTGCCTTGGGAATCAAAAATGTTGCAGCATCTTTATCCCGAACAGATACCCGGAATACATAATTGGGTTTTTTCCCATTTTCTACTATACCAGTCGCAGCTGCCCATGGATTTAAAAACAGAATTTTGTTTTGATGAACAAAATCCAATTGCGATAGCGCGACTGGGCTACTGATACCACAAAATACTGCGACTAGATTAGGTTCTCTTGAAAAATGTTCCAGGTTTTGCATTCCTCTGGCGCTCACCATCGAATTGTCTCTTGCTCGAAGGACCAACTTCTTGCCCAACACGCCACCTTGCCCATTGATTTCATCTAGAGCCAATTCTATTCCCCGCCTAATTGCCAATCCCGACAAGGCCGAGTTACCTGCCATGTCTGCATCAAGCCCCAATATCAATTCTCCAGGCGTGCCTTGCTTGTCGTCCTCAATTTCCTGGATGAATTGTTCAACAATGCGTGTACCAAACTGGTGACGAAATTTCTCTAATAGAGTCTGTGCACGACTCTTCAGGATCTGGCGTTCTTTATCACTCAGAGTCACAACGGAAATTCCCGCGTCCGCAAGCTTAGTTTTCAACACGTTGTTTTCTGATCTTGATTCCTTTCTTTGGTAGACACCCGCTTCTCTCCCCGATTCAATGAGAACTCTTTGCAAGTTTTCGGGCAGTCGTTGGTAAACACTAGAAGACACAATTAATACTTGGGAAAGATAACCATGATCACTTAAAATCAAGTTGGACTGAGCCGTGTGAAATTTCATTCCCCAAATTGTTGATAGCGGATTCTCCTGTCCATCCACAATTCCCTTCTCAAGAGCTTCCCTCGTCTTGTTAAAGTCCACAACGAGAGGTTTCGCTCCCCACATAATGTACTGATCCCGCAACAAAGAACTTCGCATAATTCTAAACTTGCGATTTTTCAAATCGTCTGCATTCTCTAAAGGAGTGCTGGTAGTTAGCTGCTTGAAGCCGCTTTCCCAGAAAGAAATCCCCTTTAAACCATGTATGTCTAACTGATTTAGCAAAGTTGTTCCAGCTGGCCCATCTAATATTTTGTGTGCCTGTTCATGACTTTCGAACAAGTAAGGGAAATCTATTATCTGTAATGAGGGAACGAGGGTTGAGAGTTTAGCGGTAGGTGGAATTGCTAAATCAAGCTCTCCCTTTCGCAGCATTTCTATCATCTCGTGATCGTTCGCCAGCGTTTCCTGAGGAAAAATCTCCACATTTATAACACCGTTGCTTTTTTGAAAAACAAGCTCAGCAAATTTCACAGCCCCTCGATGCAGATGTGAATCCACTGGAAGATCGTGGCCCAAACGCAAATCGATCCGAGCACCACTAGCCTCTCGGTGAGAACTGATCTCGCCTTCCTCTGAACACCCGGAATACAGTAGCGTTGAAAAAACCAGAACAATTACGTTGAATAGGTGACGATAATTTACAATTGTGCTCATAAGATACTCTAAGCTGCATGTATCAGATTCATTATCGATCACAGTCTCCATTTACACATGATCCCAGAGAATTTTTTTCTATTATTTACAAATAGAGCATGAAATATTAGCCAGACGATTCGCTAACGACAAGTGGAAGAGAATGAAGACCGTCTGTTTCGGAGGCCTGTATGTTAAAACAATTTCCAAAGTTAACAAAATTTCGTGCACTAGCTGCGCTTAGTTTTTTCTATCTGTTACAAATCTCCACTAATGTAACTGCAAATAGCGATGCCCAGCTGAGCTATTATTGGGATAATCGTGACTTCAACACGACTACACTACAGCTTTCTGCCAGCGATCTGGGAGGAGGCCTCTCGTTCTGGGGATTCACGGACTTTCATAGCGACCAAAACAATGCAGACAAGCGCTATGACAATAGCCGAACCTTTTCAGAATACCGGCTATCCTCAAACAGTTTAGGGGAAGTCTCAGGTATAGACGGGCTAGCCCTGCAAGCGGAATACAATGATTTTACTACTGGAAACAACAATACTACTTGGAGAGGTGGGCTTACCTACAAGCAACAAAGCGGCTTCGGGTGGGCGCAGCTCCGAATACTCCCCGTACAATCCGAAGGTCAAGGACAAATCAGTTTGATCTATTTTGTGAAAATAAATGACTGGATGAATTTCAGCGGATTTGCCGACTACAATTTTTTAGATGAAAATCAGGAGGTCTTGGTTGCCGAGCCCCAGTTCAACCTCCAATTATTCAAAAGGACCTGGGGACTAATCGAGTATCGTTACAACGGTTTTGAAGCGAAAAATCCAGCTCTAAAAGGGGAGGGATGGGCAGTCGGTCTGCGTCACGATTTCTAAAGGCTGGGCCAGAATTAACGGGAAAGCAACCGCCCATTTTAGGCGCAACACGTACATCCCATCCCAGGGCTGCAGCGTTGATGATCAACAATCACTCAACGACTAGCCTTTGGTAGCCGGATTTCGTCTGGAGAACTTTTTTCTGTATCAGGGAGAGAATAGAAAAAGGCCTACCCCTTTCGAGGTAAGCCTTTGATTTTGCTGGAGCTGGCGATAGGAATCGAACCTACGACCTGCTGATTACAAGTCAGCTGCTCTACCTGCTGAGCTACGCCAGCGAATGGGTACGAAGTCTATCGATTTTAAACAAAAAAGGCAATGAATTACCGCTAGAGAAGTGTTTTTCCAGGCTTTATTCCTCTACTTTGCGGGCGGTAATCCCAAGGCACTATTCCGCGGCTTGCTGGATATTTGCAAAACGCGAACTCGCCGGCGCATCCTCACACTCAGCAGATTCAATTTTTCCACTCGTGTACTTGGATAGGATCTGAGTCCATCGCTCCTTGTTAACAAAACGGTTTTGTTCCACTTGAATACTCAGGTAGGTCTTCCTACGATCCTTAAACCGCTCCATCATTTTCGGTTCGTAACCCAGCCCTCGTACCTGTTCAAACTTTTCCTGTGCAATATTTTTATTTTTAAACAATCCTAATGAAATGGCATTTCTTGGCTTTACTTTCCCCACAATCGCCACATCTTTAACACCTTTCAACTTGAGTTCTTCAACTTTCAGCCTGGCGAGCGAATAGGTTTTACTCGGCGCCAAATAGACCCAATAGCCTTCAAAGTCTTTAGGATTGACCACCTCTTCTTTGCCTTTTATACCAACCTCTCTCAGCCCTGATTTTAAACGACTAACATCGTTTGTTTTATACAAGGGGCCAATTTTGTAACAGACCTGTTCAGTTTCCTCTTTACGTTGGGTCTCAAACATTTTTTCCAAACGTCCGCTCGCCCCAGAGGAGTTCGAAAGCGTTCTGGGATCACTCGAACTCTCCAGCTCATTGAGTGCCGTAATTTGTTTTTTCTTTATAGCCGCCAAACGATCTGACAAGCTCCCCGCCCTTTCTTCGACCACTATTTTGGGCTCTTCTGAGCCAGTCGAGGCAAGTTCCCTAACCAAGGTAAGCTGCTTTGCCCCCTCTTTGTGTTCAGCTACCACGTCAGTAGGTGGTGCTTCGGTAGGCACGATGATAAAACTAATGAAGACAAGTAGATTGATCAGGCCAAAACCCAGACCAAACCACACTACTAGATTTAATTTTGACGACATGATTTTGCTACCAGATACAGGCCTTCCAGTACCAGATTAGGGCTTATACTGGCGCCTGTCCACTCCATTCCAATTTCGTGAGCGGCCCCGCCGGTCAACACCAAGGCACATCCATTTCCTTCTTCTCGCATAGTGAGATCAATCAAAGCCCGGGTGGCATGTACGATTCCAGAATATACTGCGGTGCTCGTATTGTCTGCCAACAAGGGGGAAGTTTTCTCCATTTCCGCATTGATCTCAATTCTAGCTGTTTGATTTTGCAGCATATTCTGCGCCAACTTCAGCCCAGGTAAAATCAAGCCGCCCCGATGTTGGCCAAACCTGTCCACCACATCCACCGTGGTAGCAGTGCCACTGTCGACTACGCACACCCCCTGTGGAAAGCGTTGATA
>Ga0224501_10001529_pt1 | contig 17933 bp, 10 predicted proteins | sample SF_Oct11_sed_USG_4_FD_169105 | JGI IMG/M metagenome (GOLD analysis project Ga0224501, IMG submission 169105) | Sediment microbial communities from San Francisco Bay, California, United States - SF_Oct11_sed_USGS_8_1 | ecosystem: Environmental > Aquatic > Marine > Sediment | place: USA... | reverse complement strand
TATATATTGGTGTGTCTGACTTGTGGGCAGGGTTCTGAAAATATACCTATAATTAAAAAAAATACTGTATTATTCGTTTAATACATCATAGTACATTATAATACATGTATTAAATGTATGATTGCAGTCAATTTCGCTCGCAGCAGGAAACAAAATGTTTGAAGCTGAATGCAAATGTAGCATTTAATGGCTCTATAATAAGAGATTCCTAGTCTTAATGTGTTCATCAATAAATGGAAATCTTCAGCGGTAATTTCTAAACTTGAAGAAGTTCTAGTGCAATAAATTGTGTCTTGTATGACTTGAGTTTGATAATTCCCAACGAAGGCACTCAGTGTCGGTATTTTAGCTGGCGATGACAAACCTCGCCGTCTGTATTTATCCTCACTGCTGGCGGCATAGACACCTCTGTCCCTTCCCTTCTCTCTCTGCTTCTGTATAGTCTCCCTGACTGGGGTGCTTACACCACCAGGATGTGAAGGAGTCTCCTCGCCTGATCTCCGATAGTACCTGTCATCGATTAGAAGTAGGACCATCATCCTTTTAACGGTTGGAATCACGACACCAGGGATCATATGGAGGTCACCCTCAGAATGGGTTTCTGAATCTGACAAAGGTGGAAGAATGATGTAATGTGATATTAGGGATTGAAGTAGGATCCCTGGCTCCATGAACAGTACGCGATCTACTTAGTCACTACTTCACTCGGCAAGATAGGTCAGTTAATGGTTGCCCGAGCCAACCCATGGCTACTTCTGCTGTTATATAAAATATTACACACTTTTACATGGGCCTTAAAAAATGGATGACGAGGCAATTTTTCGGCTCATCAGAATCAGTCTGTCTCAAAACCTACCTGGGTCAAATTACAGTGCAGTGGACTCAGCAGAAGTGCCCTTAAATCCGTGCTAAAGATGGCAAAAGTGGCACTACTCTGGAAAACATCTGAAAAGGGGCGGAGCCTAATCGGCCATTTATATGGCGTATAATGTCGGGAGCTTGACGACTAGTCAATGGCCAGACACTCAAAATTTCTCAGTTTCTACCAGGCTTTTTAAACAGCGTCCCAATATTTGGGATACCCCACCACCACTGTCACTTTCCTGGGGTTGTACACAAGCACTGGGTATGGATCTAGGGTGGAAGCACTTGCTCCGGCTCTCCCAAAGCGAGCATTAAGAGAGCCACATGGAATAAGACTAGGTTGCAAACGTACTGCTGGACTGTCTACGCAGTAGGAGCAGTCGTTTGGCTCTTCGGCTTCTTTGGGCTTTGGCTACCCATCGCGCAGGCGTGCAAAAGTAATAACATAAACCCGAGGTGATTTCTTTCGCGACAATTTACATAACGCGGGAAAATTCAACTGAATGAAAGTTCATTCAAGAATGCCTAAATTTAACTGTATTTTTTTACTACATGGCCTGCTCAGTATGAACCTTTATTGGAATCCGGTAGGTCTTGAGACACGCTGATTCTGAGTAGCCAAAAAAATTGCCTTGCCATCCATACAAACAACCTATAGTCTAATATAAGTTATTCGAGCAAAACAGAAAAATGCAATTTTATTGTTAAAACTGTGGTAAAGGATAACTAAACAGGAAGCATTTGAAAGCCACTGCAGCTGATTCTATAGTTACCTTCTGTCCTTGTCGCTGGTTCGAGACTTTTTGCTGTCAGAACTTTCAGCTTCCTCCGCATCTTTTCGCTTTTGAGAGGCCAGGGCATCTAAACCTGAAGCAAAAAATGATCAATAAGGTATTGTGTGGTGAATAAAATTGATAAGTTCTGTCAGATGAATTTGTTGGCTTGAGATCATAAGATCCAGGGTCAAAGCCCCAGTCATGTCAGGTTCCCGCTGTGAGTGTAAGCTGCTACCAAAGTGATCATACAAACATTCCCTATGCTCTAATGACGATATTTAATCACTCAATAATTTTGAATTAGAAAACGATTGCAACTGACCAAGCATAGACTTCTTAGGAGGAGGCATTCCTTCTTCATCTTTATTTTTCTTCTTCATGATGACCAGGCCTCCTTTCTCCTGGCCGCTGCTCCCGGCAAGTCTATGTACTGAGTCAGCCATCTCTAGAAGAAAAAATACTTTTGAAAAGACACTTTTCTATCAGACACAATTATAACCAAATTCCATATTCCATTAGACTAGTCTTGGTTATTATATAGTATAAATTACACGCTCAATAAAAAATGCAAAACCAAAAGGTGAAGTGAATCCATGTCCAACGAGGCTGAAATTGAGTCTTATAGACTGAATCCCAATTCTAGTCTCACTCTAGTCTTAGCGTTTCAACTGACACTTTACTGAAACTCAATACTCAACACTGACTGAAACACAGCTATTGATTGATTGGGAGTCACTGAGTCTGTCTGACAGTGACTCAGTCACTCACTCTCGGTGAGTGACTGAGTGACTTCAGAATAGCACAGATCGGATTAACACACCTGTTCACCCGCTAAATAAGAACGTACTTACTGTCCTTGAGTAATGGTTGTTAACAGCGAAAATTAGAACCAAATATCAATCGTACCAAATACGTTTCATGGAGGCTGCCATATTTACACTAGGCTATTAGATCACCAGCTCAAAAAGTCGTAAATAAGGACACTTGACGAAATACAATAGTATAACGATTGGCTTATCATGTAGGCGTTCAAATTATGTTCATTCTACCGGTTCCACCTTTCGCTTCCGGTTAAATTGGAGGGTCCAAATTTACATTCTAGCTCGTTGTCGTAGATTATCACAGAAGACTAGTCTTGTTCGTCCAGAATGGCTACGCTGGACGACGAAGATGATTATTTGGAGGCAGAGTATGAACATCTTAATGACGTGGTGGTTTTCCCTCCAGATGTTCAGGAAGCAATTGACAAGGTCAGCAGCCGCAGGGGGTTGGGCCGGTGACTAGTCCTAGTCCGTCACCGTGACTTACACTTACAGTTGCAGTGAGCTACTAACTTACTGTTACCCAGTTACTGGAGGAGGAGTAGAAACTCGTAGGCGTAAGTTTGGGTCAATAAGTGTCTAGCCTGTAGTATTGACGGCGGGTGTGACCAAATCGATTTGGTGAATATTGAATCATTCAATATTGGAATATGAATGGCTGAAACTGAAAGTGAAAGTAATGAAATGATCATGATCATGACGGTTATTATAGCCGCAATGTATCGTACTTGTAGCAATCGATGAATTTACAATAGCGTGACCTCCCTGTCTGTGTCTTATTTGAGAGGTTAATCGAGACTCTCAGTCCAGCTTCCACTGACCCAGAAGTGAGACTGCGGGTGTCATTCTTTTGAGTGGGAAACAGAAAGTACCACAACTTAACCTTGCAGAGTGAAAAAACTTGCACAAAAAACCGCCTTTTGACTGTCCTAAAAAAGTCAACTACCAAGTCTCAGACTGCCATCTACTGTGACCTGCTAATTTACGCGGTGTTGACTGGAAGCGCCCTATCACATGCAAACCATTACACATCTGATGCAAGAATAGTAAATGGATTTGATTAAATTATATTAGATAAACTTAGTTTAAATAGATTATATTATATAATATTAGTTTAGACTAAATTAAATAAGACTGGAGTCTGCTCCTGGTACTCCAGGGGCCAGTCACTTCATCTGGAAGCTTTTAAAGGGGCTATAACATGGGCAAATGTGTCTTCACTTGTTTGTAGATTCTGAAGCCTACCATGAACAAATGGGCCCAATACCCAGTTCGAATGAAACCTTAGATATAGCCCTATCCAATGCGCATACTTAGAGTCCTCGACAACATACTTTTCAGACCGTCGACGCACCAGAATTGGCCTCGAGATAGGAAATTACCACAGAGCTGTTGGTGTTTGCATTGATTTCTCGGCTTACGCGCCGATGTTTGCCAAATCCATTTGCATGTGTATACAAGACTTGTAGTTACACAAGTCTGAATAGAGAAACCGTGCAACAAAAATACAGAAATAAGGTTTCAGAACGCAGTTTTTCACCTCTGTCATCGAGCGTTAGTGCCATTATTGTGCAATTATAAAGGCCCGAATGCAGCTATTTAGGGCTAGGGAAAACCGGCAAAGCACTTCTTATAACTTAAGTCTTCTCCAATCTTACGTTCAAATTTAAGTTCTACTCGATGTTATAAGGGAGTGAAGATCATTATTTTACTAATTTTTAGTAATTAGATCCCATTTCATTTCTATTTGGGCCGTAGTTATTCGAGTGACCGATATTTGGTTTGTGGAAAAATACCACTCGATCGCTGCAATGAATGCGGAGTTGCCTCCCTTTGCAAATGGGTGAACACAACTCCGAAAGTATGTCGATAATCGACCGTGTCATAACCCCTTTAACAACGACAATCAGATCAGGGATAATTGAAAAAGTCTACAATCTGATCCATCTGGAAACAAGTCATATATGCTTCTATCTAAACTGTAATACTGTAATACTACGAAAGTACGTCGACAATCGACCGTGTCATAACCCCTTTAACTATGACATGCAGTGTGGTTGGTTGTGCAAGCGGAACCAAAATCCATCAAGCCATTGTTATGATTGGGCGAACTCCACATCCAGAGGCACCTTAAATGGTTTCCTGATTGACCTGTTTTAGGTCCTGTTCTCAGATGATCCCCTGGATAGACCCGACTTTAATGCTGTTGATTACATTAACACTCTCTTCCCAACTGAGCAATCACTGGTGAATATTGATGATGTGGTTAATACGATCAGAGGAAAAATCAGGTATTTATCTACCATCTTTAGACATTTTATTACTCATACGCAGTCTTCATTTTAACATGGAGCACACCTAAAAAGTGCACTCATTCAAATTGTGTGGAATAATTCTATTTTTCTATTCTATGTCTTTAAGACCTATGATTACGATCTGTATCCGAGACTTCGACTTGCAGATTGTTGGATGGAGAGATACGCAGTGTAGTTCGGGAGCAGAAAGATTCAGGTGATGATGGAAAGCAGTCTTTAGAAGAAGCTCAAAGATCGATTCAAGAACTCTTTGCCAGAATCAAAGATATCAAGAGCCGGTCGGAGAAGTCTGAAGAAATGGTATGTCACTTTTTCTCGTTGTCAGAAAAATTTATCGCTACAGTAGCCTAAATTGTAGGACGCCTTGTGTAATGTGGCTCACCAAACAAAAACATGATAAATCAAATGAATAGATAATTGGGCAGGATAAGTTTTAAAAAGGAGAAATTTTAACGTTTTATTTTGGGGTTGATTTAGAATCAATGACACTTGATAGAGATAGAGAGATTGTCAGTACCTCTAGTCAGAGGACTGATCACATGGGACTGAACTCACTAAGTGATAACTACCGCTACCAGTAATATTCTCTTATGATTTCACTTGTCAGTGGGTATTGTCATACATAGACACGTGTGTTATGTCTATGAGCATTCACTATTTATACCTGCTGAGTTTTCTACTAAATTACTGCCCACTCATCTGCCCCGCTCCGAAGTGAGGTAGCCTGACTAGAAGTTTCATCCCATCAGCAGTAGCAGCAAAAATTACAATAATTTGAGTATACCAGTTATGGATCTTGTATGTTTGACATGAGTTTCATGGTATCAGTTTTATAGGTTCGGGAAATAACACGCGATATTAAGCAGTTGGATCATGCCAAGAGGAACTTAACCAGCTCAATTATCACTTTAAACCACCTCCATATGCTGGTCGGTGGAGTGGATTCACTACAGTAAGTTAGTGTGAAGTGGAATAGTTCGCCCGGATCAACTGACTATGGAGTTATCCCCACATATATCTCTATGCTTTCGGTAATACTGGGAACAAACAGCCGAATTTCGCATAAGTCTGATGCCGATACGCCTTGGCTAGAGGTGCAGTGGCAGAAAAGATTCAGCAGCAAACTGCAACTAAAATAAATTCTGAGCAATATATACTGATCACAACAGATGGTTGTACTGAAGCCTCACAGGAGCGCTGAGCACTGAGATAACCAACCATAACACAATGATTTATACCTTTCATAATGCCCATGCCTTTATCACTATGATTTTTCCGAAAATTTGAGAAAATCATAGTGGGCGTTATGAAGCATATAAATCATTGTGTTATAGTTAATTCGCTCAATACGTACATATGGTCCTGTGAGGTGTCAGTACAGCCATCTGTTAGTCGTTGTGATCCTGTGTCTGGTATGAAAAATCCAAAAATTCTAAATCTGCATCTGCAATAATTTACCCCTCTATAGTTAGTTTTCCCCACGCCCATTATACAGGATGCATGTAATATTCACACAGATAAATTTGGATGACTTTTCGCTTTTGCGTTGGACAACGATTGGTCACAAAGCTATGAGAAACCATCTCAGCACCATCCTGCAACACCGTGGTGATGACACATCACGAGAAAGCTGCCTTCAACATTAAGCCTCATCATTATCGGAAGGCTCTTCGCCTGAAGCAAACTCTGACATTTCGTGCTATTGAGCACACCAACAAGTTTCAATACATTTTCGATGATTACGAAACTCTGCTTTACATTTCTGTAGAAATCTGACGCGTAGACGACAGTATGGAGAGGTGGCTAATCTTCTCCAGGCAGTTCTCAATGTGCTCGATCACTTTGATAGCTACATGCACATCCCACAGATTAAACAACTTGCCGATCGGTAATCTGACTGTTAAATATTAGTGCGATGAGTTTTTGAACCCGGAGCTCGTGATAATGCCTTATTGCCCCCTATCCTGGTATGCGTGACCAGACAGTGTTATAACCAGCCTCATTTAAACTTGAAATATTACCATTATTAAGTTGGCACCACCAAACAAAAATCACTCGAAGAGTGCGTGCGTATGTGTGTTTCCTCTTAGTGAGCTTCAGTCTTCTGCGGTTTGTTTTAGAGTTAAAGGAATCCAGTCTGACCTGTCTACGCAAGTCATGGTTGATTTTAAAGAGGCTTTTGAAGGGCCCAACTCAAAGGTAAAACCGAACCTTTCCTTTATCACAGCTGGTGTGGTATCTAGGATGTGAATGTTTCATCACCTCACCATTCCATGAATTCTGAGCCAACCTGCCACACTCACAACTCGCATGTTTGTTTGTTAAATGTATTTTTGATTAGTCGTAGATTTTTCCCAGTCTTCAGAATGTGAATTTTACATTGATCTCAGCTGACCCCAGGAATAGAAAACTCTCTATTTTCATCGCCATCCAGTCCTATTTTTCCTGTACACCGCAACATAATACCAAGAAATTGTCTGGTATTTTGTGGTGCTGAATCCGGTACTTTGACTCGTTTGATGTAGTACGGGATCGGAAGCGTAGCCTTACTAACAGAAGCCTGTCTAGTCATTGATGTTTTGGAACCGCGCGTTAAGAAGGAACTTCTGGCGTGGTTCGTGAAACTGCAGCTATCTGAATACCTAGTGCTGTTCAGCGATAATGAAGATGTGAGTATGCGAGCGTAAACAACTGGCCACATTCCCACCCACACCTCTGAGTCACGGAATCTATAGATAGCTTTTGTAGATCACAGCTTGGTCCTCAAAAAAGTACCACAATGGTTTTACACACACCCTTCCTACAGAATTTTCAACTGGTTACGTATTATGCCTTTATGTTCTATATCTCTTGGAGTCTTGTAATCATCGTCAGTTGTGTTGACTCCACTGCAGAACGAAACTCTCCTCCCGTGTTGTTCCATTGCTCGTGGTTCACCCTGGTGTTCAGTGTCGGCATAGACATACATACCGTCTGTGGTCTGTGATTCAGACTGTATCTGGCAATCTGTAGTTGTCTCGCCATCGCTGTCCAGTTACAAGCACTCTTACTAGTACTCTTGCACTCAACATAAGTCAAATGTGAATATATGAGCGGGAAACTGCACTGATAGAGCAAGATTTGTAAAAAAAAATCCTCACCCAACAGAGATTTCTAGAAAACTTTCATGCAATCAACTCAGGTTTGAGCTCTCACAAGATCACCATTTTTCCATCGGGCATCCTATAGTACATCTCCCTAGCATGAAGCCATTCAAAATTACTGGAGCTAGATGCGATGTGAAAAGTTTATGCTAGTGGAAAGCTCATGGTCGCGGAACCAAAGACATGGATCTCAAGCCCTGTGAATATTAAATTAACCTCATCCCTACGCAATTTTTGATTAATTAGCCTTGTAAATAAAGTTTCATCCCATTAGCTTGGCTTCCCCGAACTGCCCACTCAAAATGTATTTACTCAAGTCCCTCTCAGAGTTCCATGTATATTAGCTTGCCAAAGTATACCAACCATATTGAATTGGACTGTTAAGTTTCTTGTTGGTCTCTTTCTCATTACTCAGTGCAACCATTAAACGTGAAGAACCCGTGTAGATCTCTTGTGCCTATTGTCCCTCGCTTCAACAGTACACACCTATTTATACACTTCAGGTTGCTTGGCTTGATAAAATAGACCGAAGGTATGCATGGATTAAACGTACACTGGTAGAGTTTGAAGAAAAGCACGGCAAACTGTTTCCTAACAAATGGGAGGTGTCAGAGCGCATATGCGTAGAATTCTGTCGCATCACGAGACAGGTGGGTCTGATTTTTTAAGGGTTATATAGCTTAACTCGCGTCTTCCTCTGACTTTCATAAGCATGAAGTCAAGTGAGTTGAGTTTGAGTCTGTGCGGGTGCCGGTTTAGCACCAAAAAGACTGATGTCATGGAGACATGTGACAGTGAAGGCTCAATGCTGCAAGAGATTCCTAGCTTGTTGAATATCAATCGACTTCTAACTTATTTGTAAGGTGTGACTAATAGCTTTGGTTCTTGGATTTCAGACGGGCACTAAACTTTTTAGAGTTGTCCTCTCTGTGAAGCTCCTTCTACAGCCCTCTTTGCATTCGGTCTGACTCGGATCTGCTCCAACCATTTGTACACAGGAACCAATGGAATATAACCTGGCTCTGATGATTACTATGATGAAATTGATCTTTCATGGATTACTAAGCTCATTGGAAACAAAAATTTATTTGTTTTCGCATCTCTATTCACCCAAGGAACAGTGCAAATTGCTCCGGGAACAGAAGGCAACTGGCAGTAAAAAAGCCAGTAGCGGATTTTCTTTGAAATGAAATTATGAGCAGAAATAATTACGGTTTCTAGGAACCACAGGTTGGACAGCGGCGACTTAAAAGTAACCCAGGGTCAGGCATCCAATGGACCCATTTAAACTAAAAAGGGGTCGTCTGATCTAAGGTCGGATACCCGATCAGACTCGGATATGAGCCGGCCGGATGCAAAGTGGTTTATAGAAGCACATTAAGCCTGCCCTGAGAATACGTCTATAGAAGAAGAGCTCAGTGTCATCGTAATGCTGGTAGGGTGATCCAACCTTTTGCATTCTGTACTCTGGGCAGATCTCCTTGACCTAGCCTTAGTGGGCATTGTGGTATGCAGTATCCTGGAATCCTGAACCACCTAGGTACATTATCAGGTAACTGTCAGCTATTTCCTCACCAGATGCCAGAGTACTGCATATTTTTAACCCGTTAAATTGCCAGTCAATCTTGGTTTACTGATGGTAAAAAATCAATTTCTTTTTGATTGAAGACTTCTGCAGGTAAATGCGCAGTTTCCATCACTTAGATTCCATTTAAACTATGATTTCCTTAAGATCCTCAAAAATCCTGTAGTCCAACTGTTTTTACCCTGCCCATTTCTGTGAAAATTATTTTGCACAGAGCGACGAGTCACTATAGGTCGTCATTGACGAGTGCTGGATGAAGATATCTTCCTGCTGCGTTTCGCAGTCTGCCCCCGACTCTTTGCGTAATTTGTGATACTGAAGAGTTTTATTTTTGTTGCCAAACTGTTAGATTTATGTCAATTCCAACAGTGTAGGCTGCCCAATTCTTCTCTTTTTAGTATCCGATAGTATCATATAACATGTCATATTAAATTTATATGCTTTATAGGTCCAGCTTCTGTTTTAATTTTAGGAGCTATCTAAAATTATGGCACGGAGGGTTACGGAAATAGATGTCCAGCTTCTTCTATTCGCTATTCAGAGGACTGGGAATTTTGAGCAGCTGATAGCCAAGCGTTACACTGGTGTCACCATTACCGCAGAGCAGGTCAGTGACTCAACTGCTGTCTATTACACTCTTGACTGTTGGACGAACACCAGATAATTCCTTCACTGCTTTTGCGACATATCCGGACTGGTCATCGCTTGGCGCTGGTGAACTGGAATGGTTCCATAACATAAAGCCAGCAATTCAGTCATGACATTGAATTATCCTATCTTATCCCATCTTGTCCCATCTCATCCTACCTATTCTAACCTATCCTGTCCCATGCCGTCCCACGCCGTCTCACGCCGTCCCACGCCGTCCCACGCCGTCCCACACCGTCCCACACCGTCCCATCTTATCTTATACTCCTGCTGCATGTTATCCTATAACCAACTCTCACAATAAACCTATGGAACCTAACAGCTGCGACTCATAGACCTGTAGTCTCTGTGTGGGTTGTTTATCTACAGTACCGGACTGATAGAATTAATGAATGAGTTCTAAAATGAGTCTTTAGACTCTAGGATCTATGCCATAATTAAAATCCCTCAACGCCTTGAGATAGTTTAATACATTCCAAAATTCCTCCCCTACTCAATAACAGTTGCCAATGCTAGACTAAGCGAAAAGGACATCCTGGTCACCGACCTCCGGAGTCATTGATTTGTGGTGATGCCACCAATCTACATCCTGGTATATTACTGGTATGGGATGGTTGAATGATTACTTGATGGTCCCCAGCCTTTTGAGAGGTATCTGAATTATACACAACCTTTAGGAGCTAAATACTGTAAAATGAAAACAAACTTGATGCACCCATGTTGTTCGTTATTCGAAAAACGAGATCTTCTAAAATGTGTATAAAAATCCATAGAAATAAGTGCAACTAAAAAATAAAATAGATGATAAATGGCTGCCGAATCAACTCCATGAAATTTCATTCTATGGTATCGGATCGAGCCTCCTTTTGTGAGAATTTGGAGTTGCACACCCTAATAATTATGCGTCCATCGCGTTTGGTGAGTTTAGCGTGGGAGCGCAAAACTCCACGCTCGTATAGGCATCACGCACATACGCGCTTTGTGAGTTTCATCCTTAAGCCCCTATGGCTTAGTGGCTGAGGTACTTGCTTGTTAACAGCAAGTTAAGGGTTTGAACCCCAAAAAGTCAACGACTGGAGCTTGGTAATTTTCCCAGTCAACCATGTAGCAAAGATGTTCCGGAGTACTACTTCCGAAAATGCTATGCTATTTATTAATGAACAATCTCAATCTATTTTATGATGAATTATTTTATATTTTTATATGGTGACCAAAACATGCCAGTCTGATGTTGCTAGAGAATTATAAACTTTGGTAACTCCATGGATGGTGCACATAGCATGGCTCGTAAGGCCGGTTTTGTTCCAGGACCCGCTTCTGTAGCGTTCTGTTTCTTCCTGTAGCCCGTTGTGAAGAAACCCGTTCAACGGGAGCCATCCAATCCATTTGAAGAGACGGACTCAATGAATCCTTTCCTCGAGACCAATGAGACAGACGTGACAGAGGAAACCGAGCCCGAACCGACCGTAGTGACCGCACCACAAAATCCATTCGCCGGAATCATTGCTAAATGTTTTGAGACCCATCTAAACATTTACATTGAATCACAGGACAGGTGAGCGCATGAATTCTTTGCCCTTCAGGGTTATTTTGCCCGCATAATCATCTATTAGGACAAACTCAGGAGGCTCCATAAACATAAAATATTATGTCTATGAAAGGCATAGGGTTATCCTATAATTCTATGATGGACGTCTGACTGTAAGATGAAGCAGGGTTTAATGGCCTAACTGAGGCATGATTGAATCTTTTTATCGCTGTGCTACTAGTATTGTGTAGGGTGTTATTATACATGCTAATATTGTGACTGTTTTTGTCTTGTCCGAGTTTCAAATAATTATAAAATATACTGCACCAGTGTGAGCATATTTATATTCACTGTTAAACAGTCAAACTGTCAAATAAACTAGTAGAGAATTTGTGCTGGGCTTAAAAATTTATCGACGTCAAGTCCAAAATAATTTGGTGAAATTGAATGAAATTTGGTTTGGTGTGCTTGTAGAGCAATTGTTGGTATGCTTTGATCGACAAATTGATTGTCTTTTCATCAAACCAGCTATCTATCCGTTCATCAATCAAGCTAAAAAGTTAGCTTCGCCGTGTTGACATTACCGTTATTAATTCATTTCTAGTGCAGCATTTGTTTCCATAACTGCTGGCCAGCATGTCATCAATCAATAAAACAAAATTACCAAATATTTTTTTCTCACGTGTCCCATCGTCTGTCCTGCATGACCAGACAAGTTGGCCAACACCCAATAATCAACTACCATGTTCGCAGCTTTATATTTAGCTGTTACAGGCAAAGAGCTTTGAGGGCATCGAGTCACAGTTTAAAACTTTCCCAAACGTCCTGATCATAAGCAAACTGTGGGCCTTCTAATTAAAGAGCAATGGAAAATAATAGCTATTTGTGATTCAAATCGAGACTGAACACGTTGTGTATTCCTCCAACATAACAACACAACAATAAAATCTGGTTCAGGTTTACTGGAACCTCTGAGAGAGTAGGAGAATATTTCTTTGGTCATATTGCCAGAATCATTTACATAATATGTAAATAGAAGCTACACACACCGTATTAGATGCACAATATATTATCTGTTTTAGAAAGTTAGCCGAGCTGATGGAGAGATTTGTGACCGATATGAAGGGGTATAAACCTCCAGCGATTGCATCCAGTGATGAGGGTAATATACTGCCGAGCTGTGGTGATCTCTTTGTCTATTATAAGAAATGCATGAAGCAATGCTCCGAGCTCAGCGACGGTCAGGTGAGATATATATCATCTGTGAGTAAAGGAAAGTGTGTGGGTGGTAGGTGTCGCTGAATGCTCAATTTTAGTGTGCATTTCTGGTGCAAACCCTGGTCATGCTGTGCTTCCACTGTGACTGCCAACTCCTCGCAGAATTCCTGGCTCCTATGGCACCAGAGCAGACCTCAGGCTTAGGAGAATGTCGTTCTTGTCTCACGTACAATGAACTGAGATGTGTCTTAACTTACAGCCGATGATTGGGCTAACAAAAGTTTTCCAGAAATACTTGAAGGAGTACGCTGAAAGAATTCTTAACAACAGCCTACCCAAGTAAGTTTCTTTTATTTATTGGGATAATTTTTACCCAACAGTACTGGGCTGGTATAATTGATCTAATACGCCTAGGGTGCCTCTTGTTATTCAAACTCTGTAAGATTATTTATTAAGACTGTTATTTTTGCAATGTCTACATTGTCTATGTAGAGTGTCAACGCAAAGCAGTTTGAGCACGGCAGGCAGCTTAATACAAAGCATCCTAAAGGAGGGCGATGCCACGAAGGGGGACGCCTCCAAGTTTAATGAGGACGAGCAGCGACTTATCTGCGTGATGCTGTGTACTGCCGAATACTGCATGGAAACATCTCAACAACTGGAAGAGAAACTGATAGAGAAGACAGACCCTAAAGTCTCTACCCAAATCTCTCTCAGTGCCCAGCAGGATATCTTCCATGGGTATGTGAATGTGATCCAACCTGGCTGTGACCTTGACTGTCTTAGGGTGTACCACAATTACCAGCTGTACCATCTGTACTTTTATCACATCAGACGCAAATACATTTTTGGAAAATGTACAGATGACCAGTAATTGATAGTCTTTGTGTGAAGGTTAATGTCCTTTCATCACTTCTCCAAACACCAATCTGTCAGGTCTCTTGTTTCCAGTTCCGAAGTTTTTGCGTTTTTCTGCATTTTTTTATAAAAATGCTGATGCAATAATTCGGACGTGACTTGGCACATGCCTTTCGAACAAGTGGAAATTTTGGCCAGACGTTCTCTGTCCAAATATCATTCCATGAATACCACGGAGCTGCTGCAAGCTGACTATATGCGAGCTGCAAGCTGACTATATGCGAGCTGCAAGCTGACTATATGCGAGCTGCAGATTGACTATATGCGAGCGTGTCGGAGAGAGATAATATCATATTTAGAGGGATACCTCTAGAGGCCCGAAAAAGCTTAAAATGGCAAAAAGCTCATATTTCTCCTTCACCATGGATCAAAAGTCCTGCGAATTGAGCCTCTGCTTTATTACATACATGCATGTATACTAATAGATGCATGTATACTATAGATGCATGTATACTAATAGGTGCATGTATACTATAGATGCATGTATACTAATACATGCATGTATACTAATACATGCATGTATACTAATACATGCATGTATACTAATACATGCATGTATACTAATAGATGATGCCAAAGTACACCGATGTTTCTCCATATTGAATCGTGGGATGCTTTTTTCAACCAAGTTATGTTTTTTATATTGCAGGGTTATAAGTCATTGCATTCAGATGTTAGTACAGGATTTGGAAAATTCGTGTGAACCGGCGCTTCACGCTATGACCAAGGTTGGTTCTTTTCCTAGTGCTGTATCTTGCAAATTAAGGTGTCCATCTTCTGATTGCATCCGTAGAACTCTACCCCCTTAAACAACAGAGATGACTCTGTCAGTGTAAGTGCAATGGGCTGTGTGGTGCCATTGAGGAGAGATTGAGCCATTTTCTGCCACACTGGCTCAGGACAGGTTGACAAGAGTGTGATCAACCAGGGAAAAATCCCTTGAAATACTCAGCCATGTCTGCATGGGAATCGAACCCGCCCCATGAGTGAGTAAGATACATTCATTCTCCCACTGAGCTATCATCGCCGAGCTCAGACCACCACAAGTTACTGTAGATGAATTCTCTTGGTATCATGGGAGTTACTCACGGGACCAGACTCTATTGAGAATTTGGCTGGATTCAAATGCTTTAAAAATAAGGATTTACTGAACACGTGCCTTATTTATTATCAACACTCCTAAGAAAAATGTGCTGGCTATTTATAGTGATTGACTATGCGTTACACAATAGTATAATAGGTAACTAATATGAGGTACAACTAGAGTTCACCTGTGTTTAGCCCATCTAGTGACTAACCCTAAATGTTATCACCGAGCAATAAAATAATAAGGACATTTCTTCACTTTACAGTTTAATTGGAACACTATTAATGCAGTTGGGGATCAGAGCAACTACATTTCCTCTATACTGATGCATCTACGTAGCAACCTACCAATAATCAGGGATAACCTCATCGCCTCTAGGAAATACTACACGCAGTTCTGTATCAGATTCGCCAAGTGAGTCTGATCAAATAGGAGCTATCAGCTGGCTGACATCCCGTCTAACCACCACTCTGCCCTCCAGTCATCAGTGACCTTTTTTCAATAGTGCATTATAGCTCTTAGCTAAGTGGCTAGAACCTTGGCTTATGATTGTTGGTTTCTGGGTTCAGGTTCTGATCAAACGGCGCATCCATTCCTTCATACCCAGCCTTTGGGCCATCCTATGTAAAGTGACCTCCTAAGCCTGAGGCTTGTTGGAGGGTTAGAGCTTGGAATTATATGAGGAGCTTATTTTCACAATGGGCATTCGGCATGACTAGGACTTGGAGTCAGGATGTTTCTAGAGTCAAGCACTCTAGCTATTGCCCTTTCCAACTATCCCCAATTTAATTCTTCCCACTGCTCCAAAACAATTCTCATGCACAAAAAGGATCAGCGACTGCCCTTGCATGTAGAACAGCATATAAATAAACTTACAACGGACCTTTGCAACTGCTCGGTAATTCAATGACTAGTAAAATTGAATTGTGCAAAGTTGTTATTGAAAAGATTTTTATCCTTGGATGATCAAATCATTCTGTTGACAATGTCTTCCATATGAGTTCAATACTATTCAGCGAGCCATGGGTTCAAATTCCAAAAATAGTCACTGGTGGTGACAGAAAGGGCATCCATTCTTAATACGCTCCAAAGCTCAGACAAAGAATCCTTATTAACCTGAATGTAAACTAAAAAAAAACCTCGCGCAGGAATAGTTGAATATGAATAGAGTAAAAGGAACGGAAAAGACTATTTCGGTACATGTATTTAGAATGTGAATACGAAGACTTGAAGGTTTTTTCTAAAACCGCTGACTCTTTTTTGTAGCGTTTTTATTCCGAAGTTCATCAACAGTCTATACAAATGCAAACCAATCAGCACAGTTGGGGCCGAGCAGCTCCTGCTGGACGCTCACTCTCTGAAAACCGTCTTACTTGATCTACCGTCAATCGGGTCAAAGGTTAACAGAAAGGCCCCTGCGAGGTACAGTATTCACTTGGGAGCCAAAACAAAGATATGCTTAATTTATCCTGGCATATCATTCAGCATGCATGTGGAGCTGGTTGGGGTTGTCCTGCTGAAAAATAAAAGTTGGTTTGTACTTTCGATTCGATCAAGCCCAGAGTCTGCGTACACCACCGGTCAATCTTCCTACATATGAGGTTCATATGAGTCAACACTGAATGACCTGGTTGTGAATGTTCATCTTCTATACCCTGAAGTTTGTGTCACTCAGTAGCTGAACAAACTGTTTTCATATCGAGATGTTCGTGGAAATTTAATTATTTCTTTGTAGCTATACGAAGATCGTTGTGAAAGGAATGACCCGTGCAGAAATGATTCTCAAAGTGATTATGTCTCCTCATGACCAACATCAGGGTTTTGTGGATAATTACCTTAAATTACTTCCGGACGCAGACATGTCAGAGTTTCAGAAAGTTCTTGAAATGAAGGTGAGTTGTGGTGACTAGCTGCCTCATTTGACCTACCACATCTACGTGATTCCACTGCGGTCATCTCCTATGGACCAGGTTTTTTTTTCTGTGAGTCAGAGCCCGAAAGGTCTCTACTATGTATGAGCAGGCTCAACACAATCTATTATTTTACAGATGAGTGCTTGCAGTAAAGTTTTACTTTACACATAGATAATTATATGCTACTATTCATTGTTACAATCTACAAGTGGAGCGGTGACTTAGTGGATATCACAGTGGGCTCCGAGGTCCCTGACTGAATTTCAACCTTGAGTACAATTTTGTCATTTCATCCTCGTTAAATTTGAATCATGACATCAAATGGAAGGGGCTCACTCATAGAGTTGTTTTCTCTATGGACCAACATGGTGACAAGCTGTTGGTTTGATGTTGCTTTCCATGTAAAAGAAAATGATAAGAGTTCTTAGATAGGAAATCTACCCCATACCGGTGTGATTGGACCATAGATATATAATTTTCATATAAAACTACCTTGTGAAAGAGTGTAGAGAGTCCAGAAATGAGGTTAGCTATCATGTCTCTGTCTATGAGTTTGTCTAGTCATTTATGATGGTTAATCTGCCCAATGCATCGCTCTGTTCACTGCTTATCTATTACAGGGCCTGAAGAGGAGTGAGTTTGGTAGCTTGATAGACACGTTCAAATCTCGTTCACCACACAACAATATATCCAGTAACAATGCGCCGTCAGCCGTCATCTCGCCAGAGCATGAGTCAAGTCGAATACGCAAACTGGAGAGACTGATTAAGAAACGGATTTAAATGTAGTGGTACTTGTTGTATAGTCAATGTGATACTTGTTGTATAGTCAATGAGGTGTTATTTAGCTTGGCCATTGTGAGGCTATCATAGGCTGGGTATCGGTTCCGGATGAGTAGAGATACCTAAGCCGAACAGCATTCCTTTTCTGATTGAGATTGCATGGCTACCGTCTCGTGGTCTCAGTTTTAAACTGAGGCGTTGTGACAGTTCATCCTGTAATCCTGTTTAATGGGCGGATATTTCCATAGCAGTCAGTCATCTCTAATAACCAGAAAGTAGTCAGAAGAGATAGTGGGGAGATACTCTATTAAAATTAGTATGTATTTATGATGAAA
>Ga0224501_10001528_pt1 | contig 17933 bp, 18 predicted proteins | sample SF_Oct11_sed_USG_4_FD_169105 | JGI IMG/M metagenome (GOLD analysis project Ga0224501, IMG submission 169105) | Sediment microbial communities from San Francisco Bay, California, United States - SF_Oct11_sed_USGS_8_1 | ecosystem: Environmental > Aquatic > Marine > Sediment | place: USA... | reverse complement strand
CCCCGCCTCAGCACCGGGACTGGGGCGTTTTTGGCCTCGCTGGCGAAGGGCTGAGTGTTCGTGGCAAGGCGCCAAGCGCAGGCGTACCTGCAAGGTACGTCGAGCATTGGCAACGCAGCCACGGGCGCTCAGAACGAGTCAGCGAGGCCAAAAACGCCCCAGTCCCGGTGCAAAACAAAAAGGGGCGGCGCCGCGTCCCGGGGGGGGGGAAGGACGCGGCGTGCCGCCGTGATGACGTGGCTCGAAGGCTGGGGGGGGGAACCTTCTGGGGAGCCACCCGCCATCGAGGTGATTACTAAGCGATATCCGTGCCAACTTGCAAGGGGCCAAATTCATCGAGTTTTTCGGTGTTTTTAGACGGCTCCGAAAATTGCCCGTTGCAGCATCGCAATCGCAATTCGTGCCCAGCTCCCCCCCATCGGCCGGCAGAGTCTACAAAGTTGGGCCTATCGGCTCCGAATTGCGAAACACCAGGCTTGCAGTGATCTATTTCACACTTGCAACGGCGATACTCTCCGAGCGCCGAGATCCGCGTAGCCCCGTTTTGGGTGTGACCCACCTCACAACCTGGCCTGTCAGTCAGGTCCCTGGCGCGGGCTCGCAGGCTGCCGGTTTGGCGCAAGCCTTTGAAATTTCAAATAAAAAGGCGACGACTCCGAGGCATGGGGGGGGGGTGCCTCAAGGGGGAGTCGCCGCCCACAGGCAATATAGGCAAGCCAGCTCACGAAAGCAAACGTTCTCGGCTACAACTTTGAAGGGAATCTTTCGCGGACATGCAAAGTTGCGAAAATCGAATGCGGCAAGTTTTGCCACATCGCCTTCGCTGGCCCTCCCGCGCGATACTTTCAATGGGCGTAGGGCTCGCCGCGCACGATTGTGAAGCCGCGGTAGAGTTGCTCGACCAGCACCAGGCGCGCCAGGCGGTGGGGCAGTGTGAGCCTGGAAAGCGAAACGCGCTGGTTCGCCCGGGCGCTGACCTCTGGCGGCAGCCCGTCGGCCCCGCCGATCAAGAACGCGAGCGTATGCACGCCTGAGAGTTCAGCGTCTCCGAGCACCTGGGCGAAAGCCGGACTGTCGAACATGCGACCTTCGACCTCCAGGGCGATGGTGCGGGCACGGGCGGGAATGGCGCGTTCGAAGCGCTCGCAGAGCTGGCGAGCCGGTGCATCCTTCAGTTCCAGCTCCTCGACCGAGGCGTAGCGCCGAATGCGGCCCAGGTAGTCGTCCAGGGATTGTCGCAGGCCGGGCTGCTTGACCTTGCCCACGGCCACCAGCGCGATGCGCACCGCAGCTCTACTCGACCGCCACGCGCGCGGCGTCCATCCACAGCGTCTCGAGATCGTAGTAGCCGCGCGTGTCCTTGTGGAAGATGTGCACGATGACGTCGCCGTAATCCATCAACAGCCAGCTGGCCTGCGGCAGCCCCTCGATGCCAATGCAGCGCGCTCCGAGGCGCTGCGCCAACTGCTGTTCGATGTTGCGCGCCAGCGCCGCCACGTGACGATCACTGTTGCCGCTCATCACGATGACGTAATCGGAGTAATCGACCTTGCCGCGCACGTCGATGATCTCGACCTTGGCGGCCTTGTTGTCCAACGCCGCCGCCGCCACCGCCAAAGCCAGCTCGCGCGCCGCTTTTTGATCGACGCCTCCGCCGATCACCTGGTCGGGGGCCTCAACGCCGTCACCGTTATTGCTATCGCTCAATGCAGTCGCTCCTGTCGGTGACCATGCGGCCACACGACCCAAAACAGTCTACGGCAAGTCTGCCAAAAGTCATCTCGATCGCTCAGAGCACGACCAGGTCATCGCGGTGCACGATCTCGTCGCCCCCGTGACGCCCCAGACGCTCTTCGATTTCGTCCGAACGCACACCCAACAAGAGCCCAACCTCACGCGCTTCATAGCGGGACAAACCACGGGCCAACTCCAGGCCCGCGCTGTCGCAGATGCGCACCGCATCTCCGGGTCGGAAGTCGCCCTCGACCGCCGTGATGCCCGCGGCCAGGAGGCTGCGCTTGCCGTCGACGATGGCGCGGGCAGCGCCGGCATCCACGCGCAAGGTTCCACGCGGACGCAGCGTGTAGGCGATCCAATATTTGCGGCTGGCGAGCTTGGCCCCGCGCGGCAAAAAGAGCGTGCCCACGTCTTCGCCGTCGACGATGCGCTGCAGCGCGCGAGGATCGGAGGCGGGTGCGATGACCACGGGCAGGCCCCGCGCCAGCGCGCGCTCGGCCGCGCCGACCTTCGAGCCCATGCCGCCGAGGCTCATATCCTGGGGCTGCTCCCAGATCAGCGAGTGCACACGGCCAACGTCTTCAACCAGCGGAACGCGACGCTGCTTTTCGTCGAGCAGGCCGTCGACGTCGGTCAGTAGCACCAGGAGGTCGGCGCCCACCAGCGAGGCCACCATGGCCGCCAGTTGGTCGTTGTCGCCGAACTCGATCTCCTCGGTGGAGACGGTGTCGTTTTCGTTGATCACGGGAACGGCCCCGATCTCGAAGAGCGCATCAATGGCGTGGCGCGCGTTGAGGTAGCGTGCGCGATCGACCAGGCCCGCGTGGGTCAGAAGCACCTGGGCGACCGGGATGTCGTGGCGCATGAAGGCCCGCTCGTAGGCCTGCACCAGCCGCGCCTGGCCCACCGCGGCGGTCGCCTGCAGCATCGGCGTGGTGTCGGGGCGTTGGTTGAGGCCCAGTCGCTCGCGCCCCATGGCCACCGCCCCGCTCGAGACCAGCGCGACGCGGCAGCCGCGCGCCATCAACGCCGCGCTCTCGTCGGCCAGCTGTTGGAAGCGCCCGTGCCCACCGGGCCCCGCGACGATCGCCCGGCTGCCGATCTTGACGACGATGCGACGCGCAGCCGACAGGCCCGCTCGCGGCTCCTCTTTTGCGCTCACATCATCTCCGTAGGGCAGTCCCAACCCCGGCTGCGGGCCCATGGCAAGGGCCCCGGACCGCCCGGGGGTCGAGCTGCCTTGTAGCGCAGCGGGGCGTGGAGACAAGAACCCGCTGCCCAAGCCGCCAAGCAGGCGCTACCCTCGTCGCCCCGTGCCGATGCTCGTCTCCGAGATCCCCAGCTGGCTGCTGACTTCGGTCGCATTCGCATTCGGGGCGGCCTGGGGCAGCTTTTTCAACGTGGCGATCTACCGCTGGCCGCGCGGCCTGAGCGTGGTGACGCCGCCGAGCCACTGCCCGGCCTGCGACGCCCGCATCCCGGCCTATTTGAACGTGCCGATCTTCGGTTACCTGGCCCTGCGCGGCCGCACCGCCTGCTGCGGCGCACCGCTGTCGCCGCGCTACCCGGTGGTGGAAGTGCTGGGCGCGGCGCTCGGGGTGGCCATCGCCCAGCGCTACATCGCCGCGGCACCTCCGGAGACCCTGCTGCTGAACGCGAGCCTGGAGGCCCTGGCCTATTTCGTCTTCGCCGGGGGGCTGCTGGTGGCGACCTTCGTAGACCTGGAGTGGATGGAAATTCCGGATGAAGTCTCGCTGCCGGGGGCGGCCCTGGGCCTGGTGTCGGCGCCCCTGCGCGGTGCTCCCGGGGTGGAGCAGGCGGCGCTGGGCGCCGGCGGCGGCTTTCTCTTCATCCAGATGCTCTTCGTCTGGGGCTACGAGCGGCTGACCGGCCGTCGCGGCATGGGCGAGGGCGACTCCAAGTTGCTGATGATGATCGGCGCCTTCGAGGGCCCCCGGGGCGCCGCCTTCGCGCTCTTCGCTGGCGCCGCCCAGGGGCTCCTGGTGGCGATCTACGCACTGCTCAGCGGCAAACAGCTGGGCCCCGATCTGGATGCGCTCGAAGACGAGGCGGAACAGGAGGACGAGCACGCCCTGCCCTCGGAGCCTCCCCCGGCCTGGCTGGGTCACCTGAAGCTACCCTTCGGGCCCTTCCTGGCGCTCGGCGCCCTCGAGTACCTCTTCTTCGGTGAGCGCGCGATCGAGATCTGGTTTGGCTTCGTCGGCAGCCTGCTACCGGGCGGCTGAGCTCGCCCCTCAGCGTCGCCGGAACAGCGGTAGCGGTTCGTCGGCCGCCCCCTGGTAGATCACCGAAAACTCCGAGAAAGCCTCGAGGGCGTCGTCCAGGGAACGTCCGGCCTGCAGCTCGAAGGCGTCGAAGCCGCAGCGCTTCATGTAGAAGAGCTGGTCGCGCAGCACGTTGCCCACGGCCCGCAGCTGCCCGCGGTAGCCGTGGCGCTGGCGCAACAGCCGCGCCGTGCTGTAACCGCGACCATCGGCAAAGCTCGCGAACTCGATGGCGATCACCGATAGCTGCGACAGGTAGGGCAGCAATTCTTCGGGCTCCACATCCGGCCCGATGCGCACGCCCAGGCGCCCCTCGCGCTCGAGTAGCGCCTCGTGCTGCCCCTGCAGGCGCTCGAAGCTGACCAGGATGTCGCCGCGCTCGGCAATCGGCTGCGCATCTTGCAGCTGGGTGAAGCGGTCTTCGACCACGCGGCCGTTTTCAATGAGTTCCATAGAGCGCCTCCTTGAAAGGCTGGGCCGAGACCCGTCGGTAGCAGTCGATGAATCGCTCGTCCTCGCTGCTGCGCAGCGCGAGGTAGGTTTGCAGCACCGTCTCGATGGCGGGCACGATGGCATCGCGATCGAAGGCGGGGCCGATGATCTTGCCCAACGAGGGCGAAGCGCCCTGCCCGCTCGAGCCGCCGAGCATCAGCTGGTAGTGCTCGACCCCTTGCTTGTCGATGCCGAGCACGCCCAGGTGGCCGATGTGGTGGTGGCCACAGGCGTTGATGCAGCCGCTGATCTTGATGCTGAGTTCGCCGAGGTCGCTCTGGTAGTCCAGGTCCTCGAAGCGCTCCATGATGTCGAGGGCGACGGGAATCGAGCGGGCGTTGGCGAGGTTGCAGAAGTCCAGGCCCGGGCAGGCGATGAGATCGGTGACCTTGCCGGCGTTGGCCGCGTCGAGGCCCAGGGCGCTGAGCTTTTCGTAGAGCTCGCGCAGGCGCGAGACTTCGACGTCGGCCAGGACCAGGTTCTGCAGGTGGGTAGCGCGCAGCTCGCCGAAGCTGAATTCATCGGCCAGATCGGCGACGCGCTCCATCTGGTAATCGCTGACGTCGCCCGGGGGCGTGCCCTTTTCCTTCAGCGCAATGGTGACCGCCGCGTAGCCCGGGCGCTTGTGGGGGTGGACGTTGTTTTTGACCCAGTGGCCAAAACCGCGGTCGCGATCGAGGCGAAAGGCTTCCAGCTGGGCGCCAGCCGGCGGCAACTGGCGGTAGGGCGGAGGCTCAAAGCATGCGGCCACGCGCGCGACTTCTTCGGCGGGCAGTAGCAATGCGCCTTGTTCCCGCTCCTTATGCCACTCCTCTTCGACCAGGCGCCGGAACTCCTCGATGCCCAGGGCCTCGACCAGGATCTTGATGCGCGCCTTGTACTTGTTGTCGCGTCGACCGAAGCGGTTGTAGACGCGCATGATCGACTCGAGATAGGCGAGCAACTCCGGCTCGGGCAGAAAGTCCCGAACCACCTGGGCCACCAGGGGCGTGCGGCCGAGGCCGCCGCCAGCCACGATGCGGAAGCCCAGCTCACCCCGCTCCGAGCGCACCAGAAACACGCCGATGTCGTGAAAATACACCGCGGCGCGGTCGTCTTCGCTGCCACCCACGGCGATCTTGAATTTGCGCGGCAGATAAGCAAACTCAGGGTGAAACGTCGACCACTGGCGGATGATCTCGGCGTAGGGGCGCGGGTCGGCCACCTCGTCGGGAGCGATGCCCGCGAAGTGATCGCTTGTGGTATTGCGGATGCAGTTGCCGCTGGTCTGGATGGCGTGCATCTGCACCGAGGCCAGCTCCTCGAGGATCTTGGGTACGTCTTCGAGGGCCGGCCAGTTGTACTGGAGGTTTTGACGGGTGGTGAAGTGGCCGTAGCCCCGGTCGTAACGGCGGGCGATGTCGGCGAGCTTGCGCAGCTGACCGCTGGAAAGCAGCCCGTAGGGGATCGCCACCCGCATCATGTAGGCGTGCAGCTGCATGTAGAGGCCGTTTTGCAGGCGCAGGGGCTTGAACTCGTTTTCGAGCACCGAGCCCTCGAGCCTGCGCTCCACCTGGCCGCGGAATTGGCGGGCGCGTTCGTCGACGATGCGCTGGTCGTGTGAGTCGTATTGGTACATGGCGACTTCTCTCGGCTGGACGACTTCTTAGAGCGTGGGATCGGGGCGCCGAAGGCGCGTGGTGGGCCCCTCGGCGCGAATGCGTTCCCGCGCGCTCAGGGGCTCGATGACCGCGCCCAGGGCGCGCACCTTCATCAGGTAGGGATCGCAGACCTGGCGCTCTTCGGCGCGTGCGGCCTGTAGCAGCTCCTGTCCGACCCCTTCGGACTCGACCACCGCGGCCTCGTCCAGCCGCGGCGTCCAGCCGCGGTCGAGCTTCAAGTAGGTCACCGAGCCGTCGTCGGTGAGGTTGCCGGTGACGACGAATTGGGGCGTGAACTTGGCCATGGGCGACAGTGTGGGACGGGCAAATTGATAATGCCAAGATATTATTCTCATGCTATCGATAGCTTTTAGATATACCAAGCGCGACGCCGAGCCGTCCCCAAAGTCCGTGAATCTCAATCAATTACGGGTGTTTGCGGCAGTTGCTGCCGAGGGAAGCGCGACCCGCGCGGCGCGGCGGCTGCGCATCAGCCAACCGGCGGTGTCGAAACATCTGGCGGAGCTGGAGGACCAGCTGGGGCTGTCGCTCTTCGACCGCTTGCCCCGCGGCATGCGTCTGACGCTGGCGGGCCAGGCCCTCAACCGCCACGCCGAGCGCATCATCGCCACCGAGGCCGCCGCCGAGGCCGAGCTGGCCGAGCTGCGCGGGCTCAGCAGCGGGCGGCTGTCGATCGGCGCCAGCACCACCATCGGCAGCTACATGCTGCCCTCGCTCTTCGGAGCCTTCCACCGCGCCCACCCCGGCGTCGCCCTGGAGCTCGAGATCGCCAATACCCGCGCGATCCAGGCGGCCCTACTCGACGGCAGCCTCGACCTGGGGCTGACGGAGGGCTTCGTGGCCTCGGAGCTGCTCGACGTCGAAGAAGTGGCCCACGACGAGATGGTGGCCATCGCAGCGCCCAGCCACAGCGCGGCGCGCCTGCCCCAGCTGAGCCTGCGCGAGCTGTGCGCGCTGCCCATGATCGTGCGCGAGCGGGGCTCGGGTACGCGCGACGTGATCGAGGCCGCGCTCGCCCACCGCGGCATCGAACTTTCGCCTCAGATGGCCCTGGGCAGCACCGAGTCGGTCAAACATGCGGTGGCCTCGGGGCTCGGGGTGGCGATCGTCTCGCGCCTGACGGTGGAGCTGGAGCTCGACACCCGGCGCCTGGTGGAGCTGCCGGTCGAGGACCTGGAGATCCGCCGCGCCTTGCACCTGCTGCAGCTGCGCGGCAAGGGCCTCAATCCCGCAGCCGCGGCCTTCCTGCAGCTGCTGCGCGATCCCCTCGGGGGGCGCGAGCCGGGCTATGCGATTTGAGAGCTGCACGCCGCGTTGCCAATTTGGCAGGCGACGGGCGCGGTAGACGCCACAATGTCCGCCAGCAGGGGCCGAGATGGTGGTAAATGGGGCGAAAGGCGCCTGGCGCGCTGTTTGCATGTTGCCGCGCGAGGCCTTCCCTACTTTCCCTGACGTACCGGCGTCTTTGATTCGCATGCCCACGAGCAAGCCATTCCATTCCGCATCCGCGTCCGCATCCGGGCGATCGGCGGCTTCGAGCCAGCCGGCCCCGCGCGTGCGCCCGCTCCCGCCCCGATTGCTCGCCCTGCTGTGCTGCTGCGGCGCCCTGCTCGCTGGCGCCCTGCTACCGCAGAGCGGTCAGGCCCAGGGGACAATGACCGTCAACCTGATCAGCATCGGAGGCCGCGACGTCAGTACCTCGCCCGGCCTTGTCAGCTTGAGCAAGCAAGACTGCGTCGACAACGTCGATCTGGTCTACGAGCTGCGGCAGATCCCCGGCGGACACAACGCCATCGATGTCTATGCCGGCACGAACTGTAACTCCACCGATCGCAAGAACACGACCACGACGGACTGCAAGGTCGTCACCTCGGAACAGCTCGACGGGGCGGTCAGCAATTTCACCATCACGCTCAAGGCCAAGGCCGCGGGCTGCGATGATGGCACGACAAAACAGCTGTTCTTCTTGGCGGTCCAAAGCGCCGGGTCCACCGAAGATGTGGGCAGCGACTGGGCTATGTACTCGCTCGACATCGACACCACCGGCCCAGCCGCTCCCAGCAACCTCAAGGGCGGCAGGGGCGAGAGCGAGATTCCCATCGAATGGGAATCGAGTGACTCCGACGTCCAGGAATTCATCCTCTTCATCGACCCTTCGCCCACCGACGGCAACGCGAACGCCGACTTCGACGGCGGCGCCGCAGGCGTTGGCGGCGGCGACGACTGTGGCTCCTCAGTGCTCAAGGAGGGCGCCGACTCCTTCGACCTACCCGCCAGCATCAAGCAAAAGCGGGTCGGCAGCGCCACCAGCAGCGGCACCAAGCTCAAGCCCGAGGACCTCGAGGGCGACCGGGTGGCGATCGCGGTGGTGGCCATCGACGAGGCCGGCAACCGCAGCGCGTTGTCGGAAGTCGTCTGCGTCTACCTGGTTCCGACCGATGGCTTTTGGGAGCGCTACGAACAGGAGGGCGGAGCGGCCGCCACGGGCTGCCCCTGCAGCGCCGTGGGCGAGGCCCAGCTGCACACCGCCTGGCCGGTGATGCTGGCGCTCCTGGCCGTGCGGCGCGGCCCCCGACGCAGGAGGCAACGGTGAACGCGCACGGCAGAAACCTTTCCACGACCGCAGCGCTCCTCGTCAGCGGCCTGCTGCTCACGCTGGCGGCGGCGCCCGCACAGGCGCAGATGGAAGAGGACCTGATCCCCCGCGACCGAAGCTTCGTCTCGCCGGAGCACCTGGCCCTGGAGCTGCGCCTGGGGCCCTACGAGCCCCAGATGGGCGGCGAGGCCTTCGACACTTTCTTCGATGACGACAGCGGCCCGCTGATGGCGCTGGAGCTGGACGTGATCGCGTTCCGGCTGCCCGACATCGTCTATCTGCTGGGCGGCGGCGGCATCGGCTGGATGCAATTCGATGGCAAAGCCGTCGACAGCGCCGGCGAAGAGACCAGCGAGGACACCGAACTCGAGATCGTGCCCCTCAACCTGCTGGCGGTGGCGCGCGTGGATGTGCTGGCGCGCAAGCTGGGCATCCCGTTCCTGCTGACCGGAAAAATCGGCTACCAGTGGGCCAGCTGGAGCACCAAGACCGGCAGCAGCCCCGAAAAGTCCGGCTGGAGCGTGGGGCTTTTGTGGGCGCTTCAGGTGGCCCTCGACCTGGACTTCTTCGAGCCGTCGGCGGCCCGCACCATGGATGAAGAGTGGGGCGTCAATCACTCCTTCCTCTTCTTCGAACTCTTCGGCTTCGAGCCCAGCGGCGACTCCCTGGAAATCGGCGACACGACCTGGAGTATGGGCCTGGGCTTCATGATTTGATTGAACCGCTGGTGGAACGGAAGTACGGCGTTCGGCTGACGTTGGCCTACGACGGCACGGCCTTTGCGGGCTTTCAACGCCAGCAGGGTCAGCGCACGGTGCAGCAGACGCTGGCCGAAGCCGCCGCCCGCGTGTGCCAGCATGGGGTGGAGGTTTTCGGGGCTTCGCGCACCGACAGCGGCGTGCACGCCGAGGGACAAGTGGTCGCTTTCGGCTGCGACCGCGTGCTGACGCCCAGACGCTGGGTCTACGCCCTCAACCGCTACTTGCCCCCCGACATCTCGGTCCGCAGCGCCGAGCCCTGCGCCCCCGACTATCAACCGCGCTTCGACGCCTCGTTCAAGCGCTACCGCTACCTCTTCCACCTGGGCCCCGCGCGCGACGCCTTGCTGCGGCATCGGGCCTGGCACCTGGGGCGCCACGTGCGGCGCGTCTACCCCGATCGCGATCGGCTGGAGGGCGGCGTGCTGCAGCTGGACCTCGAGCGCATGCAGCAGGGCGCTGCGATGCTCGAGGGGCGGCACGACTTCGCCGCCTTTCGTGCCGCAGCCGACCAGCGCGAGACCACCGTGCGCACGATGCACGAGGTGCGCATCGAGCGCGCCTACGCCGGTGACCCGGAGTTATTGGCCCTGCACGTGCAGGGCAGCGCCTTCATGAAGAACATGGTGCGCATCATGGCCGGCACGCTGGTCGATCTGGGCTCGGGGCGCCTGCCGCTCGAGCGCCTGGAGGCACTCCTGCAGCCCGGCGCCTCGCGCCGAGACGCCGGCGTGACGGCACCGCCCGAAGGACTGACGCTGGTGTCGGTGACGCTCGGGCGCGAGCAGCCGATTTGAGTCACGAACGCGAGGGCATCGCCGACAACTCCATCACCCGCTCGCGCACCATCGGAATCATCTCGCCCGGCGTGCGATCGGCGATCAACTCCGGCGCGAAAGACTCGCCGATGTGAACCTCGATCTTTCCGGGCCGCACCAGGATGCTGCCGCGCGGAAAGATGTCGCGGGCGCCACGGATGCCCACCGGCAGGATCGGCACCTGGGCGCTTTTGGCCAGGTGGAAGCCGCCCTTCTTGAAGGAGCCGATGGTGGCGCTGTCGCCGCGCGTGCCCTCGGGAAAGATCAGCACCGTCTTGCCATCGCGCACCTGCTCGGCCGCGTCATTGATGGTCTGCATGGCGCTGGCGTGCTTGTTGCGGTCGATGACCACGTGGCCGCCGCTGCGCAGGGCCTGGCCCAGGAAGGGCACCCGCGTCAGCTCGCGCTTGGCCAAAAAGCCCGGGATCACCGGCAGGGCGATGAAGAGCACTACGATGTCGACGTAGCTGAGGTGATTGGACATCACCACGTAGCTCCGGTCGGAGGGCATGTGCTCGGCCCCGAAGACCTGTAGCTCGACGCCCCAGAAGCGGCACAGCCCGCTCGCCCAGTGGCGCTGCATGCGCCGAAACAGACCCGGATCGCGGGTGAGCACGCCGAGCGTGACCGCCAGGCTGACCATGAAGGCCGTCCAAAGTCCGAAAAATAGAAAATTGACGAACGACCGGAGGGTCTGCACGGCGGACCTCGAACTCGACCCGCGCCATGACCCGGGCGCGGCGCGGCGGGCAGTTCTAGCATAAAAGCGCGGGCCGCGGCTGTCCCGCCGTGCGGGCGGTGCTAACCTAGACGGCAGGTGCCGGAGCCCCCAGGCGCTCCGGCAAGGTTGGCTCGCCGCGCCCGGCGTGGGCTTTGGAGGGCTTTCGACAGGCACCCAGCGGGTGAGCTCGCGCGGTAGTATGGGCAGCATCTCACGACGGCGCCTTTTGGCATCGGCAATCCTGGGCCTGAACCTTTTGGCCTCGCTTTGGTGCAGCGCGCCGGCCCGGGCCCAAGCCCCGACGGAAGAAGCCGCTCCAGCCGCAAGTGAAAGCTCCGCCCCGATGCCGGCGCGCATCCCGGGCGGCTACACCGCCGAGCGGCTGGGGCCGGTGCACTGGATCTACCCGAGTTCCGCCGAGTCGGAGGTGCGGACGCTGCAGGCGGAGCAGGCGCGGGCGTTCCGGCAGCTGGAACATCGGCTGGGCCTGGAGGTCGCACCGGAGCTGGCGATCCGCGTCGGCATCAACCCCGAGCACATGCAGCAGCTGGCCCCCAAGGGCGCGAAGCTACCGAGCTACGCCACCGGCGTGGCCTTCTCCGAGCACGGCCTGATCCTGATGTCGATGACCGACCCCAAGAGCTTCATGCGCCCCGACATGGAGCAGCTGCTGATGCACGAGATGTCGCACGTGGCCCTGCACCGCGCCCTCCAGGGCCATGCCGCCCCGCGCTGGCTCAACGAGGGGCTGGCGGTGCACTTCGCTGGCGAGCGCTCCATCGCCCGCACACGCGTGCTGTGGGATGGCACCCTGCGCGGCAAGCTCCACCCGCTGAGTTCGCTGGACGCCGCCTTCCCCGCCCGCCACGACGAGGTCAGCCTGGCCTACGCCCAGAGCAGCGATCTGGTGGACTACCTGCTCGACAGCACCGCCGACCGGGCGCGCTTTCGCAACCTGATCCTGGGCCTTTCGCGCGGCATCGCCTTCGACGAGGCCTTCGCCAAGGCCTACGGCTTGACCATCGGCCAGCTGGAATCGCAGTGGCAGGGCGCCCTGCGGCGGCGCTTTGGCCGCTGGCCCTCGCTGCTGATGGGCCTGGGCGTGGTCTGGGTGGCGGGCGCGATCCTGTTGCTGGTCGGCTACGTCCGCGTGCGGCGGCGCCACCACCGCACCCTCGATCGCTGGGCCATCGAGGAAGCCCCCGCCTCAGCTGCCATCGCCGCCCTGGAAAACCCGCCGGCGCTGCTGCTCTCCAGCGCCGAGAGCGAGGCGGTGGCCGCGTGGCCGAAGAACGCGACCTCGGGCCCTGCGCCCGCGGCCGATACCGATGCGCACAGGGGCCGCGACTCCGGAATTCCGACGGTCGAGCACGAAGGTCGCAACCACACGCTGCACTGAACGGGCGACGAAGCCCACGGTGGTGTATTAATGCCCGCGTGACGACGGTGCACGAACGCTCTGGCCGGGCGGGTCTGTGGCTATTTCTCGGAGCCACGCTGGTTTCGGCCCTCGGCGGCTGTGGCCGCACTCGGCCCAACGATCCCCTACGGCAGGATGCGGACGCGGCCGCGGCCCTGTGCGCCCAGCGCTGCGACGACGGCGTCTTCTGCAACGGCCCCGAGCAATGCGATCCCGAAAGCGGCGAATGCCTGCCGGGCGAGCCCGAGAGCTGCGACGACGGCGACGAGTGCACCCTCGACCGCTGCGACCTCCAACTCGACCAGTGCGTGGCCGCGCGGCTGCCACGCGATGAAGATCGGGACGGCTGGGATGCCTGCGCCGGCGACTGCGACGACCAGGACCCGGAAGTACACCCCGGCGCCACCGAGGTCTGCGACATGGTGGATCAGGATTGCGACGGCCAGATCGACGAGAAGCTGCGCTCCGAGTGCGGCGATTGCCGCCCCGGCTGTCGCCTTCTGTACCTGCCCGAGCCCGGCGAGCTATGGGATCCGCGCGCCGACAACAGCGACGCGGTGGAACGCCAGGGCGCCGACGGCCCGCTGATCCTCAGCGGCGAAAACCAGCAGCGCTTCGACGCCTGGATCGCCAACTACGTCGACGGCAAGGTCACCAAGATCGACACCCGCAGCGGCGCCCAGCTGGCGCGCTATGACAGCGTGCTGCTCGGCGACGATAACCACGCCGAACCGCCCGATGCCCTGTGCGACCGCGAGGGCTTCACCGAAAACGACGGCGGCAACTGCCCCTCGCGCACCGCCGTCGACTTCCAGGGCGCGGTCTACGTGGCCAATCGCGCCTTCGGGCGCCACGGCACGGTGACCAAGATCGCCGGCTTCCCCGACGACTGCGTGGACAAAAACGGCGACGGCCGCATCCAAACCTCCAGCGATCAGAACGGCAACGGCGAGATCGAACGCCACGTGGACGGCGAGTTCCTGGGCCAGGACGACGAGTGCCTGCTTTGGACGGTGGACGTGGGCGGCGACAACAGCGTGCCTCGGGCGCTGGCGGTGGCCCCCGACGGCGGCGTCTGGGTGGGTTTGAACGAGTCGGCGCGCGTGGTGGAGCTCGACCCGGCCGACGGCAGCGAGCGACGCTCGATCTCCCTGGGCGGCTTCCGCCCCTACGGCGCCGCCCTCGACACCCAGGGCCGGGTGTGGCTGACCGAAGCGCTCACCGGGCAAATCGTCTCCATCGACACCGAGAGCGGCCAGGCCTCGAGCGCCCGCTCGGCGCCGTCGCCTGAGGCGGGCTGCCCCAGCTCCTACGGCATCGCCGTCGATTCCGAGGATCGCGTCTGGATCGCGGGCTTCACCTGCCCCTACGCCTTCGGCTACGACCCGGCCACCAAGGAGTGGACCACGGTGGCATTGCCCGACGGCGGTGTGACGCGCGGCATCGCGGCCGACGACCGCGGCCGCATCTTCGTCGCCGCATCCCACTCCTGGTTAATCATCGACGCCAGCTCGGTCTTCAACTTCATCGAGTCCAGCGATCCGATCACGCGCCTGAGCGTTTTCGACGCCGACGGCGGCGGCAACCTGCGCACCTTCGGCCTATCCGACGATCCGCTGCCGGGGCGCGGCGCCATCGGCGTCGGCCTCGACAGCGAGGGCCGGGCCTGGCTCGTCAACAAGGACAGCAGCTCGGCCACCCGCGTCGATGTCGACAGCGGCGAGGTCTCCCACTTCGGCGCCGGAGACCTGCCCTACACCTATTCGGATTTCACCGGCTTCGCCCTGCGCCGCATCGTCGCCCCCACGGGCTTCATCCGCGAGGTGTTGGAGGGCTGCGAGCGCGGCCCCTCGGAGTGGGAGCACGTCTGGATCGACGCCAAGGGCCAAAACAGCGCCCGCGTGGAGCTGCGCCTGCGCGCGGCTTCGAGCCTCGAAGAACTCGGCGCCGCCATGTGGCACGGGCCGTTCGAGGGCGCCGAGGTCGATCTCCTGAAGCTTCCGCAACCGCCTCCGAACGAGCGCTTCCTGGAGGTCGAAGGACGGCTGGTATCGGGCGACGGTCGCGCCTCGCCTGCGCTCACGCAAGTGAAAGTGCAGCTTCACTGTCCGCTGTGACAGCAACTCGGGCGCCCAGGACTACCAAATCTTGTCAGGCAGCGAGAGTTCTCTCGGGGCGCCGCGTGCTCAACGAAACAGCTCTGCCCAGCGCTCGATCGCGTGGTGGCTGATGTCGTAGCCGGCTGTCGATAGCCCCACGTGTCGGTCGGCGATGGCGCTGGCCAACTGCGAAAGCCCGGGGTTGTGGGCCACGAGCAGGATCGTCGCGGGCTCGGCCGGCGCCTCCCGCAGCGCCTGCACGTAACGCTGGGGCGAGGCCAGATAGAGCGTGGCGTCGGGCTCGATCGCGCGTGCACTACCCAGCGCCTGCAACACGAGCTGGGCGCTCTGCACCGCCCGCACGGCGCTCGAGCACAGCACGTGATCAACCGCAATGCTCGCCGCCCGCAGCTGCGTCCCCACATCCAAGCACTGGCGGCGACCGCGGGCGCTCAGCGGCCGCCCGTGGTCGCTCGAGGCCTCTTCGGCATCGCCGTGGCGCATCAAGATCAGCGTTTTGCTCGGCATGGGCTACAATGAAGGTTTGGAGTCCTTGAAGCGTAGCATTCCCATGGGCACGCTGGTCGCGACGGCGCTCTTCGTCGCGTTCCAGGTCTACATGGCGCTTCGCCCGCCACAGACGGCGGAGGCGGTTGTGCCGGGCGAGCCGGCCGATGCGACCGACGCGACCATGGACGAGGCCGACGAGGGGCCCGAGACCGCGGTGGTGGCCGAGCTCAGCGAGCCGGCGCCCAAGGCCGCCAGCACCCCGGCCGGCAGGCCTCGCAGCGGGCGGGCGCTGGCCGACCTGGTGGTGCTGATCTCCGTCGACGGCCTGCGCCCCGACGTGATCGCCGGCAACGCCCGTCAGATCCAGCGCATGCACAACCAGGGCTCGCACGCGGCCAAGGCGCGCACCATCTCCAAGGCCAGCACCCTGCCCTCCCACGCCTCCATGGTCAGCGGCGTCGACATCGAGCGCCACGGCCTGGGCTTCAACTCCTACCGGCCCGAGCGCGGTCACATCCAGTATCCGACGATCTTCACCGCCGCCCAGGAAGCCGGTTTGACCACCGCGCTCTTCGTGGGCAAGCGCAAGCTCGAGCACCTGCTGTCGCCCGAATCCAAGAGCCATTTCGAGGTCGGCGGCGTCTACTGCAACCGCGTAACCCGGCTGGCGGTGCCCTACATCGAGTCGGCGGACCCCGGCGTGGTCTTCGTGCACTTCTCCGACCCCGACGGCGCGGGCCACAGGTACGGCTGGATGAGCCCCCAGTACATGGAGGCGGTGCGACGGGCCGACCGCTGCGTCGCCGAGCTGATCGCCGCCGTGGAGACCCGCGACGCCCTGGAGCGCACCCTGGTGCTACTGACCTCGGATCACGGCGGACACGACCACAACCACGGCTCGCGGCTGCAGTCCGATCGGGAGATCCCCTGGATCCTGTGGGGCGGTCCGGCCCAGCCCCAGCGGCGCATCGGCCGCACCATCTACAACACGGATACAGCCGCCACCATCCTGCACGCCCTGGGCCTCACGCTGCCGCCGGACATCGAAGGCAAGGCCATCGTGGCGGGGCTCAGACAGGACTGAATGCGGCTGCTGCTTGCGGCTGCGGCTACGCGGACTTTTCGGGATGAATCGGGAATTTCGGCGTCGCGGCCTTGGTGCGGGCGCGTTTCTTGCCGCGACCGATGGACGCGCGCTTGCGGCGCCGACGCGACTTGGTGACCTTGGTGAGCGATGACATCGGAGGCTCCCGGGTTGAGCGGTGCCGGGGGGTTTAACGGAAGCGGCGGCGGCGGTCAAATGGCCCGTGCAGGTGATCAGCCACCGGAAAACGCATCTTCGGCTTCCGCCGGGGGTGGACGGTCGTCGTCGAGCTCGTCCAGGTAGCCCTCGGGCAGCGCCACGCGTTGGGTGCCGCCGGTCTTGCCGCGGGGCACGCGCATGCACTCGGGTGGGAAGGGCTCGGCCGGGTCGAGCTCGCCCAGCAGCTGCTCTAGCTCCTCGAAGCTCTTGACGCCCATCAGCCGGGCGCGCAGGCGGGCGCTGCCGCGGAAGCCCTTGGTGTACCAGGCGCTGTGACGCCGGAAGGCGCGCATGGCAGGCGCTTCGCCGAGCAGCCCGCTCAGGGCCGTGGCGTGCTCGAGCATGGTGGCGACCACTTCGCCCAGGCGCGGTGGGTCGGAGGGCTCGGTGCCGGCGAAGACCTGGGCCAGGTCGCGGAAGAGCCAGGGACGGCCGAGACAGCCGCGGCCCACCACCACGGCGTCGCACGCGGTCATGCGCATCATGCGCAGGGCGTCCTGGGCCTCCCAGATGTCGCCGTTGCCGAGCACCGGGATGGCCTGAACACGGGACTTGAGCTCACCGATGGCCTCCCAGCGGGCCTCGCCGTCGTAGAGCTGGGCCGCCGTGCGCGCATGCAGGGCCACCGCGGCGCAGCCCTCTTCCTGGCCGATGTGGCCCGAGCCCAGGAAGGTGAGGTGGTCGTCGTCGATGCCCATGCGGAACTTCATGGTCACCGGTACCTGGCCGGCCCCCGAAACCGCCGCCCGCACGATGTTGGCCAGAAGGCGCGGCTTGAGCGGGATCGCGGCGCCGCCGCCGCGGCGGGTGACCTTGCGCACGGGGCAGCCGAAGTTCAGGTCGATGTGGTCGACGCGCCCCTCGCCCACCAGACGCTTGGCCGCCTCGCCCACGTGGTAGGGATCGACGCCGTAGAGCTGCAGACTGCGGACTTTTTCGTCGGGGCCGAAGCCGGCCAGGCGCAGGGTCTTCTTGTTGCCCTCGACCAGCGGCCGCGCGGTGATCATCTCGCTGACGTAGAGCCCGGCGCCGAAGCGCCGGCACAGCTCACGGTAGGCAGCGTTGGTGACCCCGGCCATGGGCGCCAGCACCACCGGCGGCCACACCGACAGCGCCCCCAGGGCGAGCGGCGCGAACTCGCCGGGCCGGGCGGGGGCGACCTCGCGGTTGATGTCGCTGACGTAGGCCGCATCCATGGCGGCGTTGGTAGCAGATCGGGGCGGCATGTCACGCGGTGACGCGCTCTAGATGTGCTCGGAGGGAGTCATGATCCGCTCTCGGGACCGCTACGGCGCCAACTGCGCGTCCGGTCCCCTTGAAATACACGGAGTATTCCGGCGGAGGCCGTCCTTGCATCTGGCATCGTATCGACCCCGATCATCGGCTCAGCACTTCCGCCGAGCACGTCTAGGAGACTGGTGTTTTTCGAGACCGTTTTCGTCGCGAGGGGGATCGAAATCGGCGATCAAGACGGATATTGAGGGGGTATGACCTTGGGACGAGCGCCGCAGCAGGCCAATCTGCTGAGCTCCA
>Ga0224501_10001527_pt1 | contig 17939 bp, 15 predicted proteins | sample SF_Oct11_sed_USG_4_FD_169105 | JGI IMG/M metagenome (GOLD analysis project Ga0224501, IMG submission 169105) | Sediment microbial communities from San Francisco Bay, California, United States - SF_Oct11_sed_USGS_8_1 | ecosystem: Environmental > Aquatic > Marine > Sediment | place: USA... | reverse complement strand
GGAAAATGGAGGCAGTCTTAGGATACGCTTTGGAGAGGAAGCGTCGAAATGTTCTAGATGTAGGTTGTGGCGATGGGGCTGTATTAGAGAAATTACAGGGCGAATTCCTGGTTGGACTCGACTTATCGCTAACCCGCTTAGAAAGGGCGAGATCTAGAGTAGAGAAGGGATACTTCATCTGCGGAGACGCTGAACACCTTCCTTTCAGGGAATCATCTTTTGAGCTAGCTCTGTGCCTTGACACACTAGAGCATCTCCCTCATCCTCTGAATTGCGTCAGGGGTCTGGAGAGTTCGACAGCGAAGGGAGGGTTGATACTTGTCTCCGTACCTGATGACAAATGGTTGTCTCTTGCTAGGTTACTCGCAGTCAGGTGCCCTATCAGTCTGAGAGGTCACGGGCACATCCATACTCTCAAGTCACGAGATGCTGTTGAGCTTTTCAAAGGTTGTAGACTCGTTTCATCCTGCAAGATTCCGATCATTCTCCCCGTAATAACCCTTCTATGCATGGAAAACAGCTGAGATCAAGCTTCTGGAAAATAGGTTTGGGATGATACAATGTTCGAAACCCATATTGAAGTGGAGTAAAGATGAAGATAGCGCTTGTCACTCCGTATTTCCTACCGATCGTCGGTGGGATGGAAACCTCTGCTTATGAACTTTCACGTCGGCTTTCGAAGAACAACAGAGTTTATGTTTTCACAAGCGGCCGTGGAACGGTCGAAACCTGGGGCAAGGTCAAAGTCTTCAGGCTTAGATCCATTGACATACAGGATCTTCCTTTTTCATTGAAGATTCCATATCCTATCCCCGTTTCTTTGGTCTCTAAGCTTGCAAAGCTCGATGTGGATATAATTCATGCGCGTGGGCACGCTTTTGCTACAACTTTTGAGGCTGCTCTTGCTTGTCAGATCACTCATAAGCCTCTTGTCTTATCTATTCACGAAATAGGAATTGCATACCAAGATTATCTTTTGATGAGAGGGATCAGACCTATCGTCGATTCTACTTTGGTGAATTACGTTTTCAGAGAGGCAGACACAGTTATCGCCTCGAACGACGTGACATATACTTACGCGTCAAGATTCAAACCCAAAAGGATCATCAAAATACCGCAAGGAGTTGACTTCGATAAGTTCAAGGTAAGCGAAGAGGGAGAGTACGTCACATTCGTATCTAGATTGGTGCCTCATAAGGGGGGAGAGATCTTCATACAGGCTATTCCCAGAGTCCTACGAAAGATCAGGAATGCAAGATTCAGAGTTATCGGCGATGGATTTCAAAGATCTTTCTTGGAGAAACTGACCATCGATTTAGGAGTCAGAGATTCTGTAGAGTTCGTTGGCAGCATTCCCTATCCTGAAGTGCCGAAATATCTGAGTCAAGCAAAGCTAATTTTCTCCTATTTCTCAGGTCAAGTATTACTTGAAGCTGCTGCAATGCGAAAGCCGGTTATAACCACTAGGAATAGGTGGGCTAAAGACACGTTAGGCAGCAGTCCACTATTCGTCTCCATGCGCAATCCTGAGGAAACCGCTAAGGCCATAGTTCATCTGCTAGGAAATCGCGACGAAAGAGAAAGGATCGCACAGCTATGCTACCGGAAGATTTCTCCAGAACGAAGCTGGGATGTTATCGCGCGCAAACATCTAGATCTCTACAGTCAGATAATCAACAGAAGTGACTAGATGAGGAGAATGAAACGAGCCTCAGTTCCAATCGATCCAATTCTACTACAGATATTGGCGATTGTCGTAGTATCCTACTTTTTCAGAGGTGCAACCTCTTTTTGCGATGGGGTTATGCACCTTTCCAAAGTCAAGATCCTGTTAGATAACCTCGAGGCCTATGCTTATTTTCCAAGATGGAATCCCTACTGGTATTTTGGCGTGCCGATGTGGCGGATCTATTCCCCCTTAAGCTACTACATCATAGCATTTCTTGGCTGGATACTTCATCTCTCAGTAGAGGATGTCGTTATGATATGGGCTTATCTAGTCTTCTCATCTATTTCAGCATCTACTTGGCTCCTCGCAAGAGAAATGGGATTGAAGCGGCTGGGTTCCTTTGTGAGTAGCCTTGTGTTTCTATTGTCTGCCAACCTGATTTTCTACTGGGGTATCGGGTCATACCCCACCGTTACAGGCGTTGCCTTTTCGGCTTTGGCCACGTTCTTCTTCCTAAGAGCTGTCAAGAAAAGAAGCACATTGAACATCCTAGTCGCTGGTGTCTCCTTTGGTGGGCTAATCCTTACTTATTTCATGAACGCGATCATACTTCTTGTCTTCTTTGTTGTTCTCTCAGTCCTCATTGTGGTACGTAATCCGTCGCTGCTTTATATCTCAAGAGGATTGCGGACTCCTCCAAGGTATACTCTGGTTCTGCCGAAAATTCTGTTCTCAACAATATTGGTTGCGCTGGGTGTAAGCATGTGGTGGGTGCTCCCTTTCCTCGCTACATATCTCGCGGCTCCTGCAATACCGGGGATAACAGTCGGTCCACCGCCTGCTCCGAGATCCCTTGAAGAGCAACTTGTATTACTTCTCGGCGTTCAACCGAACATGGAGTCTCCAGGAATTGGACATTTCATCCTAGCAACAGTTGCATGCATCACAGTCGCTGTCAAGCGCAGAACTGAGGTAACCGATGCGCCTGTATGCTTCATCATGGCTTTCGTCTTCTGCCTAACGCCTTGGCTTCTTATACCTACTGGTCCGCTCTTCTGGCGGAGGTTTACGTTGTATCTTTCGCTCTTTGCCTCACTATGTGGCGGAATCTTCGTTGACCTAGTGAAAGATTCCTATGAGAGTCTTTTAGATCAGACCCCCCTGAATGCGCAGGACAAGAGACCTATCAGCACGATCTACTCATCTTCCCTAGTTGTCTTGATTCTGCTGGCGGCAATCTATCCTGTTGCTGGGTCCGAAAGTATCGTTTTTTCAGGAGTCGACATCTCCAGGAAACCGGAGTACATCGATTTCTTGGAATCTCACACGGAAGTCGGCGAAAGAGTAGGGATGGATGGCGGATACGCTTTCAATCTCTACACTGGAATCCCCCAGTCTGGCGGTGGGAATATACATTACGTGTACATGGTAAACGAGTTTGCCTATCTGTTTTGGCGATATATGTTTGTGGAGCAGGACAGCAGATATCTCCGTTATTTCGCAAGAAACTACAATGTGAGGTGGTTTGTGGGGGCCGAAAAGCTTGGTTTGATGAGGACGAATCATGAAGTGCTCCACGAGGTAGTAGGCTTTGACTGGAGTCTTTTTGAGAATGTTGGATCAGATAACCTAGTTCTTTTCGTAGGGGACGCAACCGAATACTCATTGTTCTTTCTGTCTTTGGCCCTGTCTGACCCGGATGACATAGTCGCTGTTTATGGGGGAAGTACTCTTGATGGTTACGATGTTGACACACTTGGGAGATTTGGTGTTGTATACACTACCAGTTTGAGAAGCGAAGATCCCCTAGCCATGTCTCAACTTCTTTCGCAATACGCCGGAGATGGAGGATGCTTGATTCTAGATACAGGCAACCTTGAACGTGAAGGTGAAGTCAATGGTCTACCTGAGCCTTCTCCGGTCGACCGAGTTAGTTATGGAGACTCCTATCTGATGTTCGAACCAGCAAACTTGCACAATGTGACCCGAGATTTGGACTTCACCAAGTTCAGGTCAGAGAAGCTCTACGTGATTTCCCACGCGAACTCGACAAGGAAGGGCTCCTCTGTCCTTATTTGCGACGAAGACAGGCCGATACTTGTCCATCGGCAATGGGGGTCAGGAGAGGTCTTCTGGACTGGACTGAGGCTTCCGTATCTGATTATGCTTGACGAGAAAGATGAAGCCAGAAGTGCGGAAGAAGCGAAGCTTCTCATCAACCTTCTGCGCCAAGCAGAATCAACTGAAGACGCAGATCAAAGAGGTATAGTTCGTTTTGAACAGAAGGGTCTTGAAGAGATGGTGGTTTATGTTGAAGATGGGTCATTACGGGATGCTCTTTGGTTGAAGATGAGCTACTATCCGGGTTGGACGGCGCAGATCAAGGATCACTCTGACAATCAGTTACGGATTTTCATGGCGGGACCCAACATGATGTTAGTCTTCCCTGAGAGCAGCGGAGACTACGCTGTGGGGTTCCATTTTGACAAGACGATGGATGTGAAGCTGGGAGAGCTAATAAGCATAGTAAGCTGTATCACGCTTCTGGCCTTTACATTCTATAGTGCTGCCACTCGACGCTTGAGAAAAGATAGGTCTTCACATGGACAACCTAGCGCATGAATTCCGTGTTTCCGAACCTATATGTGCCGTCCTCTGTACAAAGCTGAGAACATAGTCTATGATAACAGACTGGTCTCCTGATTCTCTATTTCGTGTAGTCTGCTATTCTCTTCTGTAGGCTTCCTTCCTTTGTGACACTAGATGATTGTTTCTTGAAAAAAAGGGGGGTGTGGGTGTTTCGAATCTAAAGATTCGATTTGATGTAATCTCTGAAAGTTTCTGCCAATCCCAGGTCTTCCAGAAGTCTATCGACTTTTTCCGTCGAGCGATATAGCGGAAACACACGTCCCTTTTCATCCTTATATGGGTCTTTTATCACGAATCCCGATTTCGTTAATTGCGCTAAATGATAGCTTAACCCAGCATCGGAAGAAGTTCCCAGAACAGTTTTTATCTGAGTGAAAGTCAAGGAGTGTGTCCCAGCCAGATAATTGCTGGCAAAGAGAACCAACAGAATGCCTAGACGTATAGGGTTACCTAGAACATCAAACACGGAAGCCCATTTCTTGATTGTCTTGGTCTGAGACATCACAGCGTCCACCTGCCTCCCTACGTCGATTCCAGAAGTCAAGTTCTACTTCCTCTAACATATTAATAAACCTAGCTTTTCTTTAAAAGCTCAATGAAAGCTAAGTATAGAACAAAGAATTGAGTTATACATACTTAACCGAGAAACTAAACATCGTCTATGACAAGATTTTTAAGTCTATTTCACAGAATACGACAGAATCAGAGTTCTGGCGGTGTCCGTCTGATGTCTGCGGACAAACGGGAAGGGAGAAACGAAAATATCGAGGCATTCCTGCGGGCTTTCTGGAAAGGAGCTCATTTCTAAGCCCATTCAGAACACAGACTCCAGATTGACAGCTGTTCGGGAGTCAATACCCACGATGGACGGACGCTAGACGCCAAAAATCACACAGATTAATCCCGCCAGCAACTAGGCAAAGCTAGCTGGAAGGAAAAATATAGGGGGTATCGATTTTGGGAGTAGAAATCATCCAAAAAGGCAACGTCCAAGAGAGAGGGGATAGGGGCATCGGATTTGACAATAGAGATCGTCTTCCTTAGAAGTTTCAACGAAACCATCTTCAACGCGATAAGCGGTCTCGTCGGAACAATCATGGGACTAATCGTAGGGAAGAAAGTCTAATGAAAAAGCACCTAAAACTCGCCTTGAACCGAGCGTTTTCCAAATCCCGCTGTGGAAACAGAATCCGCAGGAGACTCTGTTAAGGAAAAATAGGGGGAGAGGGGGGGTCAAACTTGAACATGAAGGAGAAATCTGTCAGCAGGATAAGGTGGATAATCAAGAAGTCTGAGTTGGACACTCAGACGATCCGTGCAAGACTCGTCACCAATCTGGAAGAATATACTAGGGGGGTATAGTTTTTACGAGCGAAACCATTCCTAAAAACAGCATCAAGAGAGGCCGTAACCCCTCTCCGCCCTTTTCTCTCGCTTTACAATTCCTTTGCTCGCGTACACTATATGGCATTTCCATGTTTTCGATTCTTAAGATGGTTTCATCCAGTTTTATATAAATCCAGATAGCTAGTTTTCTCTGTGGCTGGTATGGAGAGTGCCAGGAAAATGAAGCCTCAAATCGAGGACAACTTCATCCTCGTACGTAGAGACTTGTCTGACTCAGGACAGCCCGAAAAAGAAAGAAAAGAACGAATTCCGAAGAGCATCTCCAATGAAGAACGGATAGACAGCGAAACTCACCCATCAAAGATAGAGAAGAAGCATGACATAGCTAGACCAGAAAGAAAACAAACGATGCTGGAGTTCTACAAACCTCTGTAATCTCGGGTCTCAACCCAAATATCTCTTCTGACTAGAATCCTCTCTTTCCCTTCCAGAAAGCGTTCCGGAACATTGTACAAGCAATCTCTGAATTATCGAAAAACCAGAATATGCGGCGGGGTAACCGCGGGAATCAAAAGGGTTACGGTCAGACAAGGATGTACCCTCTTTGCCTCATCTCTTCTATCAGCGGCCTTATCCTCTCATGTTTTTCATTGAGCTCTTCAGGGACGGGCAGCTTATTTCTGGAGAGATAGTCCCGGATAGCGTCCTTCAAAGAATCATCCGCAAGAACAGAGCAGTGAATCTTCTGTTCGGGCAATCCCTTCAAAGCAGATACTATGTCGTCCTTTGTGATCTGTAGAGCCTGTTCTATAGCCATGTTTCTGACGAGTTCTGTCAGTACGCTCCCACATGCTATCGAAGCTGCGCATCCTTGGGTTCTGTATTTCGCATCTACTATCTTGCCATCTGCGATCTTTATCCAGAACTTCGTTATGTCTCCACAGAAATCACTCATGTAGATTCCGACACCATCTGCATCCTCGATCTCGCCCACGTTCCTCGGTTCCCTGTAATGCCGAAGCACAGTCTCGTTGTACATACACTTACCTAGGCCTGTCTTGAGAAAAAAGCCTTTTCATAACCCAGAGCTCGATCCCGACACTTCTCTTCAGCAAGCCACAAACCCCATATTTCCAGCCTCACATATATCACAAAAGGTACAATCTAACCATAGATTGTCAAGGGTGAACCGGAGGAAACAGAAGTGTTTCAAAGAATAGCTTCAGTGATAGGAAAGGAGTTCTCAGGACTCCTAGCCAAGGAGTACGCTACACGGATCTACTGGACAGATCACTACTTCAGCTACGACAAGTTTCATCAAACAGCCAAATACTGTGCTGACGAGATGGAGAAAATAGGCCTCGAAGACGTAGAGATCATCCCCTACAAGGCTGACGGGAAGACGGCATACGGAGACTGGATCATACCCAGAGCCTGGGATGCGGAAGACGCCACTCTCGAGATAATAGAACCGCACCAGCGGACCACTGTCCTAGCCAGTTACAGGGAAGAACCCACATGCTTGTTCTTTCTCAGCGCGCCCACTCCGCCTGAAGGAGTCGAGGCTGAAGTCGTCAGAGTTGAAGATTGCACGAATCCGACGGACTATGCCGGCAAGGATCTTAGAGGCAAGGTGATCTTCACCTCTACAAGACCCCATAGGACAAAGCATTACTTGCTGGACGCCGGGGCTATAGGGCTCATCTACAATGCGGACCGTGATGGTGAACTTGTTCGTTGGGACAACTATACCCTTGCGCCTCGTAATGATGAGGGGCTCTTCGGATTCTCGATATCTCAAAGACATGGTGAAGAGCTGAAGAAGATCATCCAAGAAGCTGAGAAAAGGGGAGGAAAGGTTAGAGTCAGAAGCAAAATCAAAGCCCGCCTCTATGACGGAACAGTCGACGTGGTGACAGGGGTTCTCCCCGGTGAAAGAAGAGATGAGGAGGTCTTAGCGCTTGCACATCTCTATGAGGTGGGAGCCAATGACAACGCTTCCGGCGCAGGGCTTATCTTGGAAACCCTCAATGCTATGAATAAGCTCATAGTCAAAGGTGAGTTGAGCAAGCCCAAGAGGTCCATCAGGGCCCTCTTCGGATTTGAATGTTGCGGGTTCATGGCATACGTGGTAAGTCATCCTGATGTTATCAGACGTCAAGTGGCAGCGATCAACCCTGACATGGTTGGTGAAAACCAGGAAATGTGCGGGAGCCACCTTAGGGTTCACGTGACACCTGGATCGAACCCCTCATACATAGATGCTTTGGTAAAGATGATCATATGCGAGGTCATCGCGAAAGATGACCCATCCTTCAGGTGGAGGGTATATCCTCCCGTCGTCTGCGACAGCTTTATCGCAGATCCCATGATAGGGGTTCCAAGCGTTTCACTGATGCAGATGCCTGATAGGTTCTATCACAGTTCTCTGGATGCGCCTGACAAGATAGACCCTGAGAGCATGATGCAGATAGGAGTGTGCGTAGGAACCTATCTCTATTTCATAGCTCAAGCCGGAGTCAAAGAGGCCATATGGTTAGCCCACCTCGTGAAAGACCAAGCTCTTGAAGAGTCAATCAGGCAGAAAACCCGATTCATATCTCAGGTCTCGACACTATCAGATTCAAAGCCCATAGAACAAGCCATAAAGGAATTCGTTGAGAGACTGGATTGTATCACCTATAGAGGGCGCGAATCTCTTGGGAAGATCTTAAGAATCACGGCAGAAGACTCAGAGGTAATGGGCTTCTTAAACTCAATGGAGCAGAAGATCGCCAAGGATCGAAATCAGCTAGCTAAAGACGCCAGAAAATTCATCGAACAGATAGGTCTAACATGGAAGCTTCCGAAGAGAAGACTCACAGAACTGGAAGAAAAGGCATCCACGATGATCCCTCAGAGGCTCATACCTGGACCTCTGACCGTCGAGACAATGCCCGATGAAGCCAAACGTAAGGAGAGATGGAAGCCCGGATGGGAAGCCTACTTCAACGTAAACCTCTATTGGGCTGACGGGAAGAGAAGCCTACTAGAAATATATCGAAGTTCCACTATGGAGACAGGACCGGCAAAACTTGAAGATCTCATAGACTACGTTGAATTCCTAGAGAGATACGGATACATAAAGCTCAAGACGAGAATCCCGTTAAAGCGCAGATAGCGCTTTTCATCAGAGCGATTAGACTGTTCTCTAGAATCTAAGCTATTCTGTCTCAGATACCGGTGCTTTCACCCCATTCGGAAGATCTGAAGGCATCGAGCACGGTCAAGCAGTCTATGATCGTTCGTTCACAAACCAACTCAGGGGAAGATAAGGTGCACTTGAACATGAACGAGGCTACGCTAAGGCTTATATTTGGTATGTTTTGATTTATCGCGGAGAATCCTATGAAGATAACGAAGATTGAGACTATAATGGCCGGGACCATGTTCATTAGGATCCACACAGATAATGGGATAACTGGCTGGGGATGGCTCAGCGTAGATTCGCCAAAGCTGTGGAGGCTATGGTGAAGGAGCATGAAGCTTATCTGATAGGTAAGGATCCACTCGAGATCGAGAGGCACTGGCAGCACATCTACCGCTATCTCTTCTTCAGGGGCGGGCCTGTCATGATGAATGCTCTCAGCGCTATCGATATCGCCCTTTGGGATATTGCAGGGAAGCATTATGGGGTTCCTGTTCACAGACTTCTCGGCGGCCCGGTCAGAGAGAAGGTGAGGGTTTATGCGCATCTTGTTGAGCAGCTTCCGGAATTGGTTGAGCATGCTGTTGATGCGGTGAAGCAAGGTATGACGGCGGTTAGGTGGGCTCCATTTGAGCCTCACTTTGAGAAGATGCGGTACCCTCGAGTGATGCAGAACGCTGTTGAGCAGGTGAGAGCTGTGAGGGAGGCTGTTGGGGATGATGTTGACATCTGTCTCGACTTTCATGGGAGGCTCGATCCATACGAAGCTGTCACTATGATGAGCGAGGTGGAGAAGTACCGACCTTTCTTTGTCGAAGATCCGATCCTGCCTGAAAACATAGACGAGATGGCTGATGTCGCCGCACATTCTAGAGTCCCCATCGCTACTGGCGAAAGGCTCTATACGATCCATGAATTCATGCAGCTCCTGAGTAGAAAGGCTGTGCACATGGTAAGGCCGGACATCCTCCTCGCTGGCGGGTTCACGGGCCTCAAGAAAATAGCGGCGATGGCTGAGGCTTGCTATGTTGGTGTTGTGCCGCATCTGAATCCGATAATTAGTGTCCATTTGGATGCTGCGATCTACAACTTCACTCTACAGGAGGGGGTCATACCACAGATCATAGGCACCGAGGACGGCATGCCATTGCTTACAGGGGTTCCGAAGATGGATGGCGGTTACATTCTCGTGCCGGACAGGCCGGGGCTGGGCATAGAACTTAACGATGAAGCTGTCAAGGAGTACCCCAATCTTAAGAGGTCGAAGCCGAGGTTTCCATATCGGCATCCTCCGCCACCGCTGTTCCACGAAGATGGCTCCTTCGCAGAATGGTAGCCACAAGAAACACTGGAATTCATTATACGTCAGGACAGCGTGCGCTAGATGGGACTCGCGGTCTATCTTGGACCATGTTTTGGACGATTTCTACTCACAAAATCGATACCCCCCGTATATTTTTTCGGCGCGCGCTCATCAATTGTGTCAAGACTACAACTTTCATGTGTGACCTTAAGGGGTGAGACAAGAACAGAATGGATGTCTCTACACGGTTGACCGAGCTGCTAGCTAGCTTCTGGGGAACACAAGATTGAAGCGACCGATAGATACGTTGGCTTTGAGAGACGCTACGTCTGCGCGCTCTAATAAACTACTTCGGAATAAGAATGAAACACAAGAATGTGAGAAGGTATGAGAGATGAAAGCTTGGACAAGACGCATGGTGCATGTGTCGGTAGAGACCCCGATGAGCCCGCCAGAGTGGGCGTTGCTAGAGCGGGAACTCCTAAGGCAGCAGGCCTTGGCAGTTCAGGAGTTTTATGATAAGTATTTCGACGAGCGCGGTTACCTGCTTTGCGTGCCGCGTTGGGGTGGCGACGACGGGCCGGACGATGCAGCCGAAAATATGCTCAACTGGACGATACTGCATGCTCTGGGCGCGCCTGATATCATCCTGGAGCTGTACAAGCGAGGGTGGGAGGGTCATCTGCGACAGTACACGGATGCCAAGACGGTCGAGGTACGCTTCGCCCGTGACGGCATGTACTACAAAGAGTTTCCAGTTATGTTTGACTGGTTCCACCATAGCGAGGGTTTCTCAGCTTTCTTCCTACAAGGAATTTGTGATCCCCATGATCCCAAGTTGCGACAGCGCATGCAACGATATGCCGGCTTCTACATGAATGAGGATCCGCAGGCGCCCAACTACGATCCGGAGCACAAGATCATCCGTAGCATGTTCAACGGAAGCCGTGGCCCTCTCCTGCGTAAGGCGACAGCATTAGACTGGGCTGGCGATCCCATTGAGATTAAGGGGCGCTTCCACTTGGGGCACGGTGAGAGATCGTATGAGGAAATGCTGGCCCATTTCAAAGATTACACAGATGTAGTTGGTGACCACCCGCTCAACCTGTGTGCAACCACGCCGGCCCTAGAGGCGTTCATGTTAACTGGAGAGGAGAAGTATCGACGCTGGGTCCTAGAGTACGTAGACGCCTGGGTCGAGCGGACAAAGGCTAATGGTGGGATCATCCCCACCAACATCGGCTTAGACGGCACAATCGGTGGCGAGTGCCATGGCAAGTGGTACGGCGGTGTATACGGCTGGGGCTTCACCGTGGTCGTGCCACAGACCGGCGAACTCGCTCACCGGACGTACTTCCATGTGCGGGCACTCTACGGCTTCGGCAATGCGCTCCTCCTCACCGGCGATCAACGCTACGTAGACACATGGCGCGGCGTGATCGATTACATCAACTCTAACGCGAAGGAGATCGACGGTCAGCTGATGTACCCCCACTCTTACGGCGACGATGGCTGGTACAATTACCAGCTGAAGCCGTTCGACTCAGGTGCACAGGAGGTATACTACTGGTCTATGGATAGAGATGACCTGCGCCTTATCGTCGAAAACCCATGGATCGACTACTTGGAAGGCAGGAATCCCAGCTATCCAGTCGAAGCGCTACGCAAGGATCTTGCTTCAGTACGCCGCAGGGTAATGCTTATGAAGCAGGATACAACGACGCCTGACACCCGTCTGTCCGATGACATGAACCATCTCAACCCAGCTACGACCGAAGGGCTGACTCAGCTGATGCTCGGCGGTTTGCCGACTGGTCGTACGGGCTTTCCGCTGCACTGTCGGGTTCGCTACTTCGATCTGGTCCGGCGAAGGGCCGGCATTCCTGAGGATGTGGCTGCACTGGTGGAGAAGATGACGGCCGACGAGACAACCCTCACATTGGCCAATGTCAACCAAGTCGAGGAACGTGCAGTTGTCGTCCAGGGTGGCGCATATGCTGAACATGAGTTGCTCACCGCGGAGATCGACGGGGTGGTCACTCCCGTTGACCAGCCCTACTTCATCGTGCATCTGGCGCCGGGCTGTGGTACGCGTTTAGTGCTGAAGATGAGGCGTTATGCTAACTTGCCCACTATGGCCTTCCCGTGGGATTGAACAGATGCTGAGGGAATCGGTGACGTGTCAGTTGACACACTAAGAGAAGACAAGATGCTGATAGTCCTTCCTCGCACGTGGGGTATATGTTGTTAAATATTAACATCTAGCGATGAATTAGTACCGGAACGAATGTGAGGTTTGTCAATGTTACAACCGCGGCCAGAACACCCCAAACCACAATTCCAGCGTGGCCAATGGCTTAATCTCAATGGTACCTGGGATTTTGCGTTTGATTTTGGTTTCTCCGGCAAAGAGAAGGGATGGCACGAAGATCCATCTGATCTAAGACAAGGAATCAATGTACCATTTTGTCCAGAAAGTAAGCTTTCTGGCATTGGTTACACCGACTTTATCCTCGCGGCTTGGTATCATCGCAGTATCGAAGTGCCAGAAGACTGGGCTGGCAAACGCGTCCTGTTGCACTTTGGCGCGGTTGACTATTGTTGCCGCGCCTGGATAAATGGTCAGTTTGTAGGGGATCACGTAGGCGGTAGTTCTTCCTTCTCTTTTGACATCACACATGCTTTGCAGGATGGTGAAAATCAGCTAGTTGTGAATGTCTGCGATGATTTACGCTCAGGAAAGCAACCTGCTGGTAAGCAAAGCAAGCGCTTACACTCCCACGGTGTAGTCTACACACGCACCACTGGAATCTGGCAGACAGTCTGGCTCGAAGCAGTCCCCGAACGCTATATCGAGTCTGTGCACATCGTACCTAACCTTGACGATTCCTGTTTCATTGTAACCCCTACTATAAGAAATGCAGCTCGAGGAATGATCTTCAGAGCAGTGTTAATTGATGCGGATGAAGAGATCGCTTCATCAGAAATCTCTACTAGTAGCGGCACCTCTCTGACCTTGACAATAGATGCGCCCCATCCATGGAGTCTTAGTGATCCACATATCTATGATCTACGTCTTGAGCTCCTGGAAGAAGAACAGGTAGTTGATAGCGTCAAATCCTATGCGGGATTGCGCAAATTCCACATCGAAGGCAACAAATTCTTTCTCAACAATGAACCCGTGTTCCTGCGGTTTGTACTTGATCAGGGCTTCTATCCAGATGGCATCTGGACAGCTCCCAGTGATGCTGAACTCAAGGCAGATATTGAGCGTTCCAAAGCAGTCGGCTTCAATGGCGCACGTTTGCACCAGAAGGTTTTCGAGGAGCGATTTCACTACTGGGCAGACCGCCTGGGCTATCTCACCTGGGCAGAATTCTGCGATTGGGGAATGGATTTCGGTAGGCCTGAGGCTATACACAACCACCAGCGGGAATGGCGCGAGGTAGTAATGCGAGACCGCAATCACCCTTCCATCGTCGCTTGGACACCCTTTAACGAGACGGCTGGAGCAGCTCGATCGCATAGTGAAACCCATAGGCAGACACTGCAAGAGGTCTATGAACTCACTCGTGCCTTAGATCCAACGCGCCCCATCAACGATGCCAGCGGCTATGTGCACGTGCATACGGATATTTTCAGTGTGCATGACTATGATCAGAATCCACAAAGCTTTCGAGAACGATATATCAGATTAGACCCACAGAAACCCGAGCAAGCCTTCGTATGTCATTCTGATTTGTCTTCCCCATATGAAGGTCAACCCTATGTCGTAGATGAATACGGTGGGACCTTCTGGACCGCGGAGTATACTAATCAGCTAGAACGGGGCGACGATAGAGAACAATGGGGATATGGAAAAACGCCCAAACAGGTAGAAGACCTGATCGAGGAACTCACACGAATCATACTCCAGAATCCAAACACCGCCGGATTCACCTATACCCAACTCACTGACATTGAGCAGGAAGTGAATGGCGTCTATACCTATGATAGAAAACTGAAGTTCGATGCAGAGCGTCTGCGTAACGCTTTTACTGCTGTAGCAGCTATCGAGGTGTCCTAACTCTGAAGTGTATCAGCGTGCCTAGAACAGTGATTACATATTCTCTCGAACCCAAGACTTAACTCCGGAAAACTCTAACAGTGTATCAAGTGAGTTGGTGATGAAACAATCCGTTGTTATAGAAGCTGATCAAAAGATTGCTCGGATCAACCCGAATATCTATGGACATTTCGCTGAGCATCTTGGTCATTGCGTATACGAAGGGATTTGGGTGGGAAATGACTCGGCGATCGAGAACAGGAATGGGATCCGATGTGATGTGGTTGATGCGCTTCGAAGGATAAAGCCGCCCGTTGTTCGGTGGCCGGGTGGTTGTTTTGCTGATGATTACCACTGGCAAGATGGGATAGGACGCAGGGAGAATCGCCCGGAACGCATCAATGTCCACTGGGGTGGTGTTATTGATAATAATCATTTTGGAACGCATGAGTTTATGGATTTTTGCGCTCAGATCGGTGCTGAGCCCTATGTTTGTGGTAACATGGGGAGCGGATCAGTTCGGGAGATGCGTGACTGGATTGAGTATATGAATTGCGCCGACAACTCTACTCTCGCAAGACTCCGTGGCAAGAATGGTCATCCTGAACCTTTTAGTGTCAAGTATTTTGGCATTGGAAATGAGAATTGGGGTTGCGGGGGAAGCATGTCCCCGGATTATTATGCCCATGAAGTTCGTCGTTACTCAACTTTTCTATATTCTTTTGGTGTACAACCATTTCATAGGATAGCTTGTGGCCCAAGTGGGGATGATCCGTCTTGGACGCGCAGGTTTTTCGAGGTGCTTTCGGGCTATGCTGGTGGGTTCTCAAGGTTGAGTAGCATACAGGGATTCGCTCTTCACTATTACTGTGGGACAGCAGGGACGGCCACAGAGTATACTGATGATCAATGGTATGAACTGCTGGCAAAAGCGATGAAGATAGAGTCAATCCTCGTTAGGCATCGTGCTATCATGGATGGGTTTGATCCTGAACGCAAGATTGGGCTGGTGATCGATGAGTGGGGGACATGGCATCCTGTCATCGAAGGCACTAATCCGCGCTTCCTTCGTCAGCAGAATACGATCCGCGACGCTCTTGTTGCTGCTCTCAGCCTCGACATTTTCAACCGCAATGCCGACAAGGTTGTGATGACAAATATTGCTCAGACGGTTAACGTTCTTCAAGCTATGATTCTCACGAGGGGATCAGATATTCTGTTAACTCCGACCTATCATGTCTACGAAATGTATGCTGCCCATCAGGGAGCTGATTCAGTTCCATGCCGAGTGAAGACTGACAGAATAACGTTCGAAACCATAACAGGCAAATCTTCGTTACCTACGTTGGCAGGTTCATGCTCACGCACTGATGACGGAATCACATTAAGCCTAGTCAACACGCATGTATCCGAACCGGTCGAGGTCTCTGTGGATCTGAGAGGAGTTTCAAAGACGGAACTAAGGTCTTGGCGTGTTCTCGCATCTGATGATATTCACGACCACAATACTTTCGAAGAACCAGAGAATGTTAAGCCAGTTGATGAGGATATCACGTCCAGCACAATAGAACTCCAACCTGCATCAGTGAGCGTTCTGATCTATAGTGTCGATTGATCATGCGGATGATCGGGATCAGATCTGCTAGAGCGTGACGCGTGCTACTCACATTACTCCTAATGAATGACGGGCATCCCTTTCTAGCGCGCTCCTCCAGTAGGCCAACACGGCTGCCGATAGGGCTAGCTAGCTTCTCCATATTTCTATCCTGAAACGTCAGCTCGCCTAACGGGCGCTCGGCTGGTTATGACCCCTTTTGGTTCATTGTCTTTTTGGATGATTTCTACTTGTAAAAGCGATACCCCCTCCCCCCTAGTGAATTTGTCCGGAAATGTTGATGCGTTCTATTGAGCATGACATAGGCTTAGTCATCAAAGCAGTATTGAAGGAAGAAACAAAGAAACCAGAGGAACTGGCTGCAGCTGTTGTCGAAACAGAAACCAGGAAACTCAGGAAAATAGCCCTTGAAGAAATGAAAGAAGTCTGGGAAACGGCATTCAAGAAAGGAGAAGACTAGCCAGCTATCCACCTTGTCCTGCTGACAGAGTTCTCCTTCATGTTCAAGTTCGACCCCCTCTCCCCCTATTTTTCTTAACAGAGCCTCCTGCGGCTTCTGTTTCCACAACGGAATTTGGAAAAAGCTCGGTTCAAGGCGAGTTCTAGGTGCATTTCCGTTAAACTCTCCTACCCACAATCAGCCCCATGATTGTTAGCTAGCTAGCTGATGTAGGACAGATTTGATCTATCGAAGTCTTTCACTATCTCCAGTTGTCTGTCCGCGTTGCCAGGCTGCAACTCAGAGGGCGGTATTCTCGGAACTGGAGGACTGTAAGCAAACTGGGTGGCGGGATGATCCTTTCCGAAGCTCTCTCTGCATATGTCATAAACGAGTTTTCTCACTTGCCTTTCATCAATATAGCCCAAAGAATGCAGGTACTCATGTAACAGCAGCATGAATACGTAGGAGTTCAGTTCTGTAACTGATCTGAATGAGATCAGTCTCAACAGTCGTTTGTTCAAGACTATGCCATTTGAGCCTACTCCATGAAAGGCTCCTACATGTACGGGCAGATCGCCAAGGTAGAGCATCAATCCAGCTCTTTCTCTCTTCAGCCTCTGCTTCACAGCCCTCTTCACAACTTCGAAAACGTCACCGTAGTCCTTGCACTTCTCAAGCTGATCTCGAAACATATGGGAGCTCATGGCCTTCTCACACAGTTCAAACACAAAAAAGGGGGGAGAGGAGAAGCTTAGAGCATTATGGGTTCGCCTTTGAACTTCTCTTCTTTCTTCTTCTCCAGAGTGATCTCTAAGACGCCATTCTTGTATGAGGCTTTAGTCTTCTCCGTCTCAACCTTAGCAGGTAGTTCGACTTCCTTGTAGTATTTCCTTTCAGGTGTGTCAACCGTGATCGTTACGCTGTCCTCGGTCCCGTGTAGTTTTACGTCTTCCTTCTCGACCCCTGGCAGCTCAGCGATGACCTTGACCACGCCGTCGGTCTGCATCACGTCAACCAATGGCTCTCTCTGCTCCTTGATGTCTATTTGAGGTCTCCCAAATGTCGTGCCAGGTTTGACATTGCCGAACTCTCTGACCTGAGGCTTTCCGTCTGGGCCGATCGTTACGCTGTATCCGTAGACGAATGGTCCCCATTCGCGCACCTTTGAGCCGTCTGGCAGCGTTCTCTCTCTGGTAAGTCCTTCGGGGGTTCTCTTTGAGAACTCTTCGAATTGCCTTCGCATAGTCTCTTCCATCTCTCTGAAGATATCGTCCATGTCGCCGAAGATGTTTCTTCCAAAGAATGGCCATCTTCTCCTCCTGAACCATCTATCCCAATTTTCATCTGACATTACACATCCACCTCCTATAGTTCTTCCATCGCTTCTAACATGTGTCTCAAGGCGAGGCTCATCATCATGAATGTTCGTTGCCCCAGCTCTGAACAGCTGTATCTTCCTCTGCCCGTCTTCTCCAGTAATCCGCCGTTTCTCAGCTTCCTAGCGTTCTCCCAGACCAGCTTCGGATTCAAATCAAGGTCGTGCATGAAGTCCGCGAAGCTCACCGTGCGATCCTCCTCCTCCATGAGTCTCCTCATCATTCTCAGTCGAGTCACATGCGAGAAGGCATCAAAGATCCTTGAGAATCTCTGGAAATCTTCTCCGACGGACTCAAGTTCACTTT
>Ga0224501_10001525_pt1 | contig 17969 bp, 23 predicted proteins | sample SF_Oct11_sed_USG_4_FD_169105 | JGI IMG/M metagenome (GOLD analysis project Ga0224501, IMG submission 169105) | Sediment microbial communities from San Francisco Bay, California, United States - SF_Oct11_sed_USGS_8_1 | ecosystem: Environmental > Aquatic > Marine > Sediment | place: USA... | reverse complement strand
CAGCCCTTCTGCTGAGGCCAATTCTAGTATCTCAGCACCAGCCTGAGCAAAAGCTGCTTTCTCCTCTGGGGTAACTGTCCTGCCCAGTGCCAAGAGCGTTTTCCCCGGCTCACCAAATACTCGAGCAGTTAATGGCGTACGCCCTTTACCGTCCACAATTACCCTTAGTGGTTGCTTTCTAGCTGTGCCTCCTTTGCCGCCACTACACCTACAGGTAAGGTGAGGGTCATCAGCCAAGACAGTGTTCACCCCAGCCATAATGGCATCATTGGTATAGCGGAGATTATGGACATACTTCCTCGCCTCCCGGCCGCTAATCCACCGAGAATCGCCGTTTCTGGTGGCAATCTTCCCATCCAAACTTATAGCAAATTTGGCGGTAACAAAGGGAAGGTTAGTATTAATGAATTTAATATAAGCCTCGTTAATCTCCTTAGCCTCCTCGCCACGCTCACCGAGATATACCTTGATGCCTTCCTTCTCCAGCTCATCTTTGCCCCGTCCCGAAACCAAGGGATTGGGGTCAAGCATCGCCATATGAACCTCAGAGATGCTGGCAGCAACGATTGCCCCAGTGCATGGTGGAGTCCGACCATAATGGCAGCAAGGTTCCAGAGTAACATACATTACTCCCCCCCTAGCCTCCTCACCTGCCTGCTTTAGGGCTAATACCTCAGCATGAGGGGAGCCTGGTGGCTGGGTATAGCCTTGCCCGATAACAGCATCTTCCTTAACCACCACCGCCCCTACCGCCGGGTTAGGGCTAGCCTGCCCCAGAGCTAATCTGGCTAGGGAGAGCGCCTGCCCCATGTAGTTCATGGCATTGCCATTCTAGCACCTACCTCAAAAAAAGTGCAACATCAAATAAATCAAGCCCCCAGTGGAAGGATAAAAACAAGTAGGGTATAATTAAGGTTGCCTAAGGAGGGTAGCTACTAAATGAAAACTTTTTCCCGTGAGATTTTAGTACCGCTCATACTGGCTGTAGCCATCTTCTTCCTACTACGAGCCACCGTCCAGAGTTTCGTTGTAGTAGAGTGTTGCATGGAGCCTAACTTTGAATCGGGAGAGCGACTATTAGTTAATAAAGTCGTTTATCATTTCCGTGAACCCGAAAGGGGCGACGTGATTATACTACACCCACCCCTTAACCCCGAAGCAGTCTATATTAAACGCATTATTGCTTTATCTGGCGATACTGTAGAGATAAAAATGGGTGCGGTATATATTAATGGCTCAAAACTAAACGAGCCCTATATTAAAGAGCCTCCCTCTTACACTTTCCCTCAGGAAAAAATCCCTAAGAATGAATATTTTGTTCTCGGTGACAACCGCAATAATGCTAATGATTCCCATAAAGGGTGGACAGTGCCCCGCCAAAACATAATTGGCAAAGCTTGGCTATCCTTCTGGCCACCAAGTGAATGGGGGCTTGTTGCTAACTATTCTCTGGAGGAGCAACTCGAGGCAGTGCAGTTGCTGGATAATCTCCTATCAGCGAAAGGGGCTATATGGCAGCAGCAGTAGAGGAAATCTTTGAAAAATCGGGGGCTATACTCAAGGGACACTTTCTGCTTGCCTCCGGGCTGCATTCCCCGGTCTATTGGGAGAAGTTCCGAGTTTTGCAATTCCCTGCCTATACTGAGCAGCTTTGTCGCCTGATTGCCAGCCACTTTAAGAAGCAAAAAATTCAGGTAGTAGCCGGACCAACCACTGGTGGTATTATCCTAGCTTTTGAAGTGGCTAGGCAGTTAGGAGTAAGGGGCATATTTGCTGAAAAGGAAGGCAGCCAGGGGAGGACTTTTCGGCGGGGCTTCAGCATTAACCCCGGTGAGCAAGTCCTTATCGTGGATGATATTCTCACCACCGGCAGCTCCATAGGCGAAGTTATGGCGGCAGTAACCAAGCAAGGTGGCTCGGTAATAGGCATCGGAGTATTGGTTGACCGCTCCGAACAAAGGATAGAATTTGGAGTCCCCCTTTTTAGTTGTCTCCGGGCAGAAACTATAACCTACCACCCGCAGGACTGCCCGCTATGCGCTGCCAAAATCCCCTTGGTCAAACCTGGCGGCGGCTAAAGTATTGCGGTCATGTAATGTTAAAATGGCCCAATAACCATTGACAAAACTGAAGCAATCTCATATACTAATATTTTGGTAATAGGTATTAGCTATCGACCCATAGGGCGGTAAGCTTCCTAGAAAATATCCTTAATAATTGCAGTCGCTTGGATCGGATACGACCGAGACGGCAAAAATAGAATCTGTATTTAGATGCCTTCTCTGGCTGTGTCAGAGAAGGCATTTTTAATGTGAATCTGGCTCGGCTAAAATGCTCAAATTAGGCTTTATTGGAGCAGGAACAGTAGGTACTGCCTTGTCTGTGAGGCTGAACAGTAAGGGCTATCCCATAACAGCCGTATCCAGCCAAAGTCGAACCTCTGCCGAAAATCTGGCACGAGCCGTCGATGGCTGCCACGTATACGATAATAACCAAAGCGTGGCTGACCATGCTGAGCTTGTCTTCATTACTACCCCGGATGATGCTATCGCCCCAGTAGCTTCTCAAATACGCTGGCACCCAGGGCAGAGCGTGGTTCATTGTAGTGGTGCCGCTTCCACCGACATTCTGCAACCAGCAAAAAATTCCGGGGCACAGGTTGGTGCCTTCCACCCTTTGCAGACCTTTGCCAGTGCCAAAGAAGCTATAGAAAACATCCCTGGCTCAACCTTCGCCGTGGAGGCTGAGGAGCCTTTATTAACCACTCTCAAGGATATGGCCACTGCCCTCGATGGTCACTGGGTAAAGCTAAAGGCAAGTGATAAAGTAATCTATCACGCGGCAGCGGTCATTGCCTGCAACTATCTGGTGACCCTGGTCAAGTTAGCTACCGACCTGTGGCAAAGCTTTAACATACCCACGCATCAAGCTACTCAGGCCTTGCTACCACTGATACGAGGCACGATTCATAATATTGACACCGTGGGTATACCCCAATGCCTCACCGGCCCAATCGCCCGCGGCGATGTGGGGACTATTAAGAAGCACCTCGATGCCCTGCATCAAACCGCCCCCAGCCTGCTCTCTACCTACCGAGAGCTTGGTCTACAGACCATCCCCATTGCCCTGGCAAAGGGGAAGATAAATCAACAACAGGCGCAGGAGCTACGGGATATACTGGAACAGCCCGACTAAATAAAAATCAATTATTGGAGGGTGCCATGAGAATAATGCTTAAAAGCAAAATCCACCGAGCCCGTGTCACCGAGGTCAATATCGACTATGAAGGGAGCATTGCCATCGACAAAAGGCTTATGGAAGAGGCTGACATTCTCCCTTATGAGCAGGTTCAGGTACTAAATATCAACAATGGTGCCCGTTTTGAGACCTATGCTATTGAAGCTGAACCTGACAGCGGAAAAATTGGCATCCAGGGTGCTGCTGCCAAATTAGCCACCGTCGGAGACATCATAATCATCCTCTCCTACTGTCAGGTTGAGGATGAAGAAGCCCATAATTTTAGACCCAAATTAGTATATGTTGATGACAAAAACGCCATCACCGAAATCAAGCGAGCGGTCGGGGCTATACCTTTCTACGGGAGGAATAAATGCGCATAACTATAAATCAGATAAAAGAAATGAAGCAAAAAGGCGAGAAAATCGCCATGCTCACCGCCTATGATTATTCCACAGCTAAGATAGTTGATGAGGCAGGAATACCACTAATTCTGGTGGGAGACAGTCTGGGTATGGTAGTCCTTGGTTATGAATCAACCATACCGGTAACCATGGAGGAGATGCTCCACCATACCAAGGCTGTGGTTAGAGGCACCAAACAGGCGATGGTCATCGGCGATATGCCATTCATGACCTACCACATAAGCGTTGATGATGCCCTCTATAATGCTGCCCGTTTTATTCAGGAGGGAGGCGCCCAGGCAGTTAAGCTTGAGGGTGGAGTCACCGTAGCCGAAAAGGTAAGCCGAATTGTGGAATGCGGTATCCCGGTTATGGGTCACATCGGGCTTACCCCGCAATCAATCTATCAGTTTGGTGGTTTCAAGGTGCAGGGTAAAACCCCGGAGGCAGCCGCCAGGCTGGTTAAAGATGCTCAGGCTCTAGAGGAAGCTGGCGCCTTTTCCATTGTCCTGGAGACCGTCCCCGCCCAGCTAGCCAAGATAATCACCGAAAAGGTAAGTATCCCCACTATCGGCATCGGTGCCGGCATAGACTGCGATGGTCAGGTTCAGGTTATCAACGACGTACTGGGTTCGTTCGCCGAATTTGTCCCCAAGCATGCCAAGCAATATGCCAAGCTCACCGATATTATCTCCAAGGCAGTCAGTCAATATCGCGACGAGGTGAAAGCGGGTAGCTTCCCCACCGATAAGCAAAGCCACTTTATAGATGAAAGCCTATTAGTTGAGCTAACCAGATAGGCTTGATATGAAGGTCATTGAAACAATAGATGCCCTGAAAAGGCTAAGGCTCGAGCTCGCCGAGCCGGTCGGCTTTGTTCCCACTATGGGCTATCTCCATGAAGGTCACCTGGCTTTGGTTAAACAAGCCAGAGCCGAAAACCCCTCAGTAGTAGTCAGCATATTTGTTAATCCCACCCAGTTTGGTCCCCAGGAAGACTTTAAACAATACCCCCGCGACACCGAGCGTGACCTGGCTCTTTTGGAAAGGGAAAAGGTCGACGTCGTCTTCATGCCCTCGGTAGACGAGATGTACCCCCCGCAATTCAGTGGTTGGGTAGAAGTTGGCGAAGTCACCGAGAAATTAGAGGGTGCTTCCCGCCCCGCTCACTTTCGGGGCGTTACCACGGTGGTTGCCAAGCTATTTAACATCGTTCAGCCAAACAAAGCCTACTTCGGGCAGAAGGACGCCCAGCAGGCAATAGTCATCAAAAAGATGGTGGCCGACCTTAATATGAACCTGGAAATAGCTACTGTGCCTACGGTGCGCGAACCCGACGGTCTGGCGATGAGCAGTCGTAATACTTATTTAAATCCTGAGGAACGAAAGGCAGCCACCGTTCTCTATCAGGCGCTTAGCCTAGCGCAAAAGTTATGGTCAAAGGGTGAAAAGGACGCCCAAACCATCCGCCAGCAGATGACCGACCTTATTGAGGAACAGCCACTAGCCAAGATTGATTATGTCAGCATCGCCGACCCGGAGACCCTGGACGAATTAGACGTAGTCAAACCCCCGGCTCTGGTCTCAATGGCAGTAAGGATTGGCAAGACTAGGCTGATAGATAATGTGGTTGTGGGAAAAAGTTAGACAAGGCTTGAGGAGAGTCTCAAGCTATATACACCCATAGTGAATTGAAACAAAGTTGGCTCCAAAGTACAACTTTGCCTCAACTCACTACGGGCATCACACATAGACCGCAGGGAAAATCCCTCTGGTTTCTGCCTAATATGCTATTCCGTGTTCTATTGTGGTAAAGGTTAGGATGGGGGACCATTCCCCATCAATTAGTTCTGATATGGTGACTGGGTTGCTGAACTTTAAATCCCGAGGGTTTAGGTTTACATAAGTGGGGTAGTAATTATTTACTGATACCTCTAGGAAGTATGTTTGTTGCCCTGGGGATCCAATTAACTCCGTACCCTCGGGTATGAAAACCTTATATTGGTTTCCCCAGCTCCTCCAGGTTACCTCTGCATCCTTAGCCAGTACAGTGCTGTCCTCTACCCACCCAACACTACATCGGCTTCCACCACCATAAAGTTCAAATTCTAAAAATGGTGATTTGGGTGGAGCAGCTACGGCAGTGGTACCAATGCAGAGTGTTAGTATTGCTGTGACAACCAGGATAGATAGGATTTTTGTTTTCACTTTTCCTCCTTTCTAGTTTAACTAGAGTAGTTTAAATTTTGTTATATTTTAATAATATCACCTCCTTTATAAGATATCAATAGTGTTGACATCAAAAACCTTCTACAGAATTATAGCACTAGACGCGCATAACTAATAAGGAGCTTCCCTTAACACATCACTCCCTCACCAGCCCCATAATCCCCACCATCGCCAGAAAGGCAAGAGCGGTTACAAAGTCCAGACAATTCTATTTGACGATTCCATAGGCTCCAGTAGCCGCATCTCGGAAGACCGGCAGATGTGGCGGGTAGAAGGTAAATACTCCGAAAGCGATAGCTAACACAATTACCAGAACTAGCCCCACTTTGCCCGACCACTGTGGCAATCGTCTTATAGTTAACATCTTGTAGCTCGTTAGCTGGCCGAGGGCAACGGCTATGACAAAAATCAGAATATCGACGACTAGAATTTCCTCGCCTAAAGCAGCCGTATATGAATAGAAAAGAATCGCAATAGCAATTGGCATAACGTAGATACCAGTTACCTTCGCAATCATAAAATTGTTTGTAAAGCGTCTGAAAAATTGGTACTCGAATATGGCGTAAAACAAGGCTGGCCAAAACGCTATCTTAAAATGCTCCCAGACACTTTCATTTACAGCTGCAATTACACCAACCGGTTCCCGGTTACCAGACCACTCGAAAGCAAAGTGCAATACCGAACCCAATATGGATATGACAACTATACCAACTAACTCCCACTTTAAAATAGACCTTTTCATAGCTGATTCTCAATGTAATTATGTTCTATCAGTCGCCATAGACGTTACTAGTAACTTGTGTGTTTGTCAACGCCCCCAAATGGCGTTTAAAAGCCTACTCCCTAGCCAGCCCCATAATGCCCGGCATGGCTAAGAAGGCAAGACCAGCGCCAAAAAGGGGTGGCTGGGCTATAGCCCAGCCACCCCCCCCCATCCGGCATGACACGGTTGCATTTAGCACCTAGGCTGCTTTTTGATTGCTGCCTTGACCTTCTTCATCTGTTCCGGAGAAATCTCTTTCATGTTGTGCGCTTTAGCAGCATGGTCGGCTATCTTCTTCAATAGCTCGTCCTCGGTCTTGGCTTCTGCCTTCCAGCCGCAGGTCATGCCCATGTCCTTACACTGAAAAGATGGCATAGCTAATTACCTCCTCCCTTTCACCGATTTCGGTGACCTCTCGGCTCCAATGTCGTTCCAGGTTCCATTATCACCCCCCTTCTCCTCTCCTGCCAAGACTCGAAAGTAAAATTAAAAGGGCACCAGCTACCACCATATAACCTAGCGGTTCCAGTGCCCTTACTTCATCCACTCATCCTCACACCATTTCTTTTTTAAGGTTGTTACATATTGGGACTAGAGTTTAGCCCTCTGCTAAGACTTTGTCAATACCCCAAAACAGCCTTTGAAATCCTACTCCCTCACCAGCCCCATAATCCCCAGCATGGCTAGAAAGGCAAGACCAGCGCCAAAGAAGAAGGGAGCCGCTGGACTGTAAGCCTGCCACAGCCAGCCAGCGAGCAGGCTGGCCGGCAAAAGAGTGAGACCAACCACACCGTGATACAGACCAAAGGCAGTGCCCCTCTTCTCCTCAGGAACCAAATCAGCCACAAAAGCCCGTGCCACCCCCTCTACCACCCCGTAGTAGATTCCATAACAGGCAAAGAGCAGCCATACCTGCCATGTCTCTGATGCCACGGCAAACCCCAGGTAGACCAGGGCATAGATAAACCAGCCCAGGGTGATAACCCGCCGCCTGCCCAGTCGGTCAGAAAGTATCCCCGCCGGCAGAGAGGTAACTGAGTAGGTAACATTAAGCACGACCAGCATCAGTACCACATAGATAACCGACGAGCCCAGGTTCTGCGCCCTCAAGATAACAAAGAAGTCACTGGAATTTCCCAGAGTAAATACCGCCATAATAGCCAGAAAGACTTTAAACCGGGTATCAAAGCCAGCGGTCAATCTACTTCGGGGCAAGCCACGGTCAACACCACCCGGCGGCGGCTTCTTCATCTCGCGAACAAAGAATAGCAGCGCCAATACCGCCAGCACTGCTGGCACCACGCCCACCACTACCAGCCATTGGTAAGTCTTCAGGCTAAGCGCCAGTTCCCCACCCTGAACCAGGTATATAATGACAGCGGCTATGGCCAGCCCGAGGACGGCGCCGGTGGTATCCATAGCCCGGTGCAAGCCAAAGCCCCTGCCCCTTTCCCCAGCGGCGACAGAATCAGCCACCAGGGCATCACGGGGAGAGGTGCGGATGCCCTTGCCCACCCTATCGCCAAATCTAATTGCCAGCACGCTGCCCCAGCTAGCTGCCAGATACATAAACGGTTTAGCTATAGTAGACATACTGTAGCCTAATACCGCCAGAGGCTTGCGTTTTCCCACCCTGTCGCTGAACCAGCCACTGAATATCCTGAAGATGGCATCGGTGCTTTCAGAAAGCCCGCCGACAAGCCCTATAATAGTAGTCGCTGCCCCCAGCACATTGGACAAAAAGAGAGGGACAAGAGTAAAAATCATCTCGGAGGAGACATCAGTCAGCAGGCTGACCATGCCCAGAAAGAAAACGTTGGGGTTAAGACCAAAGACCTTGCGCCGCTCCAGATAGGCTTTATCGGTTACCGGCAGTTTCATTATGGCTACCTAGTATACCATTCCCCGCCCGGTAACAGAAGCCTATGCAGGGCAAAGCTGCTTGTAAGGATAGAATGTAGTTACGGCTTTGTGAGTGAGGTGATGAATGACCTCACCCAATCGACGGCAACGAGCTTATTGAGGAGATTGTCCGCTTCAGGAACTTTTTACCACAAGACACGTCACAGTTCTTGAAATGCCACTAATAGGATGAACCTTTTCCGTAATTAGGTCGCCAATCTTGTTCAAAGTTTCTAATTCTATGGTGGCGATAGCATCATAGGGTCCGGTTATAACATCAACCGCTACCACCCCTGGCAAACCGCGGATAGCCTCGACAACCTTCCTTGTCTTTCCTACCTGTGTCTCAATTAGGACGTAAGCCTTTTCCGCCATTGCTCAGCCTCCTAAGCCGATACTATAACGCTTTCATATTAGGTTACTTCACATAAGGGACTTCAGTTTAGCCCTCTATTGAGGCTTTGTCAATACCCCAAATGAGAGCCACGCTTGCTTGACACTGATATGGCTAATAGCTACAATAACTTCTACGCCGAGGTAGCTCAGTCGGTAGAGCAGCGGACTGAAAATCCGCGTGTCCCCAGTTCGATTCTGGGCCTCGGCACCAAATTAACAAGCGGAAGTGGCTCAGCGGTAGAGCATCTCCTTGCCAAGGAGAGGGTCGCGAGTTCGAATCTCGTCTTCCGCTCCATTTGAATTTTAAGCCGAAGTGGCGGAATAGGCAGACGCGACAGTCTCAAAAACTGTTGGGGGGCAACCTCCATGTCGGTTCGAGCCCGACCTTCGGCATTATATAGAGTGCCGAGTTGTGTAGTGGTAGCACGGGGGACTTTGGATCCCTTAGCCCTGGTTCGAATCCAGGCTCGGCAGCCAATTTATTTTCTCATTTCAATCTGCATTTTCCCCAGCCCCCCAAAGATACTTGCCTACCTCGTGGTTGAGCTAACATGAAAGTCAGTTCCTTGACAGCAAATATATTGATATGCTATGCTCATTACGAACGTATGTCCATAATTAGCTTTGGACATTTGATTAGTAGAACCAGAGACAGAGAGAAGGATTGTGGGTAGGATACCAAAGTGGCGCCGGGTAACCTTTATACCTGAGATAACCTACTTCAAACCGGTGGGCTCTCCCGTCAAGATTCCTAAAGAGGTCAATCTCTCCATTGAAGAGGCTGAGGCCATACGCCTCAACGACCTTGAGGGGCTGGGGCAGGAAGAATGCGCTCAGAGGATGAGCATATCACGACCTACCTTTCACCGGGTGCTGGCATCAGCCCGAAGTAAACTGGCTGATGCCCTGCTCAATGGGAAGGCGATACGGATTAAGGGGGGCAACTTTGAGATGGCAATACGCCGCTTCCGCTGTCTTAACGGTCACGAATGGGATGTCCCCTTTGAGACCATGATAGCTGCGCCTCCCCAATTCTGCCCTACCTGTAACACGCCGAGCATCCTACCCCTCCAGCCCCACGCACTTGGCTGGAATAGAAGGAACCGGGGAAAGCGCTGCAGCGGTAGGCGCAGCTCCTGACGGAGGTCTCTTCCATGGGAATCAGGGAAAATGTTCAGCAATTATTGAATGAGTTACCTAGCGGGGTTGAATTGGTAGCAGCAACAAAAACAAGGACAACTGAGGAAGTCCTTGAAGCAGTGGAATCGGGTGTAAAGATTGTTGGGGCAAATTATGTCCAGGAAGCTGAAAGGATTTACGGGGTGATAGGTAATAAAGCAAAATGGCACTTGATAGGACACCTCCAAAAAAATAAGGTGAAAAAAGCAGTAAGATTGTTCGACATGATAGAAACGGTTGATTCTGTTGACATAGCCAGAGAGATTGATAAGCGATGCGCTCAAATTGGTAAAGTGATGCCGGTATTAGTAGAGATAAATAGTGGCAGGGAGAAGCAGAAATCAGGCGTATTGCCAGAAAACGCCGAACAGTCAATAAAGGCAATTTCAGGCTTGTCAAACATGAAAGTAATGGGGCTGATGACTATGGGTCCTCGTTTTGGAAACCCTGAGGATTCAAGACCCTATTTTATAGCCACGAAAAAAATATTTGAGAAGATCAAAGCGCTTGAACTACCCAATATAGAGATGACATATCTTTCAATGGGAATGACAAATTCTTACAAGATTGCCCTAGATGAAGGGGCAAACATGGTAAGAATAGGAACCAAGATATTTGGAGAAAGAAACTACAGGCATAAAGCGACGGTTTGAACCAGATTCAAACAGAATTGGACAATTATCCCTAGACCCAGAGCTAGCCAAGCTTTGTGCTACGACTCTGAGATTATGAATAGCTTGGGTCAATCCCTTCCACAGGCCATATCGGCTAAGGTATGATAGAGACCTCCTCAATAGCAACAACATAAGCCACCGCCATTAACTACCCCTTGACGAAATGAAGCCTTAGACTTAATCTATAACGGTAGATGTAGATAAATAGTAGCAAACGAGGTGACTTCAAAGAGGATGGGAAAAATGGCTCAAGAAGAGGAAATGGAACAAGAAAGACTAGCTCAGGAAGAGCAAGTTAGAGAAAGAATAGACGAAAAGGGAAACAAGTGGAGAAAGGTCTATTTCGGTGGCGGAGAACATTTCAGAAATTGGTTAGCGCAATGTCAGGAATTAGGCGAGGTTGAGGTGGAAGAAGTGGACTCTACGGGCTTTAAGTGCTATGAAAAGGGTGGTGAAAAATTATATAGAATTTGGATGAAGGTGGGAGGAGAAGCGCCCATCACTGACCTAGAAGCGGATGAAGGCTAGCCGAAATGAGAAAACCGCGTTATCGGTGGTGGCGTGTGGTTTGAAGGAGGTGGGAAAAAGGTGACTTGAACGAGAGCAAATGATAAAATAAGCCATAATCAGAGTCAGGAGGTTGATTAGATGGCATACAAGATTACCGATGAGTGCATTAGCTGCGGAGCCTGTGAACCGGAGTGTGGAAACGAGGCAATCTCTGAGGGAGATGAAATCTATGTGATTGACGCTGATAAGTGCACTGAGTGTGTGGGCAACTTTGAATCACCGAAGTGCGTTGAGGTCTGCCCGGTGGATTGCTGTATAGCTGATCCAGACCATAAGGAAAGCCGGGAGCAACTACTTGAAAAATGGAAAAAGCTACACCCAGGCGAAACCCCGGCATCTACCTAAACTCTTTACCCTTACTACCGTTTGACTTCAACTTGTGCAAAGACAATAATGATTACAGCGCCTTCTTGGTGCGTTCCCCGATAGCTCAATGGTAGAGCGGGCGGCTGTTAACCGCTAGGTTCGAGGTTCGAGTCCTCGTCGGGGAGCCAACCATTTCTGAAGCTGGCTAGATACAAATTTGAGACCAGTTGGTGAATAGTTTTTTCTATCTTGTATTTGACACAGCACGCGTTGGCAGCTTAAGATACATAATAAAAAGTAGCTGCCCTTTAGTTAAGAGCAAAAGTCGTTTATTTAGAGGAAGGTAATGCCGCAAGCCTCTGATAAAGGCTTTGCAGAATTTTATTTACAAAGGAGGTGAGGAATTGAAAGGGAAGATAAAGAGACTTATCCGGGAAAGGGGATTCGGATTCATCAGTGCAGAAGATGGAAGCGAAGTCTTCTTCCACCGCTCCGCTTTGCAGAGTACAAATTTTGATACCTTAGAAGAGGGCGACAGTGTGGAGTTTGACTTAGAGCAAGGGGATAAGGGCCCCAGAGCAGTGAATGTAACAGTGATAAAAGCCTAAAGAAAAGGTCAACATAGTAACAGCGACGGCACAAGCAGCACAGAAGATTAGGGGAGATTTGCAAGCTGCGATGACAGATCCTGAAGTAGGTATTAGACTTATTCCCTCCCCTTCGATACCAAATCAGATACAGATGGTATTGGACAAAGAAAAAGAAGGAGACCAAATAGTGGCAAGCGAGGGGGTAAAGATATTACTACTTGAACCCGAAATAGCCCAAGCGCTGGAGGGAAAGGTTATCGATTATGAGGAAACTCCCCAAGGAGGAAAGTTCACCTTATCTAAGCTTTCTCCTGATACATAATGCTAAGGTAACCTCCTGAACTTTCAGCAGAGACATAGCTGCATTCAACCTTAATGAAAATTTTATAGTTAATCCACTGCCGGATTTTCTTAAGTGCCGAAGGCAATTATTCCCACATTGACCATCTTAGATTATTTGAGCAGTAGCTGTGCCTATGCTATAATTTCCCAGTAGGAACAAATTGGTTATGTGGGACAGATTAGAACAAATAGACAAGCATTACGAAGAGCTAAACCAGCAAATAGCTATGCCTGAGGTTGCAACTGACCCAGAACGACTGCAGATATTGGCTCAGGAAAAGGCTAGTATTAAGGACTTGGTAACCAGGTATAGAGAATACAAGGCAACCTCCAAGCAGCTAGAGGAAACCAGGGCAATGCTAGGCAACGGGCTGGACGAAGACATGAGCACCATGGTCAAGCAGGAGATAGAAAACCTTGAGACACGACTAGACCATCAACTTAATGAGCTAAAGCTCGCCCTCCTGCCCAAAGATGCCAACGACGAAAGAGACATAATTATGGAAATCAGGGCTGGTGCTGGCGGGAATGAGGCTGGACTATTTGCTGCTGACCTCTTCCGCATGTATATCCGATATGCCCAATCCAAAGGTTGGGCAATAGATATTATTGATAGCAATGAGAACAGCATAGGCGGCTTTAAGGAAATCACATTTGAAATAAAAGGCAAAGGCGCTTTCAGCCGCCTGAAGTATGAAAGAGGGGTACATCGGGTACAGCGAGTGCCCACTACCGAATCTTCAGGCAGAATTCATACCTCAACAGCTACAGTAGCTGTTCTTCCCCAAGCTGATGAAGTAGAGGTAGCTATCAATCCTGACGACCTTAAAATTGACTTCTACCACAGCCGGGGGGCTGGGGGGCAACACGTAAATAAGGTAGCCACTGCCGTCCGTATCACCCATTTGCCTACCAACATAGTAAGCACCTGTCAGGATGAGCGTTCACAGCTGAGAAACAGGATGAAGGCGATGTCCGTGCTCCGAGCCCGACTCCTAGATTTAGAGCGGCGCAAACAAGAAGAAGAGATAACCAAACAGCGTCGTTCCCAGGTAGGTAGCGGCGACCGAGCAGAAAAGATAAGAACCTACAATTTCCCTCAAGACCGCGTCTCCGACCACCGCATTGGTCTAACCCTCCGTAACCTGCCTCAAATCTTAGAAGGGGAGCTCGATGAGTTCATCGATGCTCTAGTCGCCAGTGACCAAACCAAACATCTGGAGGAGCAACTGGCGTGACCTTAAAACAGACGCTTAGCCTCGCCAGAGGTGTTCTTGCTGGAAATAACATTGAGGATGCTCCTCTAGAGTGCGACCTTCTGCTAAGGCATACTTTGAAATTAAGCCGAACTCAGTTATATCTGGACCTCGACCGCGAATTAAGCCCCAAACAAGAGGAAGCCTTCTGGCACCTAATCGAACGCCGCCTAAACGGTGAGCCCACAGCTTATATAACAGGACATCGCGAATTCTACGGGCTTGATTTCCACGTCGACCGCCACGTTCTCATTCCCCGACCGGAAAGTGAGCTACTGGTAGAAACAGCCCTCAGTCTGGCTCAAAATCGCCCTTTGTCCACTATAGCTGAAATTGGCACCGGCTGTGGGGCGATTGCCATCAGCCTGGCGCTTAGCTTACCAGAGGTCAAGATTTATGCCACCGATATGTCAGCTGCTGCTCTCAAAGTTGCCCTGCTTAACTGCCAAAAACATGGGGTGGTAAATAGAATTCATCTCCTCCCAGGCAGCATGCTTGACCCTGTGCCCGAGCCTGTTGACCTTATAATAGCCAATCTCCCTTACGTCAAGGAATCAGAATTAGCCCTAATGAATTCAGCCAAATTCGAGCCGCTGCTGGCACTAGATGGAGGCTCAGACGGAATGGAGCCGATACGCCAGCTATGCCATCAGGTCGATGGTAAGCTGCGACCCGGTGGCTATCTGCTTCTGGAGATTGGACAGGGACAAAGAAGAGCAGTAACTACCCTCCTGCACAACCTTTTCCCCCATGGTGAAATAAAGGCCGTGCCTGACTTGAGCGGCATAGACCGAGTGGTAAGCCTAACCCTTACCCCTGCTGCTGTGAATATCAGCTTAAGTCGTTGATGAGAAAGGTTTGATTAGCCAATGAGGATTACCTTAAAGACTAACATCGTTATAGAGGGATTACCTACGCTGAAGGATATAGATTTTGAGACGCAAAGCACTACATTAGTAGCCCTACTGGACGAATTATCAACGGCGGCGAAGATAGAGTTTTTTGATAGAGAGACTAAGGAATTATATCCCGATTGTCTGGTGGTTGTTAACGAACGAACCTATGGAGCCGTTACTGAGGACTCAGACGCTAAGCTGAAAGATGGCGATAAGGTGGAGCTGATAATGTTTACCTTAACCGGAGGCTAATAGCATGGTCTCGGCAATACTCCTGGCTGCCGGCGAATCGAAGCGAATGGGTAAGCCCAAGCAACTAATGCCACTGGGCAACAGTACTATTGTAGAACAAACCATCGATAACCTGCTGAATTCTAAGGTAAGCGAAGTCATCCTAGTGCTGGGGTATAGAGCCAAAGAGCTGATGAAGAGAGTAGCCACCAAACCGGTTAAGATTGTAGTAAATCCAATTTACCACCAGGGGATGGGCACATCCATAGTCGCCGGGCTAAACCTAGTTGATAGTAGAGCACAGGCAGTCATGCTCGCCCTAGGCGACCAGCCGTTTGTTGATAGCCAGACTATCAATAGGCTAATAGAGGAATTTGATAATCATGATAAAGGTATTGCCATCCCGGTCTACCAGGGTAGGAGAGGACACCCAATTATCTTCTCCATAAAATACAAAGCACAGTTATCAGGGTTAAAGGGCGATATAGGTGGCAGAGACATAATCAAAGAGCACCCCGAGGATATCCATGAGGTAGCAGTTAGCTGTGAAGGCATCCAAATAGACATCGACACTATAAGTAACTACTCTTTGCAGGAAGGAGGAAACAACTCCGACACACAGTTCCTTGACACATAATCCTCCTAATGCTAAATTAATTAATTGGGTTTATATTCCAAAGCTAAAGGCAAGCTTTAAACGGGAGGAATAGGCATTATGAATGTGATTGTCTGCGTCAAGCAAGTGATTGACCCTGAGGCACCGCCAGCCAGCTTCAAGATTGATCCTTCCAGCAATAAAGTGGTGCCACCTCAGGGCATATCGCCGGTAATTGACCCATATGCTGAATATGCTGTAGAGGCAGCACTAAGAATCAAGGATGCCCTAGGCAGTAAAATCACTGCTATAAGCCTGGGCACAAACCAGCTCAGGGACATAGTGAAAAAACCGCTAGCTATGGGGGCTGATGAGCTCATCCTATTAGAGGATGAGGCCTTTAATGAGGGGGATAGTTGGTCAACAGCCTATGCCCTGGCCATGACCATCAAAAAGATTGGAGACTACGATATCGTCTTCTGTGGCAGGGAGGCTTCTGACTGGAACGCTGGACAGGTAGGCTCGGGCATTGCCGAGATATTGGGACTAGCCAGTGTAACACTGGCCAAAAAGATAGACATCACCGATGGTAAGGCAAGGGTAGAGCGGGTGACTGATGAAGGCTATGAGGTGGTTGAGTTATCCTTGCCTGCCTTGATTACAGTGAGCAATGAGATTGGCGAGCCTCGTTACCCCACCATAAAGGGCATTATGGCAGCTAAGAAGAAGGAGCCGATGGTCTGGAAGCCAGCCGATATAGGGGTTGAGGCCTCCCAGATAGGGGCTGCTGGCAGACACGCCAAGCTGCTCAAGCTATTCCAACCAGTCCGCGAAGCAAAGTGTGAGATTATTGAAGGAGAGAACCCTGAGGAGGCAGCGGTTAATCTAGCCTTAAAACTCAGGGAAGCCAAGGTATTGTAAACAGGCTTTACCCCGTAACTAAGGAGGTCAATCTATGGCTGAATATAAAGGTGTTATGGTCTACTGCGAGGTCTCGGAAGGAAAACTGGCGTCAATTGCCACCGAGCTATTGGGTGGCGGTAGAAAGCTAGCTGATGACCTGGGCCAGGAACTATACGCTGTGTTGGCAGGCAGTGGTATAAGCAATTTAGCTAAAGAAGCCATCGCCTTTGGCGCCGATAAAGCGTATGTGGTTGACGACCCACTGCTTACAGACTATCAGACCGATTCCTATGTAGCAGTTATGGAAAAGGTAGTTAAGCAAATAACGCCGCAAATTCTCATTCTGGGGCAGACCTCTATCGGGCGTGACCTGGCACCCAGGTTAGCTTTCAGGCTGAACACGGCTGCTTCCCTGGGCTGCCTGGAGCTAGCTATTGACCCTGAGTCAAAGCTACTGCTGCAAACCAAGCCTGTCTATGGAGGGAATGCTCAAGCCGTTTTCACCTGTGACTCTTTCCCGCAGATAGCCACCGTTAGACCCAAGGCAATGACACCTCTGGAGCGAGATGAATCAAGGCAGGGAGAAATAATCAATATTGACGCTGGTCTAGACCCCTCGGCAATAAGGACCAAGGTGCTAGAGAAGGTACCAGAGGAAATAGAGGGGATAAGGCTTGAGGATGCCGAGGTTGTGGTCAGCGGTGGCAGAGGCATGGGCAGTGCTGAAGGTTTTAAGCAGTTAGAGGAACTAGCCAGGACGCTGAAGGGGGCAGTAGGAGCTACCAGACCTCCCTGTGATAATGAGTGGGTGCCAGCTGGGGCGCAAATAGGGCTTACTGGCAAGATTGTTACCCCTGACCTCTACATAGCTGTCGCCCTTTCTGGTTCCAGCCAGCACATGTCTGGTTGCTCTGGCTCCAAGACCATAGTATCCATAAACAAAGACCCAGAGGCAAATATCTTCCGGGAAGCCCGCTTCGGCGTAGTAGGCGACTGGAAAAAGGTGATACCCGCCTTCACCAATAAACTTAAGGAGCTTCTGGCTGAGTAAAGCCGGCTAAAGGAGTAAGGTAATGAAAATAAAGATGATACGAATGGTATGTGTTTTGTTCCTGTTGCTAACCAGTGCGCTGGTTATCTTCCAGCCAGCTACTGTCCTAGCCCAGGAGGAAACCCCTCCCCCAGGAAAGATTGAGCTGACCACCACCTATACCAAGCTGGAGGGAACTTCGGGGACTACCTTTGAGTTTGAAGTTGATCTGGACTACCAAGGGGCTGAGGCTCGTGTCTTTGACCTAGCGCCTACCGGACCCACGAATTGGCTGGTATACATTACCCCAACCTATCCTAAAGAAAAGATGATAGGGGACGTCAGGCTTGAGCCGGGGCAGAAACAGAAGGTAATCGTTTATGCTACGCCTCCTCTCTGGCTTATGCCTGAGCCCGGGGAATACAAAATAACCCTGGAAGTAAGCTCAGGTGAAACCAAGGGCAGC
>Ga0224501_10001524_pt1 | contig 17971 bp, 15 predicted proteins | sample SF_Oct11_sed_USG_4_FD_169105 | JGI IMG/M metagenome (GOLD analysis project Ga0224501, IMG submission 169105) | Sediment microbial communities from San Francisco Bay, California, United States - SF_Oct11_sed_USGS_8_1 | ecosystem: Environmental > Aquatic > Marine > Sediment | place: USA... | reverse complement strand
TGAAACCACGTTCAGTGACGGTAAAACTTTTTATTACAACAGTGATTACATCGACGCGCTCGATGCGGACCAGACGCAATTCGCGTTGTCGCACGAGGCACTGCACTGTGCGCTGTCGCATTTCTACCGTAAGGGGCATCGTGTCAAACATCGTTGGGAACTTGCCTGTGATTACGCGGTGAACCCGATGCTGATTAATGATGGTCTAAAGCCAACGCCGGATGCCATGCACCTGCGTGAATACGAAGGTATGACAGCAGAGGAAATTTATCCCTGTCTCGAGGACAACGATAACGGTGGTGAGCGCGATCTAGAACAGAATAAAGATGACAGCTCGCAGGACGGTGACAACGAAACACCGCAGAGTAGCGATGATGCCGGTGGTAAAAATGAGCGCAGGAAAAATGACAGGCAGGAAGGTCAGGGTAATAAGAACGAATCACCGGACCGGGGTGGACAGGATGGCTCGAATCGACCACCGGAAATGTCGCAGCAGGAGCTCGAAGATCTAAGCGTGCAGTGGCAGCAGCGCCTGGCCGGTGCTGCGCAGCAGGCGCTGCAGTCCGGCAAGCTCGAAGGTGATATGGCGCGTATGGTTGATCATCTACTTCAACCCAGGCTGCCATGGCGCATGTTGCTGGCGCGTCATATGTCAGCAACAGCACGTGATGATTACAGTTATACGCGTCCCTCGAGTCGCCGTGGTGACCCTGCGGTGTACCCGAGCCTGCGTAGCAGTGAAACCAACATTGTGGTGGCGGTTGATACCAGTGGTTCGATTTCAGCAGAAGAGATCCAGGAGTTCATTACCGAGATCGATGCGATCAAGAGCCAGGTGCGTGCAGGTATTACCTTGCTGACCTGTGATTCGGATTTGAATTATGGTTGCCCCTGGTATTTTGCACCATGGGATGAATTTAAATTTGATCTCGAAATTCGTGGCGGTGGTGGCACTAACTTTAAGCCGGTTTTTGCCTGGGCGGAAGATCAGGACAAGGCACCCGATATGTTAATTTATTTTACCGACGCCGAAGGTGTCTTCCCCGAAGTGGAACCCGCTTTTCCAGTCACCTGGTTAGTGAAAGGCAAAACTAAAGTGCCTTTTGGCCAAAGAATACAGTTGAATTAATCATGGAACTCTCTGCCGAAGATAATTTACGTCTGAACGTTTTGCTCGCGCAAAAGCTGCAGGCGGTACGCATCGATGAATCAAAAATGATTGTGCATGCGCTTACAGATAGAGGCGAAGCCAAAGTTGTGCTCAATCCCAACTGCAAGGATGAAAAGTACCTGAAAGAGGTCAAGGCATTATTCTCTACGCACGTCATGGGTTCACCCGGTGGCTACCCGGTATTTTTGAAACGCTGGACGCGCATGGGGCAGGCACGGGATGAAAGCCTGCAACAGCTTTTATTGCTTGGAGAGTCGGAAGCCATTGTTGCTGCAGTGCATGCACCGGGGTTGACCGATGAGCTTGCGGCACGTGCGTGGTGGGCCATGCCGACAGCCGAGAATGCGCGTCGTATGTTAGAAAAGCAGGCTGTGGTACAGGGAGAGACGGGCGCTGTACTTGCCGGGTTCCTGATTGAATTTCTGCCTTTTGAAGAAGACCCGCATGTGATGATCGAATCAGTACGTCTGGTGTTGCAGCCGGGGCTGATTAGCGAAGAAGAAAAACAGAAGTTATGGGCAAAGGCAAAGACCAAGCGTAATTTATACGTCGGCTTTATGCATGCACTGCCTGATGAACTACCGATGGATTCAATGGCGCATGCTTCTTTTGAATCCGTGGAGAAAAAAATTCAGTCGCTGGTCAATGAAGGTAATCCCTATGCAATCATGCTAAGTCGTATTCTTGGCAATAAGGGGCAGGCATTTATCCGGACTGCTGAAGCGGCCTTGAAAAAACCAAGTAATCAGCAGGTGGTTGAATCACTGCTCAATGCCATTGCGTTTTATTTTGATGCGATAAGACCGGTGTCGTATACTGCTGACAATATTGAAGTCATCTGTAATGAAGCTGGTTGTATCTGTGCAGCCCAGAAAGATGAGGCATTAAATTCGGTGCTGGTGATAGTACCAGAAATGAAGGAGATGATTCAGTCGATGCTGATTCTGTCCTGCCTGAGCGTAAAGTTGCTCAATCCTGTTTTCTCCCAGACCGATGCGATTGGTTCTGGCATGCGCAAGAAAATCCAGCACATCATTGACCCGATCATTGATCAGTTACACATCCTGGCGAAATAATTAATTGCCGAAAAATTTTTTTATATTCGGCTTCGTTGAAACCAATAAGAATTGTCTTGCCATTGACGAGTACAGGGCGTTTGATAATGCTGGGGTTATCAAGTATAACTTTAATTGCTGAAGCCTCGTTGATATTTTTCTTTGTCGCGTCATCGAGCTTGCGCCAGGTAGTACCTCTACGATTGAGCAGAGTCTCCCAGCCGATCTGTTTTATCCACTGGTTTAAATCTTTTTCTGGTACGCCAGATTTTTTGTAATCGTGAAACTCATAGTTGATGGCATTTGCTTCCAGCCATCTGCGCGCCTTTTTTATAGTATCGCAGTTTGGAATGCCGTACATGGTTATCATGTTAAAAATCTCAAAGGCTTTCACCGCGGAGTCGCAGAGGCGCGGAGAAGAAATTTAATAAAGATTTTCTCAGTGTCTCTGCGTCTCTGCGGTAAGTTAATCTATGTCACGAAGCAGTTCGTTCAGCCCAACCTTGCCGCGTGTCTTTTCATCAACCTGTTTAACGATGACCGCGCAGTACAGACTGTAGCTACCGTCCTTGGATGGTAGGTTACCTGAAACAACAACAGAGCCAGCAGGGATGCGACCGTAGGTAATTTCACCGGTCATGCGGTTAAAGATCTTGGTGCTCTGGCCGATGTAGACACCCATCGAAATCACTGAGCCTTCTTCAACGATCACGCCTTCAACTACTTCTGAGCGTGCGCCGATAAAACAGTTGTCTTCAATGATGGTAGGTGCGGCCTGTAATGGCTCCAGTACGCCACCGATGCCAACGCCACCAGAAAGGTGTACGTTCTTACCAATCTGCGCACATGAGCCTACAGTGGCCCAGGTGTCCACCATGGTGCCGGTATCAACGTAGGCACCGATGTTTACATAAGAAGGCATCAAGACAACGCTAGGTGCGATATAAGAGCCAATGCGTGCAGTGGCTGGTGGTACTACGCGTACACCTGACTCGCGGAAGTCGCGGATATTGTGGTTGGCAAATTTCGAATCAACCTTGTCATAGTAGTTGGTGAAACCACCTTTGATGAATTCGTTGTCGTTAATGCGAAACGAAAGCAGTACGGCTTTTTTCAGCCACTCATTAACAACCCAGTCGCCATCTTTCTTTTCAGCAACGCGAGCCTTGCCTGAATCGAGCAGGGCGATACATTCGTTGACCGCATCTGAAATATGCGTTTCAACGTTGCGTGGTGTAATGTCGGCTCTGCGTTCAAAGGCCTCTTCGATAACGTTCTTTAAATTGTCCATCTGGATCTCCAGTGCTATAGGTTTTCGATAAAATGTTTAATTCGGTTTGCGGCATCGATGCACTCATCAAGTGGTGCAACTAATGCCATGCGTATGTGATGACTGCCGGGATTTTTGCCATCGACCGTACGGGATAAAAAACTGCCGGGTAAAACGGTGACGTTCTGCTGGTCAAACAGTTGCTGCGCAAAATCGGTATCATTGATGTGGGTATGCAGCCAGATATAAAAACCGGCATCGGGTCTCTGTACTTCGCAAACGGGGTTAAGTATAGCCAGGACCACATCAAATTTTTCCTGATACAGTCTGCGGTTTTCCTCAACGTGCGCCTCATCATTCCACGCTGCAATACTGGCAAGCTGGTGTGCGGGTGGCATGGCACAACCGTGATAGGTACGATACAGCAAAAAGGCCTTCATTACCTCGGCATCACCGGCAACAAAACCCGAACGCATGCCGGGCAGGTTGGAGCGTTTTGACAGGCTATGGAAAACCACGCAGTTTTCAAAATTGTTATTGCCACTGTTTACCGCTGCCTGTAACAGCCCCGCAGGTTTTACGCCGCCAAAATAAATTTCTGAGTAACACTCGTCAGAAGCGATGATGAAATTATACTGTTTTGATTTTTCGATTAACTTGATCAGTTCGCTCTCTGGAATTACCGCGCCTGTTGGATTGCCCGGTGTGCAGACATAGATCAGCTGGCAGCGTTGCCATATCTCATCGGGGATCGCGTCAAAATCCGGCTGGTAGTTATTTTCGCGTGTGGTGCCATAAAAATACGGTGTTGCACCAGCCAGGTAGGCAGCGCCTTCATAAATCTGGTAGAACGGATTCGGCATCAGCACCAGTGCATCGTTGCTGCGTTCGACCACGGCCTGGGCAAAGGCAAACAGTGCCTCACGGGTGCCATTGACGGGAATGACCTGGGTTTCGGCATTGATGGCGGCTTTGGGCAGGGTGAAGCGCTGTTCTAGCCAGTTGGCGATGGCCTGTCTCAGCTCTGGAACCCCCTTGGTTAGCGGGTATCGGTTACTCTGGTCGAGATTCTCACGCAGGGGTTTGAGTGCGACCTCGGGCGAGGGATGCTTGGGTTCACCGATGGACAGCGCGATATGGGCCAGGCCCTGCGGCGGCTGGCAACTGGCCTTCAAAGCATTCAGCTTTTCAAAGGGATAGGGTTGTAACTTGGAAAGATCAGGATTCATGGTTGCCAGTGTTAAAGTGTTGCCTGTGCCTTAAGCGGCGCATAGTATACCCCAAAGTGCCGCATCTATCAGGAGAACCCCGTGCCAGACAGCCTCATTGCCGATATTCACCACGCCAGCTTTATTGTTTCTGATACTGGGCGTGCACTTGGTTTCTATTGTGGCGTGCTCGGGCTGGTACAGGATTTGGGCCGTCCTGAGCTGGGCTATCCCGGTGCCTGGTTGCAGGTGGGCAGTGGGCAGATTCACCTGCTGGAGCTACCCAACCCCGACCCCGTTGAGAATCGCCCAGTGCACGGTGGCCGTGATCGTCACCTGGCGATGACTGTGACCGATCTTGAAAAAATCAAAGCCAGGCTCGATCAGGCAGGTATTGACTATACAGAAAGTAAGTCAGGTCGTCGTGCATTGTTCTGCCGCGATTACGATGGTAATGCCATTGAGCTAATTGAAGGCTGATTGTGTCATCTATCTGATAAATCCAATACCCATTTGAATCCGGTAGGTGAGGCCGGCGGAGAATTCACCATTGTTATTTTTGCTGATGAAATAACCAAATTTGCCAGGCAGGCTCTCATTGCTGGGGAAAAGGTTAAATCGATATTGCGTGCCACCCGTATCATTGAATGTTAGTGACCACAGTAGGCTCTTGTTCCGGTCATAAAACAGGCCATAGCTGGTATCGAGTTCGGCCTGTTTACTGGCAGAAAAATCAATACGCTGGGTTGAAAGGCCTACTCCCCAGGATAACCAGTCATTGTTATCGATGCGGTGAGACAAACCTACCTGGTTATTCAGGCCGGTAAAAATAAACAGGCGTGAATTTAAAAATTCGGTGGCCGGTGGTCGGTACATATAGCTAATGCCGGTATTAATGAACCGGTCACTGGCTAAATCAAAGGCCTGCAGGTAGGACCATATTGCCGGGTCGAGGTTATCCATAACAAAACTGGCAATGGCATCGTTGGCAAATAACAGAATCCCCGCAGGGCGATAGATATAGAAATCAGCCACTGCGTCTGCAGGTTTGGTGGTTTTGAGCTCAATGGCTTCCTGAATCAGCTCTGCGCTCATTGCCAGTGTTACCGAATAGAGCATGGCGTAATCAACATCGTGTGCCCTGAAGTATTCAAGGTCACGTCTAAACACCATGCCGCCACCGAGCAGGTGCAGGCCGTAATTGGGCAGGATCGCCCAGCTTTCCTCAGAGTGCTCGCTATCGACCGGGAGAAATTCACGGTTGAAGAATTGATGAAAGCCACCGTCATTATTAATGGCGCTTTTGGGGTGGGCCAGATTATCCAGTACGCTATTGAGGTTATTGTTGAAATTTTCTGTGCCGAAGCTGTCTGGTACCTGCAGGCTGTCCAGGCTATAGCTTAGAAAGCTGCCAAAAGGGTCATAAAGAGAATCAGAGCCGTAATTTTTTTCATTGTAATATTCCCCGGCATGGATGCTGCCAGTGTTTACAAGTAAAAGAATTAAATAGTAATAGCGTGTGCTCATTGATCAATATCAGTTAATTACTTTATTTTTTAATGGATATTAACATCAAGATAGCATTGTTATGGGTATGGTTTTTTATTTGTATGTTCTGAGATATTATCGTGATTAATTGGTGTTGGCGGCATGCAATCGAGTGCGAGCATAGGTGTTAGGGAGATAAAATTGATTCAATATAATAAAAATAAGGGAATGATTATCGGATTATTAAATAAATTATTATTTGCTGTCCTGTTTACATGTTCTCATCTGGTCATGGCGCATGGCGATGGCAAGTTATCAGATCCCGATCATCCTGATATCAGAATTGTGATGTCAGGCGCCTTTGTTTCTGAGAGTGGTATTGGTGTTTATGATGAGATAGCAAACTATCTAGGCAAGAAGCTGAACCATCAGGTTTCTTTTGTATCTGGATTTTCCTATTCTACGATTAATGCCATGCTCGACTCTGGCACGGCTGATATTGGTTTTGTCTGTGGCCTGCCTTATGTGTTGAAACGTGACCAGACAGAACCGATGATTGATGTCTTACTTGCGCCTGTATCAAAGGCGCCGCAATATAAAAATAAACCCATCTATTATTCTTACCTGATTGTGAACAAAGACAGCAAGGCAGAAAGTTTTGCTGATCTCAGGGGCATGACCTTTGTTTACAATGATGAAATTTCCAATTCAGGTTACAACATGCCAAGAGCACATCTTATGGAGCAAGGTGAGACCAGGGGTTTTTTTGGTCAGGTTATTCGTTCGGGGTCGCATGAAGAATCTATTCGTATGGTTGCAAATGGCCTGGCAGACATCAGTGCAGTGGATTCACTGGTTTATGATTACGATCTGGAAAAATATCCAGAGTTTGTGCAGCAGACAAGAATACTGGAAATACTGGGTCCTTCAGCTACGCCGCCGATTGTGGTCTCGAAAAAACTGTCCGTAGAGCTACGAGAGAAGATTCGTGATGTTTTTTCCGGGATGAATAGTGATCCTGAAGGCAGGGGAATTCTGGATGCGGCACTGCTGGATAGATTTGAGATTATTAATGATAGCGATTACGACAGTGTTCGTAAAATGTACAAGCAGGCGCAGGACACAGGGTATATGGTAATACGTTAATGGATGATACGTTTATACAACAAATAGGACCTGAGCGGTTTAAGCAATACCTTGCCACAAGAATCAGTTTGTTACTAATGATCATGTTGCTGCTGCTGATTCTTGCCTATGTGATGTTTTCAATGGTTGTTGCCGAAAAAGATCATAACGCCATGTTAATTAATCTCACAGGCAAACAGAGAATGCAGGTCTATAAATATACCAGTGAGGCTAGCCAGGCATTAATTGGTATCGCTAACCTGGATTTCGACATGGCATTGTCCAAGAAAAAAAGCGTTGACAAGGCAGCCAACGAATTTGAAAAAACGCTTAATGTTTTGATGCAGGGTGGTGAAGTTGTTGTCGATATAGGCGTTACTGCCAGTAAGGATGAGATACGGGGTATACAGAGGGTCATCGCAATTGAAGCAACTGGTAATAAGATTCTGCTTGATCATCTGAAGCATGTTGAGGTCGAGTGGCGTGAGTTAAAAAGAATCGCCTTGTTAAGCCTGAGGGCCGATGCGCCCTCCGTTAGTAAGAATCGTTTTGTGCGTCAGATGCTTGAGCAGGCGACAAGCGTTGTTCAGGAAATGGATCATATCTTATTACTGATGAATAAAGAGAGTGAACGCGCGGCAGAGAAACTGAATTTTTTGTTGGTGTCGATGGTTGTTGCTGGGGTGTTAGTTTTTTTTGTGATCATCTTCTATGTTTATTATCGAATTATTGTTCCGCTGGATGTGTCGCTCAGAGATCTTCATGACTCCAAAAATAAAATAGAAATAGAAAAGTATCGGGCGGAAAAGGCCAGTCAGGCCAAGTCAGAATTTTTGTCCAGTATGAGCCACGAATTGCGTACCCCGATGAATGCCATTTTGGGCTTTGGTCAATTGCTTGAACTGGATGCGGATGGGTTTAGTGAAGAGCAGCGAGAAAATATTACCGAGATTCTGCTTGCGGGCCGACATTTGCTCACCCTGATTAATGAGGTTCTCGATTTGTCCAAAATCGAATCTGGTAGTCTTGAGGTATCCATGGAAGAGGTGCGCATGGATGATCTTCTGAAAGAGTGTTTTAGTTTGTTAAGTATCCAGGCCAGTGTGCGTGGTTTGAAGTTTGTTGATCGTGTAAGTGGTCATAGCCCCAGTGTTCGAGCAGATTTTACCCGGCTTAAACAGGTGATGCTCAACCTGCTATCAAATGCGATTAAATATAATCGTGATAATGGCAGTATCACGTTGGTCTGTGAGGTTATAGATGATAAACGCCTGTGTGTGCGAATTACTGACACGGGAAAAGGATTAACAAAGCATGAAATAGACAGGCTATTCGTTTCGTTTAATCGCTTAAGTGCCGCCAATCATATCGAAGGCACGGGTATTGGTCTTGTCATTGCCAAGCGTCTGATAGAGATCATGGGGGGTAGTATTAGTGTTGAAAGTACGCCTGGTGTGGGCAGCACCTTCTCAATAGAGTTGGGTCTATTCTGAGAAATAATGGATATGTGTTTTCTATTTATGTGGTCTGAAATATAACCATGGCGATTTATCTTGTACAGCATGGTCTTTCACTGGCAGAAAATATTGATCCTGAAAGAGGACTGTCTAAAGAAGGTATGCAGCAAGTTGAGCGTATTGCCCAGGGCGCAAAGGTTAATGGGTTGGTGGTTAAAAAAATTGTGCATAGCGGTAAAAAAAGAGCAGAGCAAACCGCCGACATCTTTAACCGCTACCTGCAGGCCGCTGACGGGATTCAACCGACTAAAGGCATAGCGCCCAAGGATGATGTTATTGTCTTTGCCCAGCAGTTGCTGCCAGGCTCGGCAACCATGTTTGTCGGACATTTACCTTTTATGGAGAAACTCATCGGATACCTCACTACCGGTGATGAAAACAAGACCGTGTTGGCTTTTCAAAATGGCGGCATTGTCTGCCTGGACAGGGCTGAGGGAGATGCCCTCTGGCAGATAAAGTGGTCACTGATGCCGGATATGGGTTAAGGCGCAGTGTATTCATCAGGGCTTTTTTCTGGCCGCGAGCCCATAAATACCGATTTATCGGTTGGCGGATGTTTGAAAAAACCGCCCAGGCCAAAGCTATTTAACTGGTAATAGATAAAGCAGCCAATACACCAGCCTGCATAAGAAATCATTGTTAGTACAATCAATATCGCCACCACCGACCAGCCTGCCAGTGGGTAGCCAAGCTGTATTAATGCCAGGGCAATGACGACTGTCTGCACGCCAACCAGCTGACCAAATTTGTGCGGCTGAATGTTATCCAGCCTGTAATCTGATCTCATTAGGCCAGTGGGCCTGATGACATAGCGATACAGAAGGGTAAAAGGGCTGATTTTCCTGACTGTGCCAGAGAGCAGGAAAATTATACCAAGGGGAATTAGCAGGGCGGGCTCCTGTATCACCAACGCACTGGCTGCAATGATAATGGTTAAAATTTGGCCCATTTTTATTTCTGCGTGATCAACCTGGTTTGACATGTTGTGTTCTCCTGTTCAGTGTCGTGGTCTGTACAGTAATATATGCATAAACAGATTGTATACGGCTAAATTTGCATATAAATTATGCAAATATGAATAATATTGACTGGGATGGTTTTCGTTACTTCACTGCGGCTGCAGAAACAGGCAGTCTGTCGGCGGCGGCAAAGCTGCTGGGCTCGAACCAGTCCACTGTCGGCAGGCAGATAGATGTGCTTGAGTCAGCGCTGGGTATTAAGCTGTTTCAGCGCTCAGTTAAAGGTCTCATGCTTACCGAAGAGGGTGTCTATATCCTTGAACAGGCACAGTCGATGCAATCGCTGGTGACCAAAATTCAGCGAACTGTACAGGGAGATGCTGAAGAGGTTAGTGGTACTGTGCGTGTGGCGCTGCCTGAAGGTCTTTGCCTGGAGGTGCTAACACCGAGCTTGCCAGAATTCTATAAGGCCTGGCCTGGCATTAACCTAATCTTCAATGTTTCATCGAATGTGGCCAATTTAACCAGGGGGGAGGCCGATATTGCCGTGCGCCTGTTCAGGCCGACAGAAACAAACCTGGTAGCCAAATATCTCGGCTCTATGAGTATGGGGCTGTTCGCTTCATCGGCCTACATCAAAAACCGGGGTGCACCATCAACAATACAGGCATTAAAAAAACATCATGTAGTTACCTATGGTGACCAGCTATCGGGCCTGGAAGAAAATCAGTGGTTGCTAAAATATGCAGGTGAGTCGGGTAGGGTGTTGAGCAGTGACAGCACAATAACGAGGCTAAGGGCAACGCTGGCAGGTGTTGGTATATCAATACAGCCTAAAGTGTTTGGCCAGAGCAATAACGACTTAATACCTGTATTAGAAAATGTAAAACTACCCAGCCACGAAGTTTGGCTTGCCTACCATAATGATCTCAGGCACCTGGGGCGTATACGTGCAGTGGTTGAATTTATTTCGGCGTAACTGGAATTTAGTTACTAATAGTTTCGCTATAATTTACCTTGCAAAGTCCAGATAAGGACGTTAAATTGCCCATTAATACCTTGATTTAACTGTTTATTTGCATAGGGATAAGGTTGTATTTTCAATGAAATCAAGAACTACTATCCGGGGCGCGATCCTGGCGCTTCTGCTTGCTCATGCCATCAATGTACTGGCTTCCGATATTGACCCGAAGATTGAGGAATGTATCAGGAAGAATGCGCCAAAGTCGACTGCTATTGAGAAAATCAGGCTTACATCAGAAGGGTTGATGTATGAAGAGGAGCAGGCGCTCTCTGCAAAAGTATACTGGAAGCATTCTTCTGCTGGCACTTCAAATATACTTGCTTTATTTGATGAGCCGGATGATATATTAGGTTCTCGTCTCCTGTTTCTGGAAAAGAAACCTGAAAACGAAATCTATTTATATATGCCTGCTTTATTTAAAGTACGGCGAATTACTTCGGATAGAATTTCATCATCAATGTATGGCATGGATTTTTCTTATGAAGACTTCCAGTTTATGTACAGTATGATGGCAACGGCAGTGACTGAACAGCTACCGGATGCAGTAATTGATGGTAAACCAATGTATGTGTTTGCTATTAATCCGGCAGAAGGAAAAAAATCTTTATATGAAACGATTTACTCATATCTCGATAAAAACTCCTGCATAGTCCAGAAGGTTGAGTTTTATGAACAGGGGAAGAAATTACGTAAAGTACTTGTTACCGAACTGGCTTCGATAAAAACAGTAAATGGAATACAGGTGCCTCACAAATTTCTGATGAGTGATATGAAAAATGATAGCAAAACGGAGTTGACTATTATTTCAGTAAATATAGATTCTCCTGTCAGTGACTCATTGTTTGACCCCGACCAGCTAAAGGAACATCGTGGCATCTTCTAATGTGCGTCGGTTTCCTTACTGCAAAACAGTACTTGTACTGATTTGTAATTATCCCCGCTTTATTGTTGTTGCGGTGCTTGCCCTGTTTTTGTTGGCTCTTCTACAAATCTATAATCCTTATACCGGTGAGTCAAAAGTCAGGGTAGACCCGTCAGAGCAAGCTTTGCTTGGCCTGAACCATGAGGGCTGGGAGTTCTACCAGTTATCTCGTCGTAACTTCGGCAGTGATGAAACCATAATGGTTGTCATTGATGCGGATGATGTGTTTTCTCCCCGGGCTATTGATCTTGTCTCACGTCTTACTGACCGGCTTACCAGGATGCCGGGTGTTCAGGAAGTTGTTTCGCTAACTAATGCGCTGACAATTCGAGAGACAGAGTATGGCATGGATATCTCACCTATTATGATAAAGGTGCCTGAAACACCTGAAGAATATGAGGGGCTGCGTAGAGAAGTGCTTGCGAGCCCACTTATTGCAAGCACACTGATATCAGAAGAGCGTGACTCAACGGCAATCCTTGTTAATCTTGAAGATACTCAGGATCAGGATTTTTTCAAGCATGTAAATGCTGAGGTTGATTTAATAGTTAAGGAAGAAGCCCAGGGAGAGCACGTCTGGATAACAGGTTCACCTAGAATAAAACATGCAACAATAGAAATTGTCCTTGATGATCTCATAAGCTATCCCCCAATGATTACTTTAGTGATGCTGCTGCTGCTATGGTTGCTGCTTCGTCATATGGTTGCCGTTATGGTAACGCTGGTTACAGTTATTATTTCGGTAGTGTGGACAGTGGCAACCATTACACTGTTAGGTTATTCATTGAATATTCTGACAGCGCTGGTACCGCCTTTATTGATGATTCTGACGATGTCGTATTCTATGTACCTTGTTTCAGACTACCGACGGGCAGTGAGTAGAGGAAAGAGTGGGGTAGATGAGATTGTAGATATCCTGCGCAAGGCATCGTTGCCTGTTTTGCTCGCTGGTCTAACTACAGCAGTTGGATTTTTATCTTTGTATCTTAGCGAGTTGAATGCTATTCGTGAATTTGGTCTTTTCTCGGTAATTGGTGTGATATACGCAACAGTTGTTACTTTGACCCTCACGCCATCTTTGCTTGTGTTGTTACGGCGTCGAATAAAAACTGAGGCGGAGGCGCAGTTTGAAATTAATGACACATCATTTGATCGGATAATTCAACGTATTGCCCATTTTGATGCTGAGCATAGAAAAGCTATTTTTATAATTGCCGGCATTGTATTTTTTATTAGTATCGGAGGTATGACTCAACTACGAGTAGGTACAGAGCATATAACAAACTTCAAACCGGATTCAGATATCAGGCGGGCGTTCGAGCATGCTAATGAAAAATTTAATGGTATCAATCCTTTCAACATTGTAGTTCAGTCGAAATACCCGACTGCTTTTAAGGAGCCGGTGAATTTAAGAGAGATCGAAGCTTTGCAGCAGTGGCTTGAGGCGCAGCCTGAAATTGGTGGAGTCACTTCACTGGTTAATTACATCAAGTACGTTAACAGGTCATTTAATAATAATGATCCTGCTTTCTATGTGATTCCGGAAAATAAAAGAGTCATAGGGCAACTGCTATTTTTTACTGAAAGCGATGATACCAGGAGGCTTGTTGATTCCAGTTATCGTGCAATGAATATTATTGTGCGCTCTAAAGCAATTGATTCTGACGAGGTAGAGAATCTTGTTGCTCGAGTCAATGAAAGGCTTAAACAGTTGCCAGAACATATGGATGCCAGGGCGACTGGAAATCCCGTACTGATGAATCAGGCGATACAGGATATTATGTGGGGGCAGGTTGAAAGTGTGTTTCTTTCACTGATTATAGTTTATGGGATTCTGGTCAGTCTTTTTCTTTCATTCCGCATTGGAGTTATTGCGTTAATTCCAAATATCCTGCCAGTGGTTGTTTATTTTGGCGCGCTGGGTATCATGGGGATAAGTTTAAATCCAAGTACCAGTTTGATTGCGCCGATGATATTAGGTGTGGCAATTGACGATACACTTCACTATTTTACACGATTTAACAATATTGCCAGGCAGCACCCAGATCCGAAAGAGGCAACTGTTATGACGCTAGGTGTAGTCGGTCGACCGGTGACTTACACATCCCTGGCTCTGTGTGTTGGGTTTCTGGTGCTGACCACCAGTGATCTACGCATGCAGGCACAGGTTGGTGGAATGGCAAGTTTTGCCTTGCTGGTTGCATGGTTATCAGATTTCTTTTTAACCCCCGCATTATGTAGTCGATTGAGAATTGCTACTTTGTGGGACGTCCTGACGCTCGATCTGGGCAAAAAACCACAGGATACAATTCCACTTTTCAAGGGGCTTTCTAATTTTCAGGCACGTGTCGTTGCGCGTATAGCCAGTATCAAAGAAGTTAAAAGTGGTGAGCGACTCATTGAAATTGGTCAGCCTGGTGAAGAAATGTATACAGTAGTCGATGGAAAACTACAGGCGTCAATCGAAGGCGATGAAGGCAGAATAAACCTGGATGAACTTGTTCGTGGCGACACATTCGGTGAGGCAGGATTGTTTTTTGCAACTCGTACTGCAAACGTCGATGTTGTAGAAAATGCCAGGCTTATTTGCATTACTCGTGAAAATCTTGAACTTTTAAAGCGCCGATATCCGCGTAATGCTGCTCAATTATTTTCAAATATAAATGAAATACTAAGTACACGCCTTGTGCATGCAACCGAGCGATTGAAATAAAATTTCAATTTAAAGGTTTATATAAAAACAGATTTACTATACACAAACAATTTACATATTAGATAACAATTAATCTCGATAAAAAGGAATAGCGAGGATTGGCATGAAATTACGTGTTTTAGGTTGTACTGGAGGTATTGGGCCTGGTATGCGCACCACAGCATTGATGATTGATAATGATGTGTTGATCGATTGTGGTTCCGGAGTTGGTGATCTCACACAAGATGAACAGAATGGAATAAGGCATATATTTCTTACACATGCCCATCTTGATCATATTGCATTTATTCCATTTCTGGCAGATTCGGCATTCGAGGCTTTAGTTGGGAATCCGATTACCATTCATCTTCAACCTGAAACCCTGGAGATACTTCAAAAACATATTTTTAACTGGCAGGTCTGGCCCGATTTTACCAGGTTACCCAATGAGAAAAATCCCGTCATTCAGTACAATGTAATAAATCCAGGTCAGCAGGTAAAGCTGGGTAATCGCCTTATCGAAGCCATTCCAGTAACACATACTCAAGCTGCAGTTGGTTACCGTGTGCAATCGTCAGAAGGGGGCTCTTTTGCATTTTCAGGGGATACAAAAAGTACTGATCAGTTCTGGGCTACATTAAATAATCATAGCAGTTTAGATCTTCTGATCATCGAATGTGCTTATACCGATCACGAAGAAGTGCTAAGCCAGATAGCAGGTCATCATCGCCCGTCTTCACTCGCTGAAGATTTACGCAAGCTACAACACAACCCTGATCTTTATATAACCCATCACAAACCAGGTGAAGAAGGGCAGATTATGCGTCAACTTGCTGGCCTGGTTGAAGGAAGAACGCCAAAAGTACTCAAGCGCGGACAAATATTTGAGTTGTAATTAGGTGTGGTTGTGCCAGACCAATGTGCTTAATTTATATTTTAGCCAAAAATATATGTCTGGGGTCTATAACCAATTACCTATCAGCAAAAATGGCGCCCAATAACTAGGGTGGTTAAAGCGTGGGTCTTTAGTCATGGAGAGTTGGGCATCGCGAAGCGCTTTTGCTTTGGATGTATCTGGATTCTTCAGGTTTGCATAAAAATCAGTAATCAACTTAGATGATGCCTGGTCGTTAATGTACCACAGTGTTGCCAGCGCACTTCTGGCACCAGCTTTTACCGCTATACCACCTAGGCCTAAAGCGGCTTTATCGTCACCAACTGCAGTCTGACACGCACTCAGCGTTAGTAACTCTACAGGTTGATCACGGTATGTGGTGCTTGCCATGTAACCTTCAAGCGTATCCATGTTGAGCTTGCCATCATAGGTTAACAGGAAAGTTTTACGCACATCGCTTTGAAATTTGCCATGCGAAGCCACGTGTACAATCGAGTAGGGTGTATCGCCTAGCTCCTGTTCAATGTTTGACTGTGTAAACTGGCTGTTCTCAAGAATGTCGCTGTCATACATTGTGTCAAGGGTAGTTACCTCACCGGCGACATCTGGTAATGGTGGGAAACCCTGTACGCCTTCAGTCAATCCGGCAATTAACAATTTCATATTTTCACGAGGTAGTGGCTGCGGATCAGTCAAAGTTAGTCCAGGTGTAGTTGCTATAGCATAGCGCGCTATAAGGAAGTCTTTACCGTCATAGAGTGCCGCGAGGGGAATCGTTCGCAGCCCTTCATCGGGTATTAGCACAAGCGTATCAACATTTTGCGACTGTAAATCTTTTTCCAGAGGTCCTATCAACCAGCTATATATCTTCTTTGCATGTCGCATGTACTGGTGTGTCGTGCGCTTTTCAAGACGAGCACGGAAGCGATTGATTTCGTTGTTCAGGTCTTCAGCGCTAACTTGAACAGTGTAGCGTTTCATGCCTTCTGGCATACTGACAAGAATTTCCAGGCGGTCTGGTAAAATGATGGGGTATATAGCAGCAGTATGTTCACCTAATTGATCAATGCCTGTTGTTTTTGCCTTCAGTGCGGCAACACAGTTATCAAGGAAGTAATTTTCCAGTTCGGCGCCTTTGAGCATTTCTACCGCATTTCGTGCCTCGCGTAGTTCAGATTCAATTGCTTGCGTGCCAGTTACGCTATCCGATTTTTTAAGAAGCAGGTCAGCGAGTTCAAGATACAGTTGGCCAGATTCTTCACGGAAATTACTTTGCTTGCCCATGCTACCTGCAGCAATTATCGGACGGATTGTCTGCAGATTATCGACAGCACGTTTGTAAGCGCTAATAGCCTGCTCAGTTTTACCTTTGGCCCTTAGTAGACGTCCTTCCTGCCATTGCCAGCGGTAACGAATTTCTGGTGCTGGCGTTGTCCGCAAATGAGACAGTGCTTTACTGGTCGACAGCATTGCGTCGTCAATACGACCTGCCTTTTCATCGAGTTCACCAAGATAGCCGTAGGCATATGACATAGCACGGTTATCTTTCATCGATTCAGCGATATCGGCTGCTGTTTTGAGAGCATGATAGGCTCGTTTCTGAAGTCTGGTATTTGATGCATCAGAAGATTCAGCAAGGCGAGAATAGAGGCGGCCAACGCTCATCAGTACATAAGCCTTTTCGTGAGATGGCGAAAGTGATTCAGCCTGTTTCATAACATTGTCTAACGTATTCAGGGCTTCTTTCTCATTGCCACTGTCAACCAGTGTGCGTGCAATATTAGCTGAGCTTTTAACAGACAACTTACTATCACCAGCCTTGCCTGCATCAGACATAGCTTGCCTGTAAGCGGCTATTGCAGATTTGAATTCACCCTGTGACGCGAAGAGGTTACCGAGATTGTTACCGGCAACAGCAGCTAAACCCCATCGCTCTCCAGCCTGCTCACTAGAAACCGCTTTATTAAGTAAATCACGTGCTTCATCTATACGATTGGTCAGTAAAAATGCCGTGCCCAGGCTGCCTGCTACCTCAGCAGCCAATTGCTCATTACTAGCGCTTTCTGCCAGACTTAATGCTGTCTCCAGGCTAGTGGTCGCCTTGTAGTACTGACCAATGGCCAGATATGCATCAGATTTATATTGAAGTATACGTGCCTGGCCATTTTTGTTGTCTGTAGACTGATATTGATCAAGTGCAATATTCCATGCTGCGAGCGCATCTTCATAACGGCCCTGGTTAAAATGCTGGCGCCCAGAATCAATCTGCTGCACTAGTGAGGGGGTAGTAGGCGGCTCTTCAGCTGCTATAGCAACAGCACTAAAACAGAAACTGGCGCTTAATAATAAAGCTTGTGACAGTAAGCGGAATTCCACTTTTAATCTCCTACTAGTTATAGGTACGATTACTACGCACCTGTATAAATAAACACTACTTTGATGTACTAATGCCTTCACTACGTAGACTTCTTAACTACGTTTTTTAAAGCGCTTCCTGTTCAAAGGCTTCAGAACCACTCGAGTAAGTTAGCGCTTAAAAGGAAATGAACGCCATCATCCTGTAGAGAATCACCATCAACAAGTACATCGTGGAATGCATGTCCCCAATAAACCTGTGCATGAATCTTGGGCGTCGGGTCCCAACG
>Ga0224501_10001523_pt1 | contig 17985 bp, 11 predicted proteins | sample SF_Oct11_sed_USG_4_FD_169105 | JGI IMG/M metagenome (GOLD analysis project Ga0224501, IMG submission 169105) | Sediment microbial communities from San Francisco Bay, California, United States - SF_Oct11_sed_USGS_8_1 | ecosystem: Environmental > Aquatic > Marine > Sediment | place: USA... | reverse complement strand
AGTTATTAGATTCAAGTATTTCCCAACAAATTCTTTGAACTGCGAGGCGTGAGCGAAATATACGAGTCAGAAATTACTGACAGGATAGACCTTGCGCGCGAGAGAATGACTCCAAAATGACTACCGTAACAAGGGCTCAAGCTTACGAGAAATGGGCTCGTTTGTCGTTGGCTGCTACGACTTCTATCTCATCTGTTGCCTATTTTCACATTTCCAGTGGATCACATATGATGTGTATCATCTCATCTATTATCCAAACTTACGTATTTATTGCTCAAGGACACCTCGGGATTAATTGTCAAATCGAGCTTAGTACAAACGAGGCTTATGATAGCCCGTTCATGTTTCAAGTGGTGTAAAAGAACTCCCGACTACCATTTCAAACTCCCCCCACGATAACCCAACCGTAGTTGTTATAAAGTCACTCTCTCCTGCACAAGATCTTTAACTACATTTTGACCGAAGCGACTTTGTAGTCTTTAAAACGTTTAGCTATACTCAGCCAGATCATAAAAGCTATCTTCCCCCTCTAAAGGAGGACAGCCCTATGCTTCAGTGGTCATACCTTGTCCAGTCTCCAGCTGGCTGACTTGATCATGGACTTGTATAGCTTGTATGTGCAGCGCGTCTACTCGACTTGAGTATATCTTTGCACCAGCTTCAAGTGAAGAGCCTGCCAACTAATCAAGCACAACCGTATCTGATGTAGGCATACAATCGAGAAACACACCATTCTCCCACAGCGGTTCACAACCCACATTATCAGATATTGGCAACATAGCATCCACTGCGTCATCACAGTACGCTGATATATGAATCGTTACTTAGCCCTCCCATAAGAAAAATACCCCTACTGATTTTTTCACAATTGTTTTACTGTGACTCACATAACAGGTCATAGCACCAGCGCGATAACACACTGAGGTGTGTGTAAGAGGAAAGCTCACCTGAAAGTTCGTCTCTGCCTCCCGACTTAATATATCATTCATTGTATCTATCAGGTGCAAAGAAAACGCATTCTTTGTGTTGATTTTCTACAAAAATACACATTGGTCACCATCGCACTTTGTAGTTGGATGACGCGGCAATTTTTTTTGCTGATCAGAATCAGCATGTCTCCAAACCTACCGGAGTCAAATTACAGCGCAATAGGCACAGCAGAAGTGCCCTTAAATCCATGCTAAAGATGGCAAAATTGGCTCCCTCTGAAAAACATTTTAAAAAAAGGACTAAACTAAACTCGTGAATTCATAGGTATTTGTTTTCGTTTTGGGGCCATTTCGTGCTCATACTTCAATCTCAGTAGTCAGAAGTGTGACATCGCGCAGGCACGCAAATAACGTGAACCCACTGTGATGTCTATGGCGACAATTTACGTCAACCGAGAAAATTTCAACTGAATGAAAGTTCATTTGGCAATTCCAAGATTTAACCATATTTTTTTTACTACATCGCCTGCTCAGCATGAACTTTTATTGGACTCAGGTAAGATTTGAGACACACTGATTCTGATAAGCCAACAAAAAATTGCCTCGTCATCCAACCTTTAAAGGGGTTGTGCCATGGCCAAAAGTGTCAACTTGTTTTCATATTCTGAAGCCTACCATGAACAAATGGGCCCAATACCCAGCTCAAATAGAAGCTTAGATATACCCATATCCAATGTGCATACTTAGAGCCCTCGGTGACGCACTTTTCAGACCGTCGAAGCACCAGAATTGGCCTCGAGATAAGAAATTAACACAGAGCTGTTGGCATTGATTTTTCGGCTTACGCGCCGATGTTTGGAAAATCCTCTTGCAGGTGTATACTAGAACTGTAATTACACAAGTCTGAATAGAGAAAATGTTTAACAAAAATATTGAAATAGGGTTTCAGAGTGCAGTTTGTCACCTCTGTCAGCCGAAAAACCGGCAAAGCACCTCTTAGAACTTCGACTTTCTCCAATATTACGTTCAGTTTTGAGTTCTACCCGATGTTAGGAGGGGGTAAAGATCATTAGGTTACTAAGTTTTAGTTATTAGATCTCATTTTCTTTCTATTTCGGCCATTCGGGTTATAGTTATTCGAGTGACCGATATTCGTTTTCTGGAAAAAGACCACTCGCTATCGCCCCAATGAAGGCAGAGTTGCCTCCCTTAAGAACGGGGAACACAACTCCGAAAGTGTGTCTACGTTCGCCATGACATAACCCCTTTATGACTGTATATTCTAATTTAGAAAATACCTATTTGATATTTTAAAACAGTCCAAAGGCCGAGATGCCTGTGATGGTGACAAACCTAAATGCCAGCTTCATATAACAGCATTTAAACAAACCCAGATCAATGTTGTTTTCAAGATCTTTCAGACTCAACAGCTTGGAGGCAAGAATTTTGGAACTAGCTTTCAATCGAGGCATCAAATAGCCCTGGGAACTGAATGGCCCGTGATCAGTAATACAATAGCGAATCTTCATCTCACTATGACTGAAAAAAAGTGAACTCACATTTTCTCTCGAGAGCTGTATGCAGTTCAGGAGATGCTCAGTAAGCTGAGATGCATTCCAGCCAGTTGTTATCGCACCGGACACCGATTTAGTACGACTGCAGTCAGAACGGCTAACAATGAGGTGATGTCAGGCAGAAAATATAAATACGCTACCTAACTTATTTAATGGCAATCTAGCGACAGTGACACAGAGATCCTTTATATGACTTTACAACCTCTCAAACCGCAAACTAGTTATAGCAATATACTTGACAATAACCCCACCCCCAAGAGGATTAGAACATCGAAAATCACGAACTGGAGCTCTGCTCTGTTCGACCATGACTGAGATGTTCATATAGTCACAGAGTCTGATTTAAACGGCTAGCAAAGCAGGAGTAAACAACGAGTAAATACACGACAAGTAGACATCAATTGGACACTGCCTTGCTGCAAAATGAACTTGCAGCAAACCACCTAACACATGCTGAATACGTCAAGTAATCGGCATCTAATACCATAACTATCCATTTGTATAGAATGGGAACCCTAAGACGGAATATCATGATGAGAACAGCTTGGGCAAGCAACTTATTACCTCAAGCCAGGCCATGACCTCTGACCTGAGCCTGCACATAAGACATGAAAGTGGCCAACATTCGTCCTATGGAAAATACATGTATATAGCTACCTTTCTGAGGCGGGGCTGCCCATGTGTCTCTGAGCGATGTCGGACAGGCGAGATTTCCGCCTTCTTCGTTTCTCAGCTGTGTCATCATTGACCACATGACTCAGTGCGGGTGAATTTAGTGGGCTCTCGGCAAATATGTTGGTATTCCTTCTGGTAGCGGGCGAGACTATTGTACTGCTAGGGGTCGCCAGAGATATGGTCGGTAAAGATGACATGCTACAATCAACCTAAACATGTCAGCTAATATCACAAAACCAAGAACAACTAACTTATTACTTAGTTAAGTTAGTCTTAGTGACTAGTGAGTGAGCTATCATATCATGAGACGAGTTAGTGGCTTACTTACCCTAGTTGGTACTGTTAGTGTTAGTGTTAGTAAGTTACTTAACTTAGTTAGTAATCACTAGTAGTAGTAATTGACTGAGTGAGTAGTAACCAAGTAAGGGAGTTTGACCTAGTGACTCAGTCACTGTGACTGTGAGGTCAGTGAGTGTGAGTAACTAACTAACTTCTAACTCTAAGTGAAGTCTAACTTCTAACTCTAAGTCTAACTCTACTCACTGATTCTAACTCAGTTAGACTCTAAGTCTAACTCTAATTTCTAATTCTAAGAGTAAGTCTAACGCTAAGCCTAACTCTAGTCTAACAGTAACTCCAACTTCTAAGTAGTAAGTATAATCTAATTCTAAGTCTAACTCTAAGTCTAACTAAGTCTAAGAAAGTAACTCAGTGAGTAAGGCTTACGTTACGACGTTACCGGTTACGTCAGTTACGAACTAACGTAACTAACCACTAAAAAATTAAGGTTAGTTACCAAGTACAGTAGAGTTAGAGTTAGACGTAGAGTAGCACTGCTACTCTAACTCTAAGTCTAACACTAAGTCTAACAACACAGTCTGAGTCTAGGCTGTCTGTGAGTGTGTCTAGCACAGCAGTACTACTACTAGTACTAGCAGTGTGTGTTATGTGTAGCAGTAGCACTAGCACTGACTTACTCTTACTCTTAAGTCTTAGCTAGTAACTTAGCACTTAGCAGTGCATCAAATTCAAATTATCCCATAAGAGGCTAAGTCCGAAACGTCTCACTCTCAGAAAGATAAATAGCACAGTTAGACCAAACTCACATTGGTAGTCAGCGGATTGAGCACGTGAATTGTTAGAAGCAGTCGCCCATTCGCAGGACAAATAAATATTACTAAAAGTAAAATACTACTTCTCCAGGCCCAAATGAAAATTCGCGGTAATCTAGTCACGCTACACGGACTACGGGGCTTTAGGACACCTTATGACTGTTGTTCACCTACGACCGCGATGGCTATCGAAACAGTTCTAGGCCATAGATACGGAATATCAATGACCCGTTTACTTTGTTTCATTTCAGACAAGTTAGACGCGGGTGGTATGGCTCGGCCTCTGATCTGCGTAAGCGGTATGAGGACCTGGGAAGATCTTTGGGCAGAAAATAGCCAAAGTTACCAAATTTACCACTTTGAAAACAGGCAACCGCAGATTGAAACTTGAAACTGAAATTGACGAAGTGATAACAAAGAGTATGCTTTATCTTTGGTGATAACTGATAATAATAAAAACACTTAATCGAGGTACCACTTTGAGAACAATCCCCCTCAGATTTATGGTTGTCGAATGGTGAATTACTTATTATTTACTAATACTACTCTTCTACTCTGTGAGTAACTGAGTTAGTTATACAAACTAACAAAGCAGTCTGATGTGATGAGTCGAGTGAATTGCAACAACAGGCACTTGATATGCCGATTCGGTCGGATTGATAGTGGTCTTTTCTAACACGCCGAAGGCGAGTGAGTCACTCACTCTCAGTCAGTGGAATGGGTTGAGTCCGAGCAGTGACTCAGTGAGTCACTGACTGACTGAGTGAGCAACTGAATGATGGTGAGTCTGTCCGTCACCGTGACAGATGACGAGACTCTAGACTAGGTCACTGTCACCGACCCAGTCAGGGTCGCAGTCAGACTAGTTTAGTTAGTAGTTACTTACCTTAGTGACTGTGAGTGTGACTTTGTAAGTGATTGATGGTGAGTCATTGAGTGATCAATCAAATGAACTACCGCTAACCGCTGACGTAAAGACTGAGTTTGTGCACCTGACTGAGCGATCGACTTGTGATTGAATGACTATATCAGCCAGGCTTAGAAAATTTAAAGATGTCCAAGCACTGTCCAAGTCCTCTTCACACAGTCGCCCTTCTACTGTAGACAGTAAATGCAATTTTCTCTGCTGATGGAGCTTGAGGTAACTACTAGACAACCATAACTTCGAGTGACCGGTTTCTAGTTCGGCAGTGGCGAGAGGTGACAGCAGATATCAGATGGAGACTGTAGACAGTCCTGCTAGGACCCCACCGAATCAGGTTGGAGCCAAGCTCCCTCACACCTGTCATGTCATTAAACAAACTGTGGCCTGTTTTACTAGCAAGTTTTATTTTTATGAATTGCGTTACATGAGCCTTAACCATCCTATTCGCTGGGTCTCCTAAACCCAAGGCTTGTTCTGGAGTGGTAGAGGCTACCCAGAGATTGAACCCAGGACATAACAATCTTGAGCCTAGCACTTAAATCACCGAATAACCCGCTAATTGCTATCCCTATTGAAATGAAGTGTTCTTCAAACGGTATTATCGGTTTGAACCCAAACCCTCTTCTTACACTTTACACACTCAGCGTGTAAAGGGATTTACTAGCGCGTCCGATAGTTTTTCTTCTAAAGATAGACCCCATTTTGTTATTCTTCATATAACCGCCTTATCAGTAGCATAAAATTTATACGCAGAGCATTCAAGAAATAAATTTCTTTTGAATATACAGAACTTTCATGCACCACTGAGACCTGATGAAGACAATACTGTGCTGAGGACATTGTGAAAATTGCAAAAATGCTTGTGGAGTTGTTTTCCTGTCTCGAATGAAATACAGTCAAAATAGCTGTCATTCAGCAGAGGGTATGAATTCACTTTTAGCGAGGGATCCCAGGGTTTGGTTCACAGTAAAAGTTGAAATTCTACCATTCCCGTCTTGCTTTGTAGAAGAACAGGGCATGTGGTCTGTCGAAATCTGGTCGGGGGAAGTTCTCTGTGCCTAGGAAATGTGAACCCATTGTAAATGTATCAGGCTGTAAAACTACAATCCTGTCACAGCTCCCCGTGACCACTGCCCCACCTTCAGGCGACATCCCTCGGACACCAGTACGGAGTGTGTGCTCCCAAGGAGATAACACACCAATCAACAGATCGAAACGAAAACACAGCTTCAAATCACCAATGCTCGCAAACTCAAAAAATGTCATGAAGGTGCCAAAAACTGATTCTAATGAGGATAAATTGGAACAGCTTCGAAGACTGAAACTCGTAAAGTATCATCGGCAACAAAATGACCTTACCGAATTACGAATGTTGACAGAGAAATGGAGGGAGGCTGGGCATCGGGCTCTTCATGAGCTACATTCGCTTATAAACCAAGAGCCCAAACCTTCCTGTAAAACGATACTCCGTCAGTTTGGAATCGACCCCTCGCACATAGACTGTGATTCAGAATGACTGAATTGTTTTTTTTTTCTGTTTGTTTTATTTCCTTTTTAATTGCTACTGTACCTCAGAACAATGGGTTGTCACTACCATCACTAAAATAAGTATAATTCAGTTGAAATAGGGAGCCACAATAGCTCAATTGGTAAAAAGCTTGGATCTGCATTCTAAGGATTGCAAGTTCCAGCTAGCGGGGTGTTTTTCTGCTATGGGCTTCTAGCAAGTCTTTCACTCCAAATCGCTAGCGTGGCTTTAGAACACCACAATAAAAACGATGGTGGTCCCAACCAGTGGATAATTAGGGTCAAGATCACTCCACGGTTGTTATAAGGATCCATCTCTTCCTTCTCAAGAAGAACAGCCGAATTTCAACTGGTGACATCTAACTGAAAGGCTTAGGTTGACTGACCCCCCCCCCAACCTGACAGAACCATTCATTTATAGTCTTGTAGCTCATGCTTCACACTGAATCCGCGGGTGTTCTGATAGAACAGAGCTGCATGGCCATAGCTAGGCGCCACTACAAAAAACTGCCCTAGCAGAAACTTCATTAGTTGCGGTCTTTGTCGAGCTGCGACCGACAGTGAATTATATCATTATTAATAGGGACCATACAGTTGTAGGTCTGCTCAGGTTTTTTTGCAGAAATCACTGTATTTTCCAGTCAGGTGAAGCAAGCTTGTGCTGCCCTTATTTACTACCCATTAATCAGTAACAGGACAGATAGTCACTATCGCGTGATTAGTGTCTGAAATCACCCGAATCGTCTAAAGGTTTATACTATCAGTAATACCAGTTTTGATCGTAAAGTTGACGCTCCCAACGCCTGAAGCAACCAAAGCAAAACCTAAAGCAACTTGTAAGCCGGAAAGCCAAACCACCTGTTTCACAGCGCAACGTACCGTTATCATTGGCTGTCATTCCATTATCTTGGCCAATCAAACGCTTATTGACAACCGCGCGTGCGTGAGCAGAAATAGGAAGCTGTCTGCTAAAAGCCTCTATTCTATAGATTGTCCTCCAGGTAGGCATCGATAGGTGACTAGGACTGTCTTCGCAGCGCAGAGATCTCACGCTGACAATACTGAATGGATTATGAAAAGATCACCTGCTTAAAATAATTCTTAATTTATTGGCCTGATCTTCAAGTTAGTCCACCACTCTCACGCAGCCAGTGACTTCTTTTCACTCATCTTTAACAGTAACAGTTCTAACTTCTAATCTAACTCTAACTTTTTGGAAGTGGACCGAGTGGCATGGCAGAGGAATACAGACGGCGAAAGCAGCTGTATCCACAGAAAACCTCCCACCGAAATCTCGTCAGTACTATTCAACGGACGCAGAACACAGAGGAGACCAGCCTCAGGCCAGCCCACTGCAACATTAACCGTGAGTTTCTTCATTTATTTTTTTTATTAATCTGTTCACAACTATCACAAGTATGAGTACGACTACGAGGCCATTCCGTCTCGGAATTGAAATTTTCTCACATTCATATAAACCTCATTTAGGCTACTTTTAGATTTTTATACCCATGTGACTAGCTGCCTGCTTTGGCCAACTCTCATTTCCCTAAGATTATTCACCCGTCAGCTCGAATGTTACAACCTAGTCATACCTGTTTAGCCTAGGTCTCTAGTCTTTCATAATCATACCCTCAGTTCTTATTTGACCAGATTTGTCTCTAAAAACATGTGCAGAGTCACTTCTCAGTCCAAAGTTAAGGTTAATGACACCGTTTAACGGGAATATACCCAGACAAAAATTCAATTCAAAGGATGCTCAATTCAATTTGGATATTGAAGCATTTTTGAATCGACCCGTTAATGTGTGTTCTAGTGGCTCATGACACGGTGACAAGTGAGGTTCTGTTAGCAATAAACAACATTCATGCGTACTTAAGTCTGCGCTGTTCCTTTCTCATCACAGGACATCATTCTCGAGGCGATGTCCTGAAATGACATGAGAGGTTCACTCTTTATATGTCATCCGTGACAAAATGATTATACCCTAATTAGTACTCAATATTTTTTCTATTGTCTCTTCAACAAAAACACGACAGACTTTATTTATAGAGGCGGTCCATACCTGCAGAGTTGATATGCAAATGATTATAGATAAACTTAAGAGAAGGCATTTCGCTGATCTGAAATTGCGCTGCATGAGATTTTTATTAGCGATGAATAAACCCACTTAAGCAGCCTAGGACACAAGCAACAAACATTTGCAATTCAACTCAACATGTTTTAGTTGTGTGCCTTATTTTAACGTAACAACGAAATTAAATTTGATTGAAAAATGATATCTCTTACATGTGCTTTATAGGGTATGACAGTTACATATCAAATATAAAACAACACCCTATTCACCCCTCCCAATTTTTTAATTTTGTCTCGTGTCATTCCAATCACGTCATAACAAATGGTAAAAATATCCAGGTAATAAAGGCATTCACGCAGAGTGCAGTGCCGGATCCGTGTACCCACAGCCTGTATCAAGGTGACCGGTCTCAGCGATATTGTCCTACCGTCCGCCCGTCGCCATAGGGCCAGACGCCACTCAGCATCCCGTAATCACATTTGATACAAGGTGGTAGAGTAATTAGCTAGGAAAGCATGCCCTTGACTCAATAGTCCTTTGAGGCAACCTTACCTCAGGCATGCCTACTGCCTACCTAAGTAAATTAGGAGATGATAATAAACTCAATTTACTTGTCCCCGTAGACGTTAAGAGCCTGCTTGGAACCTGCCTCTTCATCCTGCCAATAACAGCCTGAATTCTCATCGCGTATCAACTGATTCATTGCTGACCTCATACCTGATTCGCCTAACTTTACTCCATATGGGATATCTGCACATCTTTCTGTTAATCAAACAGTGACTGTCAAGAAAAACTATATACAGTCCGATAGGAACTTTATAGATTTTGACATAAAGTAATCACACGCAGTATGAGCCTCTTGTTCGTAAACTGTATTAATTCAGATAACAATCGGTCAGAACGTCTGACACTTCAAATCTTATTTATCCCCGTTTTGTGTTTATTTCCCCTGACTTCTGAGAACCGGCCTTTCCTACCTCTGGTTATTTGTATTTATGCTGTCCAGGCATCAATCAATGGAGCGCAGTTACTACATATCTTATGTAGCACCGGTCTATCATAAGCATGTCCCATGTCACGTTTATTCCCTGGTTACGGACTCGGTATTATCAAACCTACAACCCTGACGTATTCATAGCCTGCTACCCCCTCACACTGCAGTCATGATTTCTATGAGCCCGGCCCTCATCTCCACAGTTCAAACATTACATGGTCATCTTTAAGCACTAACCCTGTGACTTGATTTCTGAATTTGCTTTTTAATTTTTTCGGTGTTTGCGTTTTGTCATTATTTCCACCCAGCAGTGCGCCGCAATTGTATCCCGTGAAAAGCGACACATGATTATCTGTGTCACTGTGTGTGTATCATGTAGTGCTTCAGATGATCCCACACAAAGACAGGTGAATTATTAGCAAAGATCATGCTACCAGCATGCGCGGTTGTCGGTAATGTCAGACGTTGCTTGCTACCAGCATTGTGTCAGCTTTAGATGGGCCCGCATGATGGGTTGATTTCTCTTTGTGCTGAAGTTTCACCTGGAACAGATAATTACAGTGGTTCAGCCATCACCCCAGATCGGCAGGTGGTTTGCCATGATGCATCTCCTACCTGATTCAAAACTGTTTTTTAACGTAATCTCTTAAAAAGGAAATGTTCGCCTCTGGTACATTTTGTATCCTCACTACCCCGTGTAACTAAATTAACGGATCTTCTACCAAGTTAGTTTTTTTTTTATTCGCCGAAGACCATTTTGGTCCGTAGGCATCTCACGATGTTCATGAGACTGAAGGCACCTTTTCTAAGGGGCCGTCACTCCGATCTTTAGTCCTCCCTGAACTGTGTACACTGAACACTGTGAACAGTGAGACACTAGAGACAGTGGACCATTATGTGTATCTAGGACAGTTGGTTGATGCTGAAGGGGGCCAACAAAAAGAATTAAGAAGAAGGGTCTCGATGACATGGTCAAAATTGGGTAAATTGGGTAAATACCTTCAAGACCACAGATTCCCCCTTGCATTAAAGCAGAAAATCTTCATGCAAACTGTTATCCCTACGCTACTTTATGCTGCCGAGACGTGGACCACCACAAAGGCAATGGACTCTAAGATCAGATCCACCCAACTCTCAATGGAACGCAAAATTACCAGATGTCCTACAAATGCTTAAAACATCCAAATGGAATTGGGCAGGCCATGCAGCAAGAGCCAATAACAACTGGGCACTAAGCATAATTAAATGGGACCCAATTGGTAAAAGAAAAAGGGGAAGACCAAAAGCACGCTGGACGACGGACATAGTAAAGTATTGTGGTGACAACTGGGCGGGAGCAGCAGAGAACAGAGACTTGTGGTGCATCAAGAGGGAGGCCTTCGTCCAGCAGTGGAACCTTTGAGGCTGACGATGATGATGATGAACTGTGTACATGGAAGCACCAAGTTAGTTAACCTTCAACAACAAAAAGCCCAGAAACCCGATGCTTGATTTCAATTGAACTAAATGCTCGTGTAGTCGAATGGCTTGGCCCAATCAATGATAAAATGCATCAGATCACAGTCATTGACCGTAAAATTTAGAGATCAGTCCTCCAAATTGGAGATTCTTTGAATAACGATGCCTTATTTCCTGCCCACAACAGGTATAGCATGCAGCATGTAGTGAATTATGCCAACTGGTGGCTCAGAATAACCAAACAGGCTCTTAGCTTTCTTGTGATCCAAGGTTGCATCTATTCGCGCTCATCTTTCACTGCATGCCTGTCAACATATGTTTATACCTAGCCAGGGCCACACAAGCAAGTTCACCTTTTATATATCTGCTCCTAGCTTTTACTCTGTTACACACCACAGCTTCCTTATATACAATTGCTATATCGAGTCCAATTCATTCGCATTCATTCGGACAAGTAGTAACCAGGTACGGAACCTCAAAGGTAAATACTTGGTACGTGGTGTCCTAACCTAAAGACACGGTATAGACATCTGACAAGCTGGACGAGGTAATGATTGCAGGAGAAGCCGCTGTGACATTTTCCTCGTTGTTGTTGTTCGGTAGAGTTATCGATTGAGGAGCACCGGTGATGCTTTTCTTAAATTGCATTTCACCCACATGTAGTGAAACAGATTGGCAAGCAAATCAGATAAGGCCTCTATTAACAGATGCTAACACCTTGAAGGGCTGCATGGGTGGGTGAGGCTAATAATTAGAACCCATCATTAGCTTCTCTCTCTCTATCTCTCAGTCATTTCTCTCTCTAGTGCTCATCCAGATGCCTGAGCCGTATTTCTTTCTTTGTGTTTCCTGTATGATCTTCATATTGAACCCAAGAATACGTAAAACTCCGCTATGCTCCTCATGTTCATAAGCTAATGCTGCCCTGCGCTAGGTTTGTTTCTTATTACTCGCCTAAGATCATCGACACAGCATAGATTGAAGGGGGAAATAAGCATACTCTATTATTAAATATGCAGTTATCTTATGCTTTCTGTCTGGGTACAAGCCGAGCATCTCTACCTAATTCTTTCTGCCATAGTGAATATCATAGAAAGGTTCCCTGGGCCTAAAGAAAACCAAGAAGGCAAGCTTCCAGTGTCTAGCTGTTCCTTTGGTGTAATGGCGAAAAAAGATACATATCTTTTACCATTATTAAGGCCAATTAAAGTAAAAATTTTACGAGATTTTCGCAGGACAGTTTTTCCTTTTATTAATCATACGACAAACCTCACTCTTCCATCTACCGTACCAAACAACCCCTGCTCTACTTCACTGCCTAGGTTAAAGCTGTTTGATGATTATTCCTTCATATGGCATATTGTTGAGAGATTGACTGATAAACTCCAGATCAAAACAGGTCACTTGTACCTAATCATAGGGTAGGATTTGGTCTTCCGGAGTCTTGTACCCTGCTAATGTAATTATATATTGGGTTTGAATTACTGTACTATAAAGATTACATAGCATTATTCATTGAGCTAGCTTTGTGTTCCAACAAAAACTGCATTTGGTATCATTCATTCTTCATCCATCAGTATGTTAAGGTGTCTAGGTAAGTCATGAAGAATCATCTTAGGCAATTTATTTAGAAACAGGTTATATAGCGATAGCCCTGTAGTGGTTGATTGACTTGCTTTGGTACAGAAGCTATAATAAACCTGTATGCCAAACAATAAAATGCATAAACGCAGTAATTGTGAAGAAGATTGTGACTGTGTTATTCAATGCAAATACGGTAAGCAATGCTGTTAGGAGATAATTTCTTAGGTTTTAAGCTTCTATGTTCGCATCAACACATTCAACGACTTTGAAAGAACCCAAGATTCTTTTAAAACGTTATGGGCATAAAGAATATAGACAACAGCTGAGTCTTTCTGACCTCATTGTTATCATTTTTCCACTTTTCATTTCGTTAGGGTTTCTTAAGATAGCTGATTGAACACAACTGCTAATGAACCAGAACCCGTCACCTTGCCTCTCACACTCTACTCAATCTATTCTGAATACTAACTAGGTAACACCTTCAAGTCTCTTCTCATTTACATTTTGAATGCTTTCCTTGTAAGTCAATAAATTATAACTAGATCGTTCAAAGAGCTTTCCTGATTAGCAGGTGCCTTCTTGATAAAAATGAAGTTATAATTGTTCCCATGACCGATAACCCTTAATAGCTGTATGAACTAAATACTTAGATATAAGTCAATCCCACAATTATTTGAAGGAGTGACTCAACAAGCTTATAATTTATTTTATAAATTTATATTCTAATGATGCAATGTGTATAAGTGGTGTCCAGTTCATTTATACCTGGCCCAGAAATTGAGCTGTTTTTATGAGCGAGTTAGGCACTAAACTAAAACCCAGACAGGTGGAATTAGGGTCACAGGCTGTGTTTAAAGACATCTGTTAATGTTTGAGCTGCGTCAACTAAAGTGGCCACTTATAACAGCTTCTTTGGGTTAATACTATAATGGCATCGCCCAACAAATCCTCTTAATAATTTTTTTACACTTGAAACGTGTGAGGCGTTATCAGTGGGTATACGGGAGCATCCTGTAGAGGTGCCTCGGGCTATCTATCACATTAGTAAACGAATCGATACAACCGAACATACGGAAAGATAAGTGCATTCAGTGATAAGTAGGTAGGCCGCATGTGTCTTATTAATAACCTTTTTTTAAATCTTTTACTACGCCATCTGGCAGGCTTTTTAGCTATACCTTGTTTTTACTGATAAGCCTAATTGTTTGATTGCGTTCAGAGCTTATAGGTGCCTATATAACAACAACCACTGTTACTTTCATTCACTGTAGAGATGGGCCACGCGGAGCACTCGGACTGCGTGTCAAAGACCCTGATGATTGATACGACAGGTGAGTGCGAGTACTTGCGTAGGCCTAGACTAACTTGGTTGGCTTTCCTGACAAGCTTTATATAAGCACAGAAGCCCTCTTAGGGCCATCAGCTAAGACAGGTTAATGCGCCAAGCAAGGATGTATTTATCGACTGTCAGCAGAGTGCACCTAAAGGGCTGAGCAATACTTTTGGGATTATTTATCATTGAGGTAAAAGCTTGGATTGGTACACTTGGTTTTATTATTACAGCAGTATCAAGTTGGATTTGTCATTCCTTGGAATTTGTTTGTGAGAAGACAACTCCGCGTTATATCCCTCCATCTGATTTTAAATCCTTTGGTGGGAACTGAGGCTGTGTTGCATAATATGACATGAAGGCTCATCCTGCCAAGAAAGCAAATAAATTAGTAACATATTGCTCCGTAGTGATAATGAATGTCTCCTTCTCATCCTTGATGTGAACCCATCACAGATGTTTCTCGGCATCATACCTAACGTAACCTGTCTTAACATGCCCATTTTTCTGTTGACAGATTCCCGAGACTCGATGACTCAAGCCGAATCACATGACATCTCAAAACCCGGCCAACAAGAATCTGAGAGTAAGAAGAGAGTCATTCTGTGTTAGATAACCAGTCCATTCTCTCCAGGCACTTAAAAATCCAGTTCTTGAACTCTAGAGATTTAGAGACTGATCTATGGTCTCGTGCTGAGTTGGCTTACCACGTGCCCTTGTAGTGGCATCTGCACCCTGTGTTTTTGTACTGTCTGGTAACGCTTATCATGGTTTTGTTTTCCCTGCTGTGTGTTATGCTAGGTGTAATATCTTGTTTTCTCCTCTGTTTGACATTAATCTGTCAGCACCCCTGGCGTGTCAGGTCCCATGTCAACCTGGGCTCTCCTCGCTATGAGTAATCATACCTCGAATGTGATAGGCTCATGTGACTGTAACGGCACTGTGGGAGAATCTGATTGATACTTGATGACACTGAAAACCAACATAGGCATGTCCATCAAAGACATGACTTGTTTGTTTAATATTTTGTATTAGCTGCTCAGCATGGAATTGTTGTCATGCCAAAGGTAGACAGTGCCGCAGATACTCCACAACTATGTGTATCCTTGGTGAACATCAAACGTTTGCTATGCCAGGTTAAAATAATATCAGAGCCAGGGTAGGCGTTTTTACCCTGTAACAATTAGCAAACCTGTTTTTAGCATTATTGATAGCTACACAGGTGGTGTGTATCAGGTGGTGATCAGTTGAACGACATAAAACTTAATGCATTCCTACATCCTTGATAATGATTGGTCTGTATCAATGGGAAAACTATAAACCAAGAAAAAATAACGAAAATTTCTATGAGCACAACTTCCTGGAAGTGGTGCAGGAAATCATGGGATCTGATTGATTCCACTCCATCTAATTGGTCCTAGAGATCAACATCATCATAATGGCCTGATGCGCATGTCTGTACTGGACTTTTCCTCCAGTGGAACGAAATTATCCATATACAGACTGCAAGCAGATGTGGCGGTGACTCTTTCCTTGAACCGACTGAATTGGTGCTCAGAAGGCTTTTCCCCAAAACTTTGGTGTCTGGAAAGAAATTTATATGATGATGGTGCTAATGAAATTGTTTTATCACACAATATATTTTAAAAAGTAAAGATACTCTTTCTATAGTTATAAGATTTTAAGGTGGCTATGGAATGAAAAACAGTATCATTAGCCCTGCTTTGTTTCAAACTCAAAATCATGCTCATCTTCAGTGGAGTGATGATCCATCCCGCAGTGGAACTTGTTGAGAATTGACAACCACTTCCAGACAGTCCCGTATTTTTCTGTGTTCTCAGCTGATTGCCTTATACCACGACTATTTTTGTTCCAGGCACCAACACCCATATGGAGGCTATCATACAGCCAAAGACTTTTGAGAATATTCATGTAAGTAGCAGTGCATGCGTGTCAGTGGTCTGTGTTGCCCCCTTTCCGATAGACATACAAAATCCTAATTATAGATTCATGTTCAGGTCTTATCTGCCACCCAGCCATGATTTACAACGTAAGGCAGATCTATGCGCGCCGACAATGCAATATCTATTTCTAAAACTATCTGTACGGAGGTGTAGGTCTGATGCATTGAATAGTAGAGAGCGGAATTGACAGATAAAGCAGGTAGCGTGGTGCTTATCTCTGCATTCACACCTGGCGTCCGCAACAGCTGATGGTCAGAATGCACCGCTACCTAGCATGAAAGACACCGCCGCAGATATAGTCAGTCGGGATGTGATGACCTTGGGTGATGGACAACCCGCAAGACAGACAGACAAGAATGGAGCGAGTTGCAAGACCAGCTCCTAACAGAGCTCTATATCATCATCATTAATCACCATTATATATAAATGCCTATTCAGTTGTTTGATAGGACCAGTAGCCTTACAGCTCCGTAGCTTTTATTATCTCAGACCTGACCTGATTCAGACTGTTGCCAGCCTAGTAGAATAACGCATTCCATACATGACAGAATCTTGGCCTGTCCTGACAGACTGTGATAAAGAATCGTGATGGGCCCTCGCAAAACCGGTCTACCAATCATCATGGATTCGAACGTCCATTTTTTCATATAGTAATTTGCTTTTTATGTGGCTGCTGCGGTAAGCTTTCACTATAAAGATTTTCAAAAAGCAGTCGAGCTCGAAGTTTAAAAAGAAAATTTGGAACCACTGTTCCGTTGAACAGACCGATATCACTGCACGATGTTTGTCTTTCTCAAAACCCTACAATAGAGAGGCGGTTAAACCATTTGACTAAAATTTTGTGTTTCAAAATTTCATTTTGATTATAAAAATTTATGACTAGAAATATAGCGTTCTCTCCCTGGTTTGCGTACTTCAGCCCATATCCTTGAATCATTCTGTTATTGGTATTCATGTGTACAATGAATAGTACATTTGAAAAATGATGGGATGTGTTTTGACACTGACCTACACATGAGAGCTAATTTACGTTTGCGCTGCCTTGAATGCTGTATGTAAATATTAGCTGGTCTTGTGAAACTATTTTGACAACAGATGGCTTTTGGTTACATATTGTGACTTGTATTGGCAGCCATATCTGTCGTCACGCAGGTGGTGCAAAAGAAGGAGGAAAGAAAGTTCCCTTGTCCAGAATGTGGCAAAGCCTTCAAGTATAAGCATCACCTCATCGAACACAGTCGTATACACAGTGGAGAAAAACCATTCGAATGCTCCCACTGCAAAAAAAGGTGAGACAGTTTGAATTACAGGCGATACTTTCTGCAGGAATATCTCAGTGAACCCAAACCACTGGGGCCATTGGTCAATATCAATCAACAGGCTACTTTAATTGATGGCTGATCTCCTCCCATTGTATTGTAAATTAGACCCCCAACAGGTGCTGCTAATTCACAGATTTATGGGGGAGTTTCTCACATAAATTTGCTGTCTGGACTGACCAGGGGCTAATACCCGACTCTACATACCACCCTGATGACTGTTTAAATACATTGATCTGGGCTTCTCTGGGAGTCATAATGCATGATTAGATTTTGGCTAAGCCTTGCGTATAATGTGATTCAATATTTGATAATGATATTGCACGGGTACACTATGATCATGTGAGACATGACTCATTGTGAGACCAATGATGTGCGAGGTCCAATGACTGGTCAATACATGTTTGAGCCTCACTAGACCTTTTAGAACATGCCCTTATAGTACGCGCTACCTGGCCATAAGATGTCTGCGTAAATTGTTCGCCAGGGATTAAGATTTCCTTGAAACAGCCTTTTC